>OBOI01000109.1_pt1 | contig 31987 bp, 29 predicted proteins | sample 1670151 | NCBI WGS metagenome assembly OBOI01 (sample SAMEA104232303, study PRJEB22302) | sediment metagenome | biome: forest; feature: aquifer; material: sediment | place: USA | collected 2011-08-07 | depth 0.01 m | reverse complement strand
CGCGCTTTCGCCGGAAATCCATTCATTCCTAATCTAAATTACGCTGAATAGTTACGTTGTGACGGTGATTGAAATTTTTGCACGTTAATTGTCCACACTTCTGTGGTTGTTACATTTCCATCTGCATCATACGCTTTTGCATAAAGCAAATGCTTACTCGAATCTTCTGTCTGCGGAGTTTTCCAAATATATGTATATGGCTTTAGGAGAAGTGTTTTAGAACTATCGGTTTTATTGTCTATGTAAATCTCAACTTTGGTTATGCCCTTATCGTCTGTTGCATCAACTTCAATCAATACACTATCTAAAACAATAGCATTGTTAGTTAGAGAAATAATTTTTACGACTGGTGTGGTAGGTGTTGGCGTAATTTCCGGCTCAGTTGCAGTTTTCTTGCAATTCAATGCAAAGAAACAAATCACGAGAATGAATAACAGCAATGAGTTTTTCATGGTATTCTTTCAGAATGTATTGTTGGAAATCGGATATTCTCACTTGCAGGTGGGTGAATTATGACACAAAAATAAATAACAATCAATAGTATCAAGGTAGTATCTCGTTACAAAGCTCCTGCATTGGTAACAAGATAAAAAGTCCCACGTACTTCTCAAGTGCGTGGGACTTAGATTAACAATTGCATCACTATTAACTTTTAACACAGCACCTGGTTAGGTTTGCGCACCTATTTATTTGCCGCTTTGTTGTAACGATGTTTGGTTAGATGTTTTTTTGATGCCAAATTCAAAGACGACTCTATTTTAATAACCATTGAATGATATTCTTTAATAACCCTTGAATGATGTTCTTTTATGGCTAATATATTTTCGAGCATAAGTTTGAAAAGTCTGGTTCTGACATCTTCTATGGATTGTGCAATTTCCTTTAATGTGTCAAGCGTGGGTGGAGTTGTGTCGATTTTAAATTTCCCTAAACTGCGTTTAGAATATTTATATTTTGTAACTATTGTTGAATTAGATGTTTCAAAAAAATTTAGAACACCATGTACATTTATATTGCGGTCATTGTTTACCTTTTCAAGGTCTGCTGTTATTTTTTTAAATTGCTTCAATATGCTTTCATCTGTTATTCTATATCGGAAAAGAACATCGAGAAGACGTAATAAGTTTAGAAATGGTTCACCAGCCGTAATGCGTATATTCGCACCACCGTCTTCACCGATTAAGATTCCTATCGCTTTGGTCATTTCATCTTCAAGGCGAGTCAGATTTACTGTAATTCGACCAATAACATTTAGATAATCATTTTCCGAGAAAGTTACTTCAATGAAAGGCATAATAGACTCCAAAATAATTCCCTCAGACAAAGAGGTGGGGGATTTTATTTATGATGTTTTTGTTGGTATGATGTGTGATGATGTTGATTCAAGAAATATAGACTATACAGTTAAAAAGACGAAAGAATTTATTATTGCACATCTAACAAAACATTTCTTTTCAAAATGTGCGCAACCTAACGGACTGGAGCTAACCTGTGTACAAACGTTCCAGAGCCGAGAATATTTTTTTAAACAACTTCCCCAATCACAAACGGTTTTTCTTTTTTACTCTTCAACAGCCGGATCACCTCGTCAACATTTTTCTTACCAACAATAAAGATCAACCCAACGCCAAGATTGAATGTGCGGGTCATATCGTATTCCGGCACTTGCCCGACTGATTGGATCATATCATAAATAAACGGACGTTGCCACGCAAACCAATCTATTTTTAGCGAACGATCTTTCGGAATAATACGCATCGTGTTCCCGATAATTCCGCCGCCGGTAATGTGCGACATTCCTTTTACGAGATTTTACCTCGCGCCACTGTTGAGGATTGTATGTGTTCTCAAGAATGTTATGTCGTAAATGCTTTTTGTCCATCAATCAACATCTTCTTTTGATAATTGTTCTACCAACTGATGCAGTTTATCAGCTAATATTTTTTTGCTAATCAGTTTGGTTTCGTAGTCTGAAATCATTGCCGGTGAAATGTTCCGTGCCATAGCGTATTCCACTACTTCGGTATCTTTTCCTTTGCATAATAAAATACCAATACTCGGATTTTCATGAGATCTTTTTATATCACGGTCAAGTGCTTCTAAATAAAAATTAAGTTTGCCCAAAAACTCAGGTTGAAATTCTTCAATTTTCAATTCAAACAATACGAGGCATTGCAAATCTCTATGGTAAAAAAGTAAATCGGTAAAATAATCTTTATTCCCTACCTGCAAACGAAATTGGTTGCCCATGTAGGTGAACCCTTTACCGATTTCAATGATAAATTTTTGCAGGTTTTTAATGAGAGCTTCTTCTAAATCGTTTTCAGAATGAGTGTCGGGTAAATCAAGAAATTCAAAGATGTAAGGGTCTTTGAAAAGGTTTTGGGGTAATTGTGTCCGCACTGCGGACACAATTGTAGTAGATAGCATGGTTCTTTCAAATTGAGCAGTATTGAGTGCCCTTTCCAACTCACGACTGCTATATCTTTCTTTTATGGCAATAAGCAAGTAATAGAATTTTTCTTCTGCTGATTTTGTTTTTGAAAGAATTAATCGGTGGTTAGTCCAGCTAATTTGTGTCAACACTGTTGTCACAAACTTGTCAATCAGTGAATCTGCATCAGACAGTTGTGTCCGCACTGCGGACACTTTTTTTGAGTTATCTTTTTTGCTTTGAATTTGTGTCGGCACTGCCGAAACAATTGCATGGTCTTTGTTTCCGACAAAGTATGCTTCTAATTGAGTCGCCAACGGTGACACAAATTGAGGATCAGAATAGGTTTCATAAAACTGCTTCATGCGGTAAAGCCCTCTGCGGTTGAAACCACCGATGCCAGAAATTTTTACAGAAATATAATTTGCCAATTCATCAACAGTTCCTTCACCCCAAATTCCATCTGCAACTTTTACTGAAACAATCTTTCCAACATTAAAGTAGAGTAATACCAACTCTTCATTTACTTTGCCGAAAGCCCGGCTACGGGCTTCTTCAATAAGCCGAATGATATTCTCAAACTCAGATTTTTGTGTTGGTTTTGGTTTATTCATTTTCTTAATCAATAAAAGTTTCTGACAGCACTATTTCAGGTGAAACGTTGGCATCAATAGTCTATTGTGTTGTTTTAGATTCTGAATCATCACTGTTAAAAACATCATACTTCTTTTATTCTCGTTCCTCACGTGGACGTTGGAAACAAGTTGATTATCATACTACTGAAATCTAATACGACAATGGTCTATACTTTGGTTGAGGAATTTGTTTTTTATGTTTCTTCGCACTTTGGAGCCAAACATTTTTTGCATTAAGAACTTCACGCAATGCGTCATCTGGTATATTTCCAAATGCTGAACAATGCCTTAAATCCGGTATATCAGCAATATACCCTTGATCTTCTTCACTATAAAAGATGTTGATGTGATAATCCTTCATAAAATTCTTTGCGTCTTAGCGGTTTTGCGTGAAATTCTTTATCCAACTTCCCCCATCACAAACGGCTTTTCTTTTTTACTTTTTAATAACTGCAATGTTTTATCAACATTCTTCTTGTCAACAATAAAGATCAATCCAACGCCAAGATTGAATGTGCGGGTCATATCGTATTCCGGCACTTGCCCAACTGATTGGATCATATCATAAATAAACGGACGCTGCCACGCAAACCAATCTATTTTTAGCGAACGATCTTTCGGAATAATACGCATCGTGTTCCCGATAATTCCGCCGCCGGTAATGTGCGACATTCCATTAACAATTTTTGCTTTTGTTAACGCTCGAATTGGTTTCAGATACGAACGATGAACAGCAAGAAGCGCATCGCCAAGTGTGCCGTTGAGTTCAGCAAATTTTTTCTTGAGCGAAAATTTTGGAATCAGCACACGACGAGCAAGTGAATATCCATTTGTGTGAAGTCCTGTTGAAGGCAGACCGATCAATATATCCCCTTTTTTGATCGACTTGCCATTCACAATTTTCTTTTTATCAACAACGCCGACGATCATTCCAGCGATATCAAACTCTCCCGCAGGATAAAAGCCGGGCATCTCGGCGGTTTCTCCACCTATGATAGAGCAACTATTCTCTTTACATGCTTTCGCAAATCCATTGATCACCTGCTCGGCAACAACCGGCGAAAGTTTCCCTGTCGCAAAGTAATCCATGAAATAGAGCGGAACTGCTCCGCAAACCGCAATATCATTCACACAATGATTCACCAAGTCTTGTCCGACAGTGTCGTAGCGTTTCATCGCAAAAGCAATTTTGAGTTTTGTTCCGACACCATCAACACTCGATACAAGAACAGGATTTTTCATTGTCGGAAATTTGGCTTCGTAGAACGCACCAAACATGCCGATATCGGTAAGCACATTTTTGGTAAATGTAGAACGAACGGTCTTTTTGATTCGATGAACAACTTCTTCACCGGCATCGATGTTCACGCCGGCTTTTTTGTAGGTTGATGGCACTATAATTTTCCCAAGATGTAAAAGGTTAAGCAAAAAATTTATTTTAATTATGGAAAATAGCGGTAGATTTCTTTGCGGTGAAGAATTCTTAGAAGATAAATTTTATTATTCTCAACAATTAATCCAATTCTATAATTGCCTACGCGAATTCTATAATACTTGCCTTCTGACTTTAATCTTTTGAGATTTTGTATTTCGTTAAGAGAGGAATACGATTCAAGATCAATGATCAAGTTTTTTACGCTAAGCAATATTTTCTTGTCATTGATATCTGCCAGATCTTTCTTAAAACTTTTTTCAAATGCAACGATCATTTTTTTTCAAGTATATCAAAGATTTCATCTCTCGAAACTGAACCAGAAGATTCACCCTCTTTAATTGCCTGGACCATTGCTGCATCTTCCATCGCTTCAACGATCACATCGTACAGCATTTCTTTCTTTGATTCCAAGACTTCAACAAATGTATCGTGAAATAGTTGTTTTAATTTGGCTTCTTCGATCACCATATGATCATCTCCTTTTTTTTAAAAATAACCTTTTTATTTAGGATAATCAACCAATACCAGCAAAACAGCATTTGCATCATAGAGTAAAAAAAATTAAGTTGAGTGTGAAATAACAAAAGGTTGTTATCTATGTCCGAAACAAAGATAAAAATCATCGAATTGATAAAATCTCTTCCCGAACAATCAACGATTGATGACATCATTAGTGAACTTCACTTTAAGATGCAGGTTGATTCAGGTTTGAAAGAACTTGATGAAGGAAAAGGCATTCCTCATTCAGAAGTTGAAAAACGCTTTAACCAATGGCTGACAAAATAAGATGATCTCCTCGTGTCACAACTGATTTTGAAGACTTTTTAAGGATCAACTAAATTATATTGCACGGGATTCAGATCGTTACACAGCAATTTTTGCCCGTACTATATTTTCCATCATCATTCATATTCCCGACTTTCCAAAGTCCGGTTAGATTGTTCCAGAATACAACGACGAAAATCTACGCGAAAAAATTTAAGGGTTGTTCCAAAAACTCAAGAATCCAAAGGATGCCTAAGCATACTTCCTTGTCAGTGAGGTTTTCAATTTGTAATGAACACTTTTCCGACCACAAAACATAGTTATTGGAACTACCCTTATGGCAATTATCGGATTGTTTATCGCCTAAAAGACGATATAGTTCACACTGAAATACTACACAGACAAAGTTATGCCATGAGTTTGTTTTTCAATAACGTAAAAATTTGAAACATAATTGCATCGTTTTAATTCACTCATGGCATAACTCATACTTATTCAGCGAGAACGATATGGTTGAAATTGTCGCTATTCATCACAGCGCAAGAATTTTTACATTGTAATCCTTCCTTGTAAAACTTTTTAATTGTGGATATATTACTCCCACTATGAAATACATAACCTTACTTCCGGATAATAAAAAAATCCAGATCAGCAACATCTTCTGCGTCGGACAAAACTATGCCGATCACGCCAAAGAAATGGGCAGCAATGTTTCTGCGGTTCCATCAATATTTCTCAAACCGACGTCAGCCATTATTGAGAATGGAGAGAACATCGTCATCCCCTCGATCTCGAAGAATGTTCATCATGAAGTGGAATTAACTGTTCTTATCGGCAAAGACGGAAGAAATATTTCGGAAGCCGATGCATTGCACTACGTCGCAGGATATGGCGTTGGTCTTGATATCACATTACGCGATCTCCAGGCGGAAGCGAAAAAGAACGGTTCACCATGGACTCTTGCAAAAGGTTTTGCCACCTCGGCACCTTTGTCTCCGTTTGTTGATGCTTCGAAGATCAGCGATCCGCAGAATCTTGATATTGTTTTACGCGTGAACGGAACAGAACGGCAACGCTCGAATACGTCGAAGATGATCTTCTCTGTACGACAGCTCATCGCGTATCTTTCGACGGCATTTGGCTTACAAGCGGGCGACATCATCTATACCGGAACTCCTGAAGGCGTAGCACAGATCGTTGCCGGAGATATTTTGGAAGCGGAAATTTCCGGCATTGGAATATTGAACAATACTGTCATCTGAAGGATCCCCTCTCCGTGCACGGTTTACTCTACGACATCGGCATCGCAGTTATCGCATCCACTGTTGTCGGTTTCATCACACATAAACTAAAACAACCGATCATTCTCGGTTATTTGATCACCGGCGCGATCATCGGTCCGCAGATCGGCTTTGGATTGATCTCCGAAGCAGACAGCATCGAGATCATCTCTGAGATCGGATTGATCCTCCTTCTCTTCATCATCGGATTGGAGATGAATCCGCAAAAACTGATCTCCTCAGGCAAACAGTTGATCGTGACCGGTATCGGACAATTCGTCCTCTCGGTTCTTCTCGGCATCGGATTCTTCTCTCTTTTCCACTACAGTTTTTTCGGTCAAAATCTTGAAGGATTATATCTCGCTCTTCTCTGCGGTCTCAGCAGCACGGCAATCGTCGTCAAAGCGCTGTACGACAAATTCGAATCCGATACGTTAGCCGGACGGATCACGCTCGGTGTTCTGATCATTCAGGATGTGTGGGCGATCCTGCTGCTGGCGATGCAGCCGAATTTATCCGACCCATGGGCGATGGCGATCATCGTCGCCATCGTGAAGACCATTTTTCTTGTCGTCGCCGGTTTGCTTTTTAGCCGTTATATTCTGAAGTATGTTTTTGAAAGCATCATCAATGCACCCGAGATGGTCGTTCTGATGTCCATCGGCTGGTGTTCGTTCGTCGCATTCTCTGCCGGATATCTCGGTCTCTCGAAAGAAATGGGAGCGCTCATTGCGGGTGTGTCGATCTCGACATTCCCGTACAGTATTCACGTGACAGCAAAAACTCTTCCGTTGCGGGATTTCTTTCTCACCTTGTTCTTCATTTCTTTGGGAATGAAAATGGTGGAGCCGACAAACGAGATCATTCTCATGGCGGCTGTTATTGTCGTATTCATTTTTCTCTCACGGTTTGCGACGGTGTATCCTCTTGTTAAATTCACCGGAGGCGGGCGGCGGACAAGTTTTATCGCGAGTCTGAACCTCTCGCAGATCAGTGAGTTCTCGTTAGTCATTGCAACACTCGGCATCGGATACGGACATGTGCAGCAGCAGCTCGTTGCACTACTGATCTATGCGATGGCGTTCAGTTCGATCATCTCATCATACGCCATAAAGTATAATCACCAGATCTTTACCTTCTACGACAGAGTCATAAAAAATCTGGGAATGCGGTCGGACAATGAACCAACCGATGCTTCCGATGCCAATGGCGAACATCCTATCGTTATCCTGGGATTCCACCGCGCCGCAAGGGCATTGGTCAACAGGATCAAAGAACATAATCCTTCCGTTCTCCAAAAAATTCTTGTCGTCGATTTTAGCACCGAAATTTTGAGGGAGGTCCGCAACACCGGCATGACGGCAGTGTTCGGAGATATCAATAGCATTGATACTCTTCACCATGCACATGTTGATACGGCAAAACTGATCCTTTCCACGCTGCCGGATTTGCTTCTGAAAGGAACCACCAATAAACAATTGGTAAAATCGTGCCGAATGCTTGCAAAAAATGCGGTGATCATTGCCACTGCCGATACCACAGCTCAAGCAGATGAATTGAAAGCAGCAGGTGCAACGGAGATCATCTTCCCGTATGAAATGGTGGGCGAATATTTGCTGCATCACATAGAAAAAACGTGCGGTTGATAATTTTTTAGATGAAGAACTTGCAACTATTCAGCGTGTTCAATGTGTTAAACAAATTTCTATCAAGTTATCAACCTTGTCAAGGTTATGGACAAATAGCTGCAGAATTTCAAAGATTTTTCTCTGTTATTAATAAGCAAACCTTGACAAGGTTTATCGTATTTCAACGAGAACTAAATAATAACGCTGAGTAGTTACGAACTTTTATTTAAAATCCCGCTTGTAAGGGGGATTTTTTGCGCAAAAATTTTTACCTTATAGTTAAAGTATCTCTCGCTAAGACGCAGAGACGCTAAGAAGTTAATCAAAATATAATTTTGCGACTTCGCGTCTTTGCGAGAATTATATATCTTTCTTTTCATATCAAACTGATACAATGGCTGAATTACCAAAAACATATAACCCGCAAGAATCTGAAGATAAGATCTACCAACATTGGGAATCGAGCGGATATTTCCACGCAACGATCAATCCAAATAAAACTCCGTACACGATCGTCATCCCTCCGCCGAACATCACCGGCATACTGCACATGGGGCATATCCTCAATAATACATTGCAGGACGTTTTTATCCGATGGAAACGAATGCAAGGATTTGAAGCGTGCTGGATTCCCGGAACCGATCACGCCGGCATCGCAACGCAGAACGTCGTCGAAAAAGCCCTTCGCAAAGAAGGGATCAGCCATCGGGAACTCGGACGGGAAAAATTCATCGAGCGCGTATGGGAATGGCGGGAGTTATACGGTGGATCGATCAACAAACAGTTGCGTAAACTCGGGGTATCGTGCGATTGGCAGCGAGAACGGTTTACAATGGACGAAGGGCTTTCCAACGCGGTGAAAGAGGTGTTCGTCCGATTGTATGAGAAAGGATTGATCTACAAAGGAAAATATATCGTCAACTGGTGCCCGCGCGAACAAACCGCATTGAGTGACGATGAGGTGAATGCCGTTGAAAGCAAGGGACATCTGTGGCATATCAAATATCCGATTGAAAATTCCGACGAGTACATTGTTGTCGCCACAACGCGTCCTGAAACGATGCTTGGCGATACCGCCGTTGCGGTCAATCCGAAAGATGAACGGTACAAAAATCTTGTCGGCAAAAAAGTCGTTCTCCCGATCGCCAACAGAATCATCCCCATCATTGCCGATGATTTCGTTGATCCGACATTTGGAACAGGCGCGGTGAAAGTCACTCCGGCGCACGACCCGAATGATTATCAAATTGGCATACGGCATAATCTTCAACAATTGATCGCGATGGACACTTCGGCAAAAATGAATATCAATGTTCCATTGAAATATCAAGGTCTTGATCGATATGAATGTCGTCGTGATATATTGCGAGAACTGGAAAAGAATGGAAATCTTATTAAAACTGAGGATCACTTACACAATGTCGGTCACTGCTATCGGTGCGATACGGTGATCGAACCATATCTTTCCGATCAGTGGTTCGTAAAGATGAAACCGCTGGCAGAACCGGCGTTGAAAGTTGTTCAAGAAGGAAAAATAAAATTCTATCCGGAGCGGTACACCAAAACATACGAACACTGGATGTCGAACATCCGCGACTGGTGCATCTCCCGTCAGTTGTGGTGGGGACATCGTATTCCGGCGTATTATCTTCCTGATGGAAGTTTTGTTGTCGCGCGAAACATCGATGAAGCATTTGAGAAATTAAAAAATCAAAAGTCAAAATTTAGAAAAGAAGATCTCCGACAAGATGATGATGTGCTCGATACATGGTTCAGTTCGTGGCTTTGGCCGTTCTCCGTTCACGGCTGGCCGGAAGAGACCGATGATCTGAAATATTTTTATCCGACGGACACGCTCGTTACTGCGCCGGACATCATTTTCTTCTGGGTGGCTCGAATGATCATGGCGGGATTGGAATTCAGGAAAGAGGTTCCCTTTCGACATGTTTATTTTACCAGTTTAATCCGCGACGGACAGGGACGCAAGATGAGCAAATCGCTCGGCAATTCTCCCGATCCGTTGGACGTGATCGAGACATTCGGCACCGACGCATTGCGGTTCACCGTGTTGTTCCTCGCCCCCACCGGTCAGGATGTTCTGTATGAAAACGAGAAGTGCGAGATTGGACGCAACTTTGCGAATAAGATCTGGAATGCGGGACGGTTTTTGATGATGAACCGGGATCAATTACCAATGGAGAACGATTCCCGCAAAGAACACGGGACGCAGGGAAACGCGCAATTGACGATCGTCAGCGGCGCTGCATCTCAGGATTTGACAGACCAATGGATCGTTTCACGATTCAATTCAACAGTGAATGATGTTACTACCGCAATGGAAAATTATCGGGTTAATGAAGCGGCCAAACAGTTGTATGATTTTCTCTGGAAAGATTTCTGCGATTGGTATGTGGAGTTTGTCAAGATTCGCATTCAAGAAACAAACGATGTTCACTTGAAAAGAACGATTATCAACCGCGCATTGAAGATCTACGAGGAAACGCTCAAGCTTCTCCACCCCTTCATGCCTTTTGTAACGGAAGAGATCTATCAACATCTTGACGAACGTGGAATGCATGATACAATCATGCGTGCAATGATGCCGCAGATTTCACAGATCGAGTCGCAGATTGATGTAGAAGCAGAAAAGCAAATGGAATTTTTGCAAAATATCATCAGTGCAGTGCGGACGATCCGAAGTGAGATGAACATCCCGCCGTCCAAAACGATTGATTTCGTCGCAAGTTGTAACGATATCGATAAGCAAACATTGCTTGAAGAGAATCGTAATCTGTTGCAAAAATTATGCAAGCTTGAAAATATATCGATCGGTACGGCGTTGTCGAAACCGGGATATTCGGCAAGTTCGGTCGTTAAGGGACAGGAGATCTTCGTTCCGCTCAAAGGATTGATTGACGTGGAAGTTGAGCGTGATCGGCTGCAAAAAGAGATTGACCGTCTTGAAAGCCAATTAAAGGGCGTGATGGCAAAACTGAATAACCAAAGTTTTGTCGGCAAAGCTCCGGCTGATGTGATCGGAAAAGAAAAATCGAAACAACTGAACTTCCAGCAGACAATTGAAAAATTGAAAATAAATTTGGAGCAGTTGGTTGGATGATACAAACAGTTTTCCTTAATAATTTTTTGCTACATTGTTATGGTAAAAATCTGGAGGAAATATGGATTATAAAAAAATTATTACCATTGAACCTGGTAAACGAGGCGGAAAACCTTGTATTCGGGGACTGCGAATTACCGTTTATGATGTTTTATCGTGGCTGGCTTCAGGAATGAGTGAGGATGAAATTATCAGCGATTTTCCTGAACTGACAAAGGAAGACATCAAAGCATCATTACTATATGCTTCAGAACGTGAAAACAAAGCGACGTTCGCACAAATATGAAATTGTTGCTCGATCAAAATATTTCTTTTAAACTCGTCAAGAAAATTCACTTTGTCTATCCTGATTCCGCTCATATTAAAGATTTTGGATTAGAACGACGAACAGATGTTGATATTTGGGATTTCGCAAAGCACAATAATTTTGTTATAGTAACACGAGATGTCGATTTTTTTGAAATAGGACTGTTACATGGATATCCGCCAAAAATAATTTGGATCCAAGCCAACAATCCTGCCTCGGATTACGTAAAAGAACTCCTTATTAATAATAAAGACATAATTACATCTTTTGTTTCTGAATCAGAAACATTTTGCCTTCGATTATTGTAGTTGAATTTTTCGGTGAAAAACTTATCATTACATAAGCACGGTCAAAACATTGACCGTGCTTTTTTATTTTCCGCACTTCAGTCGAAGAACTGCGTTCTGTTGGAATCCGCCCGTCAGGACGAATTGAACCGTAAAAATCTTCTCTTTGTCAAACCTGTGGAAATCCTAACGGCGACCGCGCACAAAGACATTCCCATCGTTTTTGAAAAAATTGAACAGCATCTCTCTGCCGGAAAATATTTGGCAGGATATTTTTCGTATGAATGCGGGTATCACTTTGAAAGAGTGGTGGAACGCTTTGAGAATACTTTGCCGGTACCGCTGATCTGGCTTGGCGTATATGAAGAGCCGTTCCATATTCCTTTTGAGGTCATCGGTTCAGCAAGCTCGGAAAGTAACTATACGAAGGATCCTTCGCATCGACTATCGAACATTGAATTTCAAATTTCAAAGTCATCCTATGAGGAAAAGATACGGGAGATTAAAAACTATATCCTCAACGGCGATACATACCAGGTAAATTTTACGGATCGATTTGATTTTGAATTTGACGGAAATGCAATCGACCTGTATTTCGCGCTTCGTGAAAAACAGCATGTTCCCTACTCGGCGTTCATCCGGATGGAATCGGGCGATATCCTTTCTTTTTCTCCGGAATTATTCTTTCGCCGCAGCGGAGATAGAATTATGACGAAGCCGATGAAAGGAACGAGCAAACGCGGAAGAACACTGAATGAAGATGCCCACCTTGCCGAATGGCTGCAGCACGATGAAAAAAACAGAAGCGAAAATCTGATGATCGTCGACCTGCTTCGGAATGACATCGGGAGAATCTGCGAGACCGGTTCGGTTCAGGTATCGGCAATGTTTGCAGTAGAGCGGTACGAGACTGTTCTACAAATGACCTCGACCATTTCAGGAACATTGAAGCACAACACACAATACTATGACATATTCAAATCGCTCTTCCCCTGCGGTTCAGTAACCGGCGCTCCGAAAATCCGAACAATGCAAATCATCCGCGAGTTGGAACAGCGCCAGCGGGGTGTGTATTGCGGTGCGATCGGATATTTTTCTCCGGAAAAAGAGGCGGTATTCAACGTCGGAATCCGCACCGTTATTCTGCAGCACAACAAAGGCACAATGGGAGTGGGAAGCGGAATTGTTTTTGATTCCGATGCAGACAAGGAAATGGAAGAGTGCACATTGAAGGCAAACTTTCTTTTGAAAGAACAACCGGACTTCCGGCTTCTCGAAACGATGTTATGGAGCGGAATGTACTCATTCTTTGAAGAGCATCTTCAACGGATGAAACGATCTGCCGAATATTTTTTCATTCCGTTCGATGAATCGTTCGTCCGGGAGCTGCTTTCGGTTACAGAAAAACAATTTGGTTCCGGGAAGCAATACCGTATTCGTCTGCTCGTTTCAAAAAGAGGAATACCGAATATTGAGTGTGAGGAATTTTTTCCCGTCAACGATGATCAAGGAAACGTACCTGTTATAAAAATCGCACGCGAAAAGATTGATTCGTCTGATCCGTTCTATTTCCATAAAACAACGAACAGACAACTCTACTCCAGGTACAGGGAACTGGCTCACAATGAAAACATCGCCGATTACATTTTTATGAATGAGCGTAACGAGATCACTGAAGGAACCATTACCAACATTTTTATCGAGAAAAACGGTGCACTGTTTACTCCACCGATTGAGTGCGGGATATTGAACGGAATTTACCGTCAGCACATTCTCTCAACAAAGCCCAATACCTCGGAAAAGATTATCACGATGAGTGACATATATTCTGCACACGCGATTTTTCTTTGCAATTCCGTCCGCGGAATGACAAAGGTAACGCTTTCCGAATAACGTTTTTTTTCTTACTTTCTATATGGTTGAACCTTAAGAAGTAAGAAACCTTGTCAAGGTTTTTTGATCAACAAAGAAACAACGTCCAAATATTACAAATCTAATTACATAACCTTGACAAGGTTGTGCTTATGAAGTTGCTGCGATACTTTTTCAAAATTCATCCACAATAATTTAGGGACCAATGAAAAAACTTTTTACTTCTACATTCCTCGCTTTTGCTCCCCTTCTTGCACAAACAAGTTACAACGTTTCGCTGTACGGACAAATGAATAAATATGGGACTAATCCCAACGCCAGTAACTATTCTGCAGTGTGGGGCTGGACGGATACAGTCAAGAACAGAGAGTACGCTTTTATCGGCAGTCCTTTGGGAACTTCTGTTGTTGATATTACAACACAGCCAATTAAAGAAGTTTCTTTGCGCATTGGACCGCCATCAACTTACAATTATCATGAGTTTCGTACATATAAAAACTATTTGTATATCGGCTCGGAAGGAACGGATATCAATTTGCGTGCAGGGATTCAAATTGTCGATCTGAGCACGCTCCCCGATTCCGGATCATTTAAGAAAGTCTATGTGTGGCTTGATACAAACTCCACTACCGGTGCAACTCGTAACTATTACCGTGCACATACGGTCAGCATCGAAAAAAACTTTCTCTATGTGAACGGCGGAGATTTTGGCGGAACAAGAATTATGGATATTTCAGATCCGCTGAATCCCCTGCAAGTCGGTTCGTACGGAAAAGGAGGCACACCGTACGTTCATGATGCAGTTATCAGAAACGACACACTCTACGCCGCCTGCATTAACGCCGGAAGGTTGGATATTATTGACTTTACTGTTAAAGGACATTACAACCAAAATACAACAAACAAAATTGTCAGTAAAACTCCGACTGTTCCGGAAGGAAGAACTCACCAGGTCTGGTTAAGCGAAAATGGCAAGTATGCTTTTGTAGCAACAGAAGCACCGGGAACGGTACAAAGTTTTACTTACAACCTGCATATCTATGACATTACCAATAGAACGAACCCTGTTCAAATTGCCACATGGACATCCGATCCGGCAAAAAGCATTCACAATGTTTTTGTGAAAGGAGATTTTTTGTACATCGCATATTATACGGATGGATTTCGAGTTCTGGATATTTCCAATCCTCAGATACCGATTGAAGTTGCTTTCTATAAAACATATACCAACTCCAATCCTCCACTTTTCGCCGGCGTATGGGGCGCTTATCCGTATTTTCCGTCGGGAAAGGTTGCCGTTTCGGATATGAATACGGGATTGTATGTGTTCACTGTTGATGAAAAAAAAGGTGGAAGAATAACCGGAGTTGTGCGTGATGCCGCTACACAACAAGTCGTATCCGGAGTTGATGTGTTGGTTGAAGAAATGGGGCGAAAATATACTACCGATGCATCCGGCACGTTCACATACGGAACAGGTGAAGGATCCCATACGATCAAGTTTTCAAAGACCGGATACATTGCAAGAATAGAAACAGTGTTGACAAAAGCCGGAACGATCGATACCGTTACTATTTTGCTTTCATCAAACACGGGCACATCGGTGATTGACAGACAAAATCGTACTCCTGAAACATTTGACCTTTCACAAAATTTTCCAAACCCATTTAATCCGAATACAAAAATTGTTTTCTCTCTAAAGACCGATAACTTCACGTCGCTGCGCGTGTATAACGCATTAGGACAAGAAGTCGCTACGCTAGTTGATCAGAAACTTCCCTCGGGAACATATTCGGTTTCGTTCGACGCCCGTAACCTTCCCAGCGGAATATCCGCCAAAGGCGGATACGCCTCTGGCGTATACTTTTATACATTGAACGCCGGAAACTTCTCTTCTACTAAAAAAATGGTGTTGACCAAATGAAAAAACTTTCTCTCGTTTTTATCTTTGTTTCATTTCTTTTTTCGCAAGAACGATACAGCCACGTTCAAATTCCTGTTGCGTCGGCAAAGGAATTCCAGCGCATTGCAGAACTTGGTCTTGCCGTTGACCATTTTGACGGAAAGATCGGTGATAAAATTTTTGTCTTTTTAAGCGAATCCGAGTTAAAGGAATTGGACAAAGCAGGGATTGGTTATTCAATTCAAATAAAAGATTGGCAGAAATATTACAACGAACAGCAATCGCAGGAAATTGTTCATGCGCAGCAATTTTCAGATGATACGCCGAAATATTTTCGGTACGGTTCAATGGGTGGATTTCTAATATACGATGAAGTTCTTCAGCAACTCGATTCAATGAAACTTCTCTTCCCTAATCTTATCACCACAAAAGATTCCGTTGGAACAACAATTGAAGGACGAAAAATTTATGCTGTAAAAATTTCTGATAATCCAACAAGCAACGAATCATCAGAACCGGAAGTGCTCTACACTGCTCTTCATCATGCACGCGAACCGCAAAGTATGATGACGGTAATCTATTATATGTGGTGGCTCTTAGAAAATTACAATAAATATCCTGAAGCGACATATCTTGTCAACAATCGCCAAATATGGTTCATTCCTGTCGTCAATCCTGATGGATATGTGTACAATGCTACAACAAATCCGAACGGCGGCGGAATGCACAGAAAAAATCGCCGCGATGTTGGAACGACAAACAAGGGCGTTGATCTCAATCGCAATTATGGACCATTCTATATGTGGAACGCTCCAAACGGTGGTTCGAGCGATTCAACGAACAGGGAAACCTATCGCGGTGTGAATCCTTTTTCAGAACCGGAAACGTACGCCATCAATGAATTTATGCGCGCTCACAACATTAAAACATGTTTCAATTACCACACATACAGCAACTTGCTGATTTATCCGTGGGGATATGCGTCAAAAGAAAGTCCCGATTCGTTGCTTTTTCGAGAGTGGGCTTATGACATGACTACCGTGAACCGTTACGCATTCGGAACTGATCTTCAGACTGTTGCATATTCCACACGCGGAAATTCTGATGATTACATGTACGGCGATACCAGTAAACCTCGAACCTATGCAATGACACCCGAAGTTGGAATAACAGGATTTTGGCCCCCGCAAAACTTAATTTATCCTTTGGCGCAGGAAAATCTTTTGCAGAATAAATTGCTTGCGCATTACGCCGGACATTATACATTTATCAGACATTCTTGGTTTGAGGATACGCTTGGTCAAAAAATACTTTCGCCACGTTTAAAATTTAATTTTAAAATGAATGTGGTCAACAAAGGGCTCAGTGCTGCTACGAATCTTAAAGTTGTGATCGAAGAGAAATATAACACTTTTGTTTTTCCGCAAAAAACAATTAACTATATTTCATCATTAAGTGATACAACGATTTCCATACAAGGCATTCAAAATAACAATCTTCAAGAACCAGTTAGTTTTATTGTTACCATATCTGATTCTAACGGGTTTGTTTTTCGCGACTCCATTTGGTCTTATCGTTCAAGCACGAATATTATTTTTAGCGATGATGCTTCTGATGGAACATCGAAATGGAATCTTGGTTCGGGATGGAACATTACAAGCGATGCATACTCACCCCCGTTTGCATTTACAGATTCACCGAACGGAAAATATGCCGCCAACTCGGACAATTCGCTTACGATGAAAAATTCAGTTTTTCTTCCACCGCCATATAATGAGTTGCGTTTTTACACAAAATGGTCGATTGAATCAACGTGGGATTTCGCAACGGTTGAAATGTCAACAGACAACGGCGGAACCTGGAAGGCAATAAAAACTAAATTATCACGCAAAGGATCGGGAAGAAACGGCAGCAAACAACCAGCAACGGTATTCGGCTATGATGGGTTTAGCCCCGCAGCGCTCGTTTCACCAATTATGGACTCAAAAAAATTATGGATTGAACAATCTGTGAACTTAATTGAGTTCAATGACAAAGAAATAAAAGTCCGCTTCAGACTGGCGGCAGATAACGGAGAAGAACGTGATGGATGGTATCTTGACGATATACACATTATCCATCACAATTTTACGCCTTTAAATGTTAATAATGTTCAATCAACTCCATTTACATTTTCCCTATCGCAAAATTTCCCGAATCCATTCAATCCGGCAACAAATATTCGTTTTTCCATTGCCAATACGGAACGGGTAACACTAAAGATTTACGATGTTTTAGGGAGAGAAATAGCAACTCCGCTGAACGACATTAGAACGGCAGGAAATTATTCTGTATCTTTCACTGCGGCAGGACTCTCTTCCGGGATTTATTTTTACCGATTGACATCGGGCAGTTTTTCATCAATCAAAAAGATGACAGTATTAAAATGAACCGACACGAATTAATCGAACAACTCATCGCTGAAATGGTGAAAGAAACATCCTCGCCATCCGCTCACAATTGCTTGTGTAAAGACGGCGTGTGTGCAGACGGACATTGTGTTATCCATAACAAGGAAGCGGTAAAAAATATTGTTGAGCAGGGTGCCACACGAATCACCGCCGGTGTCGGCGTCGATAAAGAAGGGGGCGTCGAACCGAATCTCGCCCGCATGATCGACCATACATTGCTGAAACCGGAAGCGACGGTTGACCAAGTGGAACAATTGTGTGCTGAAGCAAAGAAATTCAATTTTGCGAGCGTCTGCATCAATCCGTCGTATGTTCCTCTCGCCGCAAAAATGCTGAAGGATACCAGCGTGAAGGTCTGCACCGTCATCGGTTTCCCGCTGGGCGCAACCACATCGGAAACAAAAGCCGCCGAAACGGAAGAGGTCATCCTCAGCGGCGCCACCGAAGTTGATATGGTCATTAACGTTGGCAGATTGAAATCAAAAGATTACGCGTACGTTGAACATGACATTTTTGCCGTTGTGCAAGCATCAAAAAAACACGGTGTTCTCTCTAAAGTGATTATCGAAACAGGTCTGCTGAGCGATGAAGAAAAAGTGATCGCCTGCATGCTTGCAAAACGTGCGGGAGCGGATTTTGTGAAAACATCGACCGGATTTTCCAAAGGAGGAGCAACTGCAGGAGATATTGCGCTGATGCGGTACGTTGTGGGAAGTGCAATGGGCGTGAAAGCATCCGGCGGAGTACGAACACGCGAAGATGCCTTAAAATTAGTTCACAGCGGCGCGGACAGGATCGGCGCAAGTGCAAGCGTCGCTATTGCAAGCGGAACGTCATCAAGCGGAGGCGGATATTAAACAGCCTTGGTACATACTTTCACTGGCGCTTTTCGGATTGTGGCTTGCCGGTTGTTCTGCATCGGAAGAATCATTCGATCCGAAGGATGCTTCGCATGATCAGGAGGTTGATTATATTACCGAGCCCCAATCGCCTGATACCACTGTTGTTGATACGACCAAACATGGTATTCAACAAGAACCAAAACGGAAAACACCCGCGTCTCAGCGCTTTACGGTTCAAGCGGACACGCTCACGGCACAATCGCGTAAAAAAGAAGGCGCCGGCGCTTCATCGGTTGCCCTCCGCTCTTCTGCATCAAAAAAGTATTATTCGGTTCAGATCGGTGCATTCAGACTCAACAGCAATATCGAACGCAATCAGCAACTCCTCAACAAACGATTCAAACAACCGGTGATCTCATTTTATGAGAATGGAATTCAGTTGACGCGTATCTGTGTCGGAAATTTTTCGACAAAACAGTCTGCGCTCGCTTTTCTCAAGAAAATGAAAGAACAATACCCCAGGGATTATACCGAAGCGTGGGTCGCTGAATTAAAGAAATGATGGGAACCATGCTTCGCAAAAGGTCGGTTACGATGCAAAGCTCGAAGAGTCCTTCGGACATGCTTCGCATATTGGTTTTCGCATTGATCCAATGCGGCATGCTGTCTCCGGCAACGGCGCAATCCTCTTCTGCGCCAGAGGCGCATCAGCCTTTGGCTGAATTGGATTCGCTGTTCCGACCAAAAAAAGAGAAGTTGAGTACGTTTGAACGTTCGTTCAAACCATCCTTCTACGATACCGAAGTATATCTGTTCAAAAAAAACGATACCGCAAAAGTGTTCGGCACATCGCTCGATCAATCCACAGTTGCACCTCCGGAAACACTGCAGGGATACCGCGTTCAACTTCTTTCTACAAGCAGCTACGACGAAGCATTGTCATTCCGCAGCTCATTGAATACCACGTATCCCGATCTCTGGATCTACACCGTCTACGAAGCACCGTCATACAAAATTCGTGTCGGAGATTACGGCAACCGCGCGGAAGCAAAACTGATATTGGATAAATTGCAACGGGAAGGATTTCGCACTGCGTGGATCGTCCCAGACAATATCGTCAAAAACCAACCCTCAAAGCCGCCTCTTCCTGCTCCTATCGACAGCACATCGTTCAACGGTCAATAATTCTTCTATAATTCTTCTATTTAGTGAGCACTGAAAAAGTAAAGGATACGCCATTGACCCAAAGGGATGGAGACTGTGTCACAACTCTTGATGCGTATGCATGCTCCGCATTGGTTGGTAACCATCCCGCTTTGTGGCGGGACGAAATTGAATTGAAAACGTCCCGCTTTGTGGCGGGACGCCTACCAAAGAAAAATGGGTTTTTACACAGTCTCGATCCACTTGGGACAAGCGAGTGTTTTCACCGTAGCGGGATGCGGCAATAACGCGTATATCGCGCTGCTCCTTGAGCATGGCTGCAATGCCGTCGCGGAGAAGCCGGTTATCTTCAATAAGTAAGCGCCGGATTTTTTTCATAGAGTGCCTAACGTAAACGGGGACCGATCGACATCCCTGCTTGCACCTACCTGTCGTGAGGGCAAGAACAAAAGCGGTCAGTTTGCGTCTTTGCTGCCATCTTTGTTGTTATCTTTGAAAACTTTAATAGAAGCACGTAAGTTATCATCTATCGTGTTTTCGTTTTTAGTGTCAGCCGGATCAAGTAATACGCCGGAGGACGATTTGAACCATCCGCCGGAACTAATAAGCATCGTCGCATTGACTGCCGGTGAAGGTTCACTTACGACAAGCTCTGGTACCAAGTCAATCTTCTGTTTTACGTTGACTCTCGATCTGAACGTGAATGCCGATGCCTGTCCGCCCGTGTATATTGTGCCGCTGATAATGATGCTGAACGTGTCGCCAGCCAAGAAGTCCTGAAATTGTGCCTGTTCAGACGCTGGCAGCGAGCTAACATCGTTCGTATTTATGCGATGAACATCAAATTCAATCCGACGATATGTTCCGAACGGAACGCCCGCCACGGAAATATCCTGAATCGCACTCGAGAGATTTAATTCCAACACAAAAGGTGCTGCACGGAAATTCGAACTATCGGATTGGGTTTTAAACTTAATATCGCGCAAGACAAATCGGGCGCGTGTAATCCGGAGAGAATCAATCGCCGCGGATTCTGCAGCAATCTCCGTTCGAACCATCGTACCAAACTTACCTAATGGGGAATCTGATGGAGCGTATTTCGATGTCATGCTGATTTGCCCTGAGGCATTCGGCTCTGTTGTCGAATCTTTGCATCCAGTCGACGCGGCGAGCAGAAAAACAGCAATCAACATGATCGTAGCTGGTAATAATTGTTGTGAGATATTCAGTCGTAACCCTTCTTGAATGTAAGTTTTCATTTCTTTTTCCCTTCTATTATTTGATTTGAATTGAGTTAAGTTGAAACGTGAGAACCTGTGATGACACCATCAAAAATAATATCTTGCTCCAAAAGCAGGATCGATGCGAAAGCCTGTGGAGGACGTAAGTTGAAGCGACGGAGCCACTTCAAGAAATATATCAATTGGCGTTTCACGCGGAAGCCATGCAATGCCGAAGACACCACGAACTGCGACTGAACTATTGTATCCGGCGCCGCTGTTGATGCGTCCTCCGACGCCATAGTATAGTGGAAATCGTTCGGTCGAGTGAATGACATTCCACGCATGCCAAAGATAATCCATGTGAATATGAACACGGCTTCCGCCGTCATACCTGCCGAACCGATCTCCTCCCATCGACCAGCCGAGGCCAAAATCGAATGCAGTAGAGTTCGATGTCCATAACTTCGCGCTGATGCCTGTCGGTTCACCGATAATTACACCGAGTCCAAACTTACGCTCTTGTGCGTTGGAAGTCTGAACTGAGAAAAATACACACAGTGCAATAACTGCAAGATTAAAATGTTTCATATAGATACTCCTTATGGTCGGTTGATATATTTGTTAGCTTCATTGCACTACAAACCGAACAAGAGGCTTGCCGTGAACAGAATCGAATGAATACTCCGCTCGTTAGAAATGAAATGTTTATCGTCCCCCGCAGCGTACTGGGGATCAGGATCGTCATTCAAAGAAAGATAGGAATCAATGCGTTGGTTTATTCCCGGATTGACGTCGTCCCATTCTTTGCCGGAGACATTCATCAAGTTGTACGAGATGTTAAAGTCGAGCGATAGCAAAGGACCGACGCTCACTTCCGTTCCCGCCGAGAACCCTACGCCAAACCGCGTTGCACCTTTCACTATATACGTTGCGCTCGGAACTTTCGAAACTCCTTGAAACGTCGTCTCCCCGCTGAATCTATTCAATGCAAGGTTAGCGCCGATGTACGGAGTAACGGGTAACGCAGGTACGCTGAGACGAAATTCAGGTCCCACTTTCAGCGACAGGATCTTTTGCGTGATATCCACTGCTCCCTGTCCTGGTTCAGAATTTCCGGTGTTACGTAACGATGAGTAATCAATTTCACCGGCAAGATTCAATCCGGACAACCCGATCTTCGCCTTTCCATGAATGGTAAGACCACTGCTGAGTCCATAGCGGGAACCGTTATAGTATTCAAGAGTAGAGCCGCTGAAGTCTGAAGCCGGACTCATGACACCGATGCCACCGCCAAGTTTAATGTTCACTTGCGATCTCGATGGTGTGATCGTCAATGCCATGAGTGCAACAAGTGCAACAGAAAATCGAAACGACCGAATCATGAGTTTCATAACACTCTCTGTGAAAGTTGTGTGATAGCGAATCGAATTGACAAGCTTCTTTATTGTTTCAGTTGTGTTGCTTTGCAATTTTTAGAACTAGCAGGTTGTTGAAAAACTATTTTTGGGGTGTCATTCTGAGCGAAGCGAAGAATCTCATACTTGAATTTGAAAAGAAAAACGAGATTCTTCGTCGCTACGCTCCTCAGAATGACAATCAAACGGGGTTTTTCAACAACCCGTTAAGCACGGGACAATGAAAAAATTTACGCGTTGAAACGGATACATGCTTTATCAATAAGAACTACTTCATGAGGATCAACTTCTTCGTCGAGACGAAGGATCCGGCTTCCAAACGGTAGAAGTACACACCACTTGAAAGATTCAGTTTTGCTTCGCTCGTGTTAAACGGTACTGTATAACTTCCGGCTTCCTGATTGTTGTTCACAAGAGTAGCAACTTCATGACCGAGCACATCATACACCTTGAGGGAGACCAAACCGGCATTTCCAGTTGTGTATTGAATCTTTGTTGACGGATTGAATGGGTTCGGATAGTTTTGGTCGAGAGAAAAAGCTTGAGGCACTACATCATTCTCGACAGCGGTCACCACCGGCCTAGTGATGGTATTGGCATCTAATGTAACTGCGGTCTGTGCCAGCGCTCTGCCGTTCAAAGTTGCACCGGTCTGCATCTCAATCAACGTCTGACACAATATAATTCCCTTCATGGCAACCGTCGTTCCAAGAGTAACTTGGCCGGCGACCTGCCAGAAGATGTTAGAAGCCTGTGCGCCGCCGCTTAGAGTAACAATGGCTCCGTTGGCCAAGGTTAGACCTTGCGCTATCTGGAAGATCCAGACATCGCTTGCGCTGCCCGAGATAGTGACACCACCAGCAGATACTAGGACCCCAGTCCCCCATTTATAGAGACCAGGAGTGAGGGTCTGCCCAGTAACATCTCCGCCGTACAGTTCGGTGAAATCGGGTGTTGATCGCCCGGCAGCATCGGTGTACGCGGTTTCCATGTCACCTACAGCCGTGGTCATGTAAGTTGGAGTAGGGTCAGTATAGTCGGCGGCATATACATTTCCAGTGACTAAAGATGATGTCGAAAATGTACCTGAGGCATCCATTATTAATCCAAATCCAGTTATGTATGTCGCAGCGGCTGGACTAACTCCAATATCTCCAACAATTGAGGTGGTTCCAGTGGTTGAGATTCCTGTTTTTGCCAGAATCGCGAAATCGCCAGCTGTTCCAAGATTCACCGGTGCCAGCGATTGAGACACGGCAGCGGCAGGCAATATCAAAGCAACCGTCAGCATCGCTCCGAGGAAGCGTGTCAATCGGTGTAAAATACCTTTTCTATTTGTTGTATAAGTTTTCATAAAACTCTCCTTATGAGGTTTTTGTGATGTTTTACTATTCATATTTTGAATAGTTTGGTGAGTTATTCTAGTGTTCATAAATCCTTCATATTGTTAGTGAAAATGAGTAAAAAACCCCGCTCTTGAGAGCGGGGTTTCGATGTTCAGCCATTGATTTGGAATTTAGTCCAACCATTTTACAGCGTAGGCTTTACAATGGCATTGGCATCTAATGTAACCGAGGCAGTTCGCGCTAATGCTCTGCCTTCCAAAGATGCGCCTGTAGCAAACGTAATATTTGCATAAGCCATAATGGTTCCCTTCATTACAGCAGTTGTTCCAAAGGTTGCCGCACTGCCGACTTGCCAAAAAATATTGGAAGCCTGTGCGCCGCCGATGAGGACAACTTGGCGACCGGATGTCATATTGAAACTGGATGCTATTTGAAAAATCCAAACAGCATTCGCGTCGCCTTGAGCATCGAGCGTAAGATCGCCTGACGAAATTTCAAGCGAGCTGGTGGATTTATAAAGTCCCGGGGGAAGTGTTTGTCCGCCAAGATTTCCGGCTACACCGATAGGATTTACTGTTCGTCCTGCGGCATCGTTATATGCAGTCGTTAAATCAACCATTGCCTGAGTTAACATAGTAGCGTCTGTCACGTAACCCGTAGGACCGGCAGCGTCAACCGTGTAGATCGTTCCGACTAAGGCTACTGTCTCAAATCCGGTCATGGAAGCACCGGTGATAGGACTCGCTCCAACATCTCCGGTAATACTCGTAGGACCGGTATTGGTGATTCCAGCGTACGACAGAATTGCAAATCCGTCGGTCAAACCAAGAGTTACCGGCGCTTGACCTCCACCACCTGCTGAAGCAAAGTTCGCTACTAATGTTCTGTTTCCACTTATTGTAAATGTATAACTTGCATTTGTAGATACGGCAGTTCCGTTTTCTGTCCAGTTAGTAAATGTATATCCAGCGTTCGGTGTTGCGGTTACTGTTACTGAAGAGCCTGAATTAAATGTACCGCCTCCATTTATAGTACCGCTTGCCGATGGATTTGATGATAGCGTTACTGTATACGGGGTAACGGGGGCTGCACCGCTGACGGAGACATTGTCGGTATCCATTGTCACTGCACCATTGAGTGCCAAGGCACTACCGGACATGCTTACGCCGGTTGTGATGGTGATGCTCTCAACGGCTAAAATATTTCCTACAAACTGAGTGCCTGTACCGAGAGTTGCGGAGCTACCGACCGCCCAATACACGTTTGAACCATTACTCTGGCCGCCATTATTGTTGACGACGATGACTTGTGAACCGGTTATGGTTGTAAGCGTGCTGCCGATATTGAAAATAAAGAGCGCATCGCTGTTTCCCTGGAAATCAAGAATAAGTGTTCCGTCTAAGTGAGCCGACGACGGAAAACTATGCACCCCGGGTGTGAGAATGAGATTATTCAGTTCCTGAACAGCCCCATAGTTAAAAGTAGACGGCTGGGCTACGAGAGCATTGTACGCAGTGACGGCATCACTATGAGCCTGCGCGGCGAGCGCATCGCCTGCGTGTATCGCCCCCGAGAGGAAGGTGACCGGGCCTGGTGCCTCTAGAAACCCTGTCATGGCGGGTTGGGGACTGTCCCCGGCATCTCCGTTGATTACTGTGGCTCCCGTATTGGTGACTGTCGAGCTCCCCAAGACCGCGAAGCTCGATGCCGCACCCAAAGGAACAGCTGATTTGCTAAGCATCGTTGCTTTCGAAAGCGGCCCGTTTAGATCTTGTGGGCCGGGTGGTGCGTTCATTTCGCACGCCGCGAAAAGAAACATGGCAAACGAGATCGACATAATGACGGCGGGTCGTATCGCGAGTCGGGTGAGGGTAAGTGTAAGTGTTTGAACAATTGCGTTTTTCATAGGTTCTCCGAAATATTAACATGTAAAAGATTTGATCCCTTTAATAGGGCTTGCGCATACGCATTCATACAATACGCACAACCCGAAAGAATGTAAATCGGGTGAACACCTGAAATACAGTGGGGAAGACACCTGATGCAAGGAGGAGGCTATGCAGACATTGCTTTGAGGGGAAGAAGCTTATTGGGGGGCTACGTCGCTTCGATGACGCGGTTTACAATTGCGTAACGGGTAAGCCCCGCGACGTCATGGATGTTCAGGACATCCATGATTTTCTGGCGATGCGTTTCGACCGTTTTGATGCTGATGAAGAGTTGTTCTGCGATCTTTTTGTTGGAGTTTCCTTCGGCGATGAGCTGGAGGACTTCAATTTCGCGGGGAGTGAGTCCGGTTCGTTTTCCAGCAAGCTTGCCTCCTTTCATAATCTCGCGATACTCGGAGACAAGGTGTTTTGTGATCGACGGAGAAATATAGGCGTTGCCGCGGTTCACCTCTTTTATAGCACTGATCAAATCTGGACCAGTCGTCTGCTTGAGAATGTATCCCAAAGCCCCCGCCTGAAAGACCTCGCGTACATATTCTTCGTCCTTATGCATTGAGAGAATGAGGATCTTGATTTTGGGGTTGAATTTTCGGATTTGTTGCGTGGCCTGCACTCCGTTAAGAATCGGCATTGAAATGTCAAGGACAACGACGTCCGGAAGATATTTCTTCACCATCAGAACAGCATCCCGCCCGTTTTCGGCCTCCCCGACGACATCGATAGACTTATCTTGCTCGAGAAGCGATCGAAAACCCTGGCGCACAACGGTATGGTCGTCAGCGAGGACGACTCTGATTTTTTCCATTGTGAGACTCTTTCCATTTTGCCGATCGTTCTGCGTCTAATGGTAAATGAACACGCACTCTCGTTCCTTTACCGGGTTGGGAAAGTATCGTAAACGTGCCACCCACTGAATACGCACGCTCCCTCATCCCTAGAATACCCAATCCTTGCCTCTTTTCGTGGGTTCCCGAAATGCCCGCTAACTCAAAACCTTTACCGTTGTCCACAACCTGCAATGTGATCCCTTTTGGGGACTTTCCAATCATCACCCTGGCGTTACGAGTTCCTGAATATTTCAAGACGTTGGTTAAGCTTTCCTGCACAATGCGATACAGTACCGTTTTTTGTTTAATACTTGCTCTTTCGACGCTGGCTGAGAATTTTAGATTGACCCGGAGATCTGTGTTCTTCTGAAAGTCATGAACGAAGGAGCGAAGCGCTGGAAGAAGTCCTAGATCTTCAAGCATAATGGGATGAATTTGACGCGAAAGGTGGTGAATGAAATCCGACGTCTTTTCCACAAGACTCTGGATCGACTGGATCTTTCTTTTCACCTCCGATGGTTTTCCATTTGTTTTCAACTTTTCCACATTCAGGCTAATGGCAGTCAGCGCTTGGCCGATTTCATCGTGGATCTCTCTGCTGATTCGTGTTCGCTCCTCTTCTTGTACGCTGAAGATTTCTTTTGAGAGTCTCTGCAGCTCGTCCCGCATGCGTTCTCCCTCCTGAAAGAGCTCCCGGTGGTGTTGTTCGCTCTTTTGCAAAGCGTCTTCGGTTTGTTTTCGGTCGGTAATATCCGTGATCACCGCGCAAAAGGCAGTCATTCCTTCTATTTCCAGATTCTTTACGGAGAAAATAGCGGGGACGAGAGAGCCATCGGCCGCTCGAATGTTAAACTCTTTTCTGCTCGGACCTTCTGCCGATTGACGCAGGGTATTTCCAAATACTTTTCTTTCGGCGGACTTTATGAGTCCTTGAATAGATGAACCGAATAATTGTTCAGGCGGAGTTTTCGTCATTTCCGAGAAGCGGCTATTGCAGTACAGAATTGTGCCCTCAGCCGTGAGTGTTACCGCTGCTTCGTTCAATGCCTGTATGAGAACACGGTAGGGATGGTCTGCCCCTTTAAGCGTGTAAACATGCTCGCCGCTTTCGCCGGAGACGACAAGGGCATCGACCTCCCCGGCCCGGATAGCTACCAGAGCCTGTTCAGCCTCTGCGAGACGAAACCGAAGGGATTTAATCTCCCAGTCAAGCGCTTGGTACGTTTTTCGTTTTGTTGTCAGAATAATGTCCCGGTTGTAAGTCAAGCCCCAAGAGAATGTGTTCGGTATCGGACAAATCCCCGATGAATCTGCGCATCGGCAACGGAAGCTGCTTGATGAGGGTCGGGGAAGCAATAATTTGTTCTTCCTTCGCCAGCTTTGGTTTTTCGTAGATATCAATCACCTCAAGTTGATACCTTCCTTTCAGATAGTTTTCGCAAATGTTCTTGATGTTGGCGATCGCGCGCATCGATCGAGGCGTTGTCCCCGTAATGTACAAGTGCAGAACATATTTTTGATGCGACCGATATGCGGGGGATGATTGGAGTGTTCTGGCGCTGTTTGCATGCTTCTTCATCGGCCATCTCCTTTAATGATTCGACTCCCACTCGCTGCATCCTGTGAGACATTTTCGACCGGAGAGCGGCCTAAATCGATACCGCTATCGGTAATCAAGATTTCGCGAATCTGTCTCGAATGTGCCATCCCACGAGACTTCGAAACATAGAGTGCCCGAGTTCGATCGTTCATGTTCTCAACGTCGCGCAGCACAATTAAGGTGTCCATGATTGATGAAATGCCGACCTCACTCCCCTCAGACAGTGCAACACCAGAGGCCAGGTTCGTCAAAAGTGCAGTGACTCCGTTGACCTTCAAGAAATCAATCAGACGGAACAACATTGAGTATACTTCAGGACTATCCCCCATGGAAGTAAAGTTTGATACCGGATCGAAGACGACAACGATAGGGTTGAAATCGCTGATGAGTCGATGGATTGTCGCAAGGTGCATTTCCAGGCCGTAGAGTGTTGGACGAACTGCGTGGAATTGTAAGAGCCCCTTTTTTACCCATGGCTCGAAGTTGATCCCAATGGATCGCATATTACGAATGATCTGACTCTGCGATTCCTCGAAAGCCAGAAAGAGACAACGTTCACCGCGCTGACACGCAGCCACTGCAAAGTGAGCAGCGAGGCTCGTTTTTCCAGTCCCCGCCGTTCCGGAGATGAGGATGCTGCTGCCGCGAAAGTAGCCCTTGCTTTCTAACATTTCATCCAGAGCCGGAATTCCACTCGATATTCGTTCCGTGGTTGTCTTTTGTTCGATCCCCAAGGTTGTTAAGGGGATGATTGAAATGCCATCCTTTTCGATGAGAAACGGATACTCGTCTCCTCCGTGAACCGCTCCTCGGAATTTTATAATTCTTATCCGCCGAGTGGACAATTGGTCTTTGATCCGATGGTCAAGCAGTATCACACAATCGGAAATGTATTCCTCCAATCCGTGTCTCGTCAAGGTCTCGGCTCCCCTCTCTGCCGTAATAACAGTTGTGACCCCCCTGTCCCTCAACCAGCGAAACAGCCGCTGAAGCTCGTTACGCAGAAGGGAGAGATCCGAGAAACCGGAAAACAGTGCCTCGAGCGTATCCAGCACGACTCGTTTTGCTTTGATGGAATCGATTTCGTGTCCAAGCCGGACGAACAGGCCCTCTAAATCATATTCCCCGGTCTCTTCAAATTCTCTTTTGTTGATCTGAATGTGGTCAAGAATAATTTTCTTGCGCGAAGAAAGGTCCTGCAAATTGAATCCAAGAGAGACAACATTGGTTGCGAGGTCGTCAGCATCTTCCTCAAACGAGAGATAGACACCAGGTTCGTTGTACTGAAGTGCCCCGCGCACGAGAAATTCGACTGCAAAAAGTGTTTTGCCGCTTCCGGCACCACCGCACACGAGGGTAGGGCGACCCGCCGGTAATCCCCCGTGGGTAATCTCATCAAGGCCTTTTATACCCGTGGGAGATCGGGGCAGTTTCTTGAGCGCGCTTTGAAGTTTCAATTTAGCCATACATCTCCTCGGTCTAGAGACATCAGTGTAAGCAATCTTCGGTCGGAAGATTCGTTATTGTGGGTGCAGACCGCTTCTTTCATAGTAGGTCAGGACCTTAGTGTTGCAACAATTCAAAACAACATAAGGAATCGTGTGAACTAATGCAACTAAACGCGACGTGTAGCGTGGTAATAAAAAGTTGTCGCTTCCATAATTTTAATAGAGCGACTAATTGCTCATTAACTCCTTGAATTGTTCGACTTCTTCCTTCCACATCTCAACAATTTTTTCGGGCGGTACTCCTGTATCGATCGCCAGTCGTAACGTTGGTGTTCCTGCGATGACGAGAGAGCATCGTTGGCCCAAACCCGCGAACGATTTCTGCTGCAGGAGAGCATCCTTGAGCCTGCCCTCGTGAGAAACAAAAAAGCTCCGAGATCATCGGAGCTTTCTTATTTTACCTGATGCTGCTCTCTCAGTATAATCTTAGTCCGATGTTTATTTTTTCAGCTTTCGAATCTCGATATTCGAGTTCACTGTTTCGAGCGTAATCTTCTCGCCACCGCCGTTCAGCACGTACTTCGCCCTGATTTCCCCATCGTCCTCATTATTCTCATAGGAATCCGATTTGAAATCCGAAGACACCACGAATCGCCAGCGAACTATTATAGCCGGCGCCGTTGTTGAGACGTCCGCCGACACCATAGTATAATGGAAATCGTTCAGTCGAGCGAATCGCTTCAAATGAATGCCAGAGATAATCCATGTGTACGTGAACGCGGCTTCCTCCATCATAATAGCCATCATACTTCCCGATCCGATCTCCTCCCATCGACCAACCGAGACCAAAATCGAATGCAGTATAGTTCGATGTCCATAACTTCGCGCTGAAGCCTGTCGGTTCACCGATGATCACGCCAACTCCAAAGTTATGGCCAAGTCCAAATTCACGCTGTTGCGCCAAAGAACCCTCAACGGCAAGCAACAGGCACAGTGCAGTAACTGTAAGATTGAAATGTTTCATAGAAATTTTCCTTCTGTCTGATTGTTGTGTCCTTAGAATATGTTTCTGCAAATCATTTGCAGAGTTTGATGGAGTCCCGACGAAGTCGAGATGGAAAAGCACGTCCTCTGACCACTTCTCCGCTTTCTCCTCCGTCATCCAGCCAACGTTCGTCGTCAGACTGACTTCCGGTATCGTTTTCCTGTGCAGTCAATTCCTCCCTCTGGTCTTCGCGCAGAGAATTTTTTGGGTTCTCCCGAATTGACCGAAGTCCTCTCACCCAATTGTCCGATACCGATTCGGATGTATCCGTTGGTAATTCTTTCGACCGATTTCTTCGCTTAAGAATTCTGCATGTCAATCAATCCTTTAACGGTACTACAAGCCGAACAAGAGGCTTGCCGTGAACAGAATCGAATGAATACTCCGCTCGTTAGAAATGAAATGTTTATCGTCCCCCGCAGCGTACTGGGGATCAGGATCGTCATTCAAAGAAAGATAGGAATCAATGCGTTGGTTTATTCCCGGATTGACGTCGTCCCATTCTTTGCCGGAGACATTCATCAAGTTGTACGAGATGTTAAAGTCGAGCGATAGCAAAGGACCGACGCTCACTTCCGTTCCCGCCGAGAACCCTACGCCAAACCGCGTTGCACCTTTCACTATATACGTTGCGCTCGGAACTTTCGAAACTCCTTGAAACGTCGTCTCCCCGCTGAATCTATTCAATGCAAGGTTAGCGCCGATGTACGGAGTAACGGGTAACGCAGGTACGCTGAGACGAAATTCAGGTCCCACTTTCAGCGACAGGATCTTTTGCGTGATATCCACTGCTCCCTGTCCTGGTTCAGAATTTCCGGTGTTACGTAACGATGAGTAATCAATTTCACCGGCAAGATTCAATCCGGACAACCCGATCTTCGCCTTTCCATGAATGGTAAGACCACTGCTGAGTCCATAGCGGGAACCGTTATAGTATTCAAGAGTAGAGCCGCTGAAGTCTGAAGCCGGACTCATGACACCGATGCCACCGCCAAGTTTAATGTTCACTTGCGA
>OBOI01000108.1_pt1 | contig 32072 bp, 33 predicted proteins | sample 1670151 | NCBI WGS metagenome assembly OBOI01 (sample SAMEA104232303, study PRJEB22302) | sediment metagenome | biome: forest; feature: aquifer; material: sediment | place: USA | collected 2011-08-07 | depth 0.01 m | reverse complement strand
GCGCGGCGCTGGCGACGGACTCCGGCGCCTCGGCAGGCAGCTCAGCCAGCAGCGCCTTCAAGCGCCGCGCCACGTCGGGCAGCGCGCAGGCATGCGCGTCGTAGCGGATGACGAGCTTGCAGCCCGGCATTTCGAAGCCGACGCGATAGACGCCCGCCAGTTCGCGCAGGCCACGCTCGATGGCGGCGGCAGCGCCCGGCCGGCACAACTCGGCCGGCACGTCGAAACGCACATGGCCCGGCTCGCGGTGGCGGACGACGATGCGCGCCGCCAGGTCGTCGACGTTCATCGTCGACTCACGCCGCGGGCGTTGCCGGCGCGGCAGCGGCGGGCGTTGCGACCGCGGCTTCCTTGTCCTGCGCCTCGGCGACCAGGTCGTTGAGGTTCTCCTGCTGGTGCAGCACGAAGTCCTTGCCCAGGCCGATGGCCTTGTTGACGGCCAGCACGACTTCCTTCTCGTGCTTGTGCAACAGATAGCCAACAGCCAGACCGCCCGCCAGCAGCAACAGGGGGTTGCGCAGCAGGCCGAAGCCGAACAGGCCGCGTCCGACGGCGTAGCCGGTCGAGGCCATCATGGCGCCGTGGGCGAGCGGGCTGTTCATCATCGGGTGCATTTGCTTCATCATTTCTTCGGTCATCATCGCAGGCTCCTTGTCAGGACGGTTTGGGGGCATTCTGCGCCGGCGCAGCCGGCGTTTCGTTGATCTGGTGCAACATCTCGTAGATACCCTTGCAGCCATCGCAGCAGAATTCAAGCGTCTTCTCCGGCATCGCCAGGAAGAAGGGCCTGATGCCGACGGGCAGCGCGCAAAGATCGCAGGGACGGTTCGGGTCGCTCACTTCAACAACTCCAGTACATGGCGCTCGAAAGTGGCCGCGTCGGCCTCGCCGACGATCTTGGCGCGCACGATGCCCGAACCATCGACGAAATAGGTGGTGGGCAGGCCGACGACGCCGTAGCGCTTGGCGATGGCGGAGTTCTCGTCCAGCAGCGCCGGGTAGCCGATGCCGATTTTCTGCACGAAGGCGGCGACGGTTTCGCGGTCCTGACCGGCATTGACGGCGAGCACTTCCAGGCCGAGGCTCTTGTGGCGCCGGTAAACCGTCTCGATGGCCGTCATCTCGCCTTCGCAGAACTTGCACCAGTCGGCCCAGAAGCGGATGGCCACGGGCTTGCCGGCGAAATCGGCGGGGAAGCGGGCCTTGGTGCCGTCGAGCCGAACGGCCTCGAAGGCCGGGGCCGCGTCACCGGTGTTCAGCTTGGGTGCGGGTTCGCCGCCGCAGGCGGCAAGCACGACGACGAAAAGCGTGGCAACGAAGCGCTTCATGTCATTCAAGCAAAATCAGGTTCGAGCGGTAGATCATAGCCGAGGCGACGGCCGCGAACAGCACAAAGCCCCACGCCGCCACGCCGGCCAGCCGCGCCGTCACGGCGGGCACAACGGCGGCGATGCTGGCGACGCGCACGAACGGCTGAATCGCACCGGCCGCAAGCCCGGCTGCGGTGGCGGCGAACAGGGGGATGTAGAGCCAGTAGCCCTGCCAGTCGTATTCCGGCTTGAGAATGCAAAACGGGCAGTGGTGGTGCGGATGCTCATAGACGTAGAGCGAGACGAAGGAGAGGATGCCGGCGATGGCGGCGGCGAAGCCGACGGCGCTGGCAATGGCGGCGAAGTAGCCGCCGCGCCCCCGCCGCATCGCGTAGGCGTTCGCGGCAACGGCGGCGCCCAGCGCCGCATAGAAGACTATCAGCGCGGGTTGCGCCGGCAGGGCGGAAAGGTCGGCCGACAGCCCCTTGGCCTCGCCCGAAAACAGGCTGCCGCAGCAGGAGGTGATGACGTCGGCCTGGAGATTCGAGAAATACAGCCACTGCAAGACCAGCACCGTCGCCAGCGCCGGCAGCAAGGCGATCAGCAGCCCGTACTTGATTTTCACCAGCGGGTAGTCGCGTCCGCGCGTATCGACATGATTGATCGCCAGCCACATCGCGGCGAGGAAGAACATCGCCATTTGCGCCATCAGCGCCGGAAAGCCGTAGGCGTCGGCGTTGAGCGTGCCCACCGCGCACATGGCGCCGACGAACATCACCGCCATGCGGTCGGCGTTGAAGACGAACAGCAGCAGGGCGACGAGCTGAAGGGCGAGCACGAAGGTCACCAGCGTCGAGAACAGGTAGGTGCGCCGCTCCAGTTGCAGTTGCAGTTCCGAGCCGCTGGCGATGTCCCAGCGGCGTACCACCTGCAGCGCGAAAGGCGCGGCGGCGGCGAGCATCGCCACGCCCAGCGCCGAGGCGAGCAGCAAGGCGATGATGGCGGGCTGAATGATCACGATCAGCCTTCGACGATGCGCCCGTCGCGCATGCTGACGACGCGATGCACGGCGGACGACTCCACCACCAGCGGATCGTGGCTCGTCAGCAGAATCGTGCGGCCCTCGGCGTTGAGTTCGACAAGGATGTCCATGAACTGCATCGACAGTGCGGTGTCCAGATTCGCCGTCGGCTCGTCGGCGATCACCACTTCGGGATCGTTGAGCAGCGCGCGGGCGATGGCGACGCGCTGCTGCTCGCCGCCGGAGAGCCACTCGACGCGCGCATCCGTGCGGTGGGCGAGCTTCAGGCGCTCCAGCAGCAGCATTGCCCGCTCGCGCACCTCGCGATGCGGCCGTCCGGTGGGTGCGGCCGGCAGCATGACGTTGTCGAGCGCGGAAAGCCCCTTGACGAGGTTGAACTGCTGGAAGACGAAGCCGAAGCTGCGGCGGCGGATCTCGGTGAGAAAACGCTCGGGCAGGCCGGAGATGTCCTCGCCCTTGAGCCGCACGCGGCCCGCCGTCGGTCGCGCCAGACAGCCGACGATGGTCAGCATGGTGGTCTTGCCCGAACCGCTGGGGCCGCGCAGCACCGTGACCTTTTTCGCCGGAACGGCGAGGTCGATGCCGTTCAGCGCCCAGTACTCGTTGGGCTGGCCCTGGTTGAAGGCTTTGCGGATGGCGGATAGCTCAATCATGCGCGCATCACCGCGTCGGGATCGGTGGTCGCCGCGCGCCAGATCGGCACCAGCGTTGCGGCGGTATAGGGCACGACGGTGAAGAAGAACAGCGTCACCACGGCGAAGCCGTCGATGGCGGGCGTGAGCGAGAAGCGCGGGTAGAGCACGGACCAACCCTTCAGCACCGGCTCGAACAGCGCCGCGTCGAAGTGGAACACATGCACGTAGGCGGCGACGTAGCCGATCAGGAAGGCCGCCAGGGAGACCAGCGCGCCTTCCCAGAACTTCATTTTTATGACGTCGCCGGTTTCCCAGCCGATGGCCTTGAGTATGCCGATCTCGCGCTTCTCCTCGGCCGAGAGACCGGCGGCCTTGTCCCAGGCCAATATCGCAAAGGCGAACAGCGCGCCCGAGAGCACGGCCAGCACGATGCCTTCGCGCCAGTCGAAAATGGACGCATAGGTGCGCAGCACTTCCTCGCGCAGGATGGGGCGCGAGTCCGGCAGCGCGGCGGCAAGCTTGGCGGCGACGGTGCGCACCTCCTGCGGGTTGGCCACCGTGAGGGCGATGTCGGTGTAATGGCCGGCCGGATATTCGAAGAAGTCGCGGAAGTCCTTTTCGGAGAGCAGCACGAGGTCGGCGCTGGCGAGCTCCGACGCCTGCGGCAGCACGGCGCCGACGGTGAAGGCGAACAGCCGGCCCGAATAGGAACGGAAGGACACTGTGTTGCCCGGCGCCAGCCCGCGCGCGCGCGCCAGGCCCGGCCCGATGTGCAGCGTGCCGGCGGCAAGCTCGTGGCCGGGCACCATGAAGGTGTAGTTGGCCTTGACCACCGGGTCGTAGTAGTAGCCCCAGAGCCGGCCCTCCTTCATCTGCACGCCGCGGATGCGGCCGATGCGCTCCAGGTAGCCCGGCGGGATCAGGTCGTGGCGGCCGGCAACCATGCGTTGGAGAATCACCTCGGGCGTGCCCGCCAGCACGGCAGTCGCCTCCTGGCGCAGGGCGTGGGTGAACAGCATCACCGAAGCGAGTACGAACACCAGCGCCGCATACACCGCCAGCAGGCCCAGGTTGCGGGTCTTGCGGCGCGAGGCCGAGGCCAGCGTGAAGTCAATCAGGCTGCGCTGCTTTTCGATCCAGGGGTTCATGGCGAGGTGTGGAGACAAGCGAACCGGTCGGGAAATGCTCGAAGGCGAGCGGATGGTCCTGGAAGGCCGCATGCAGGTCGGCCTGGGTCGGGTGGCGCGTGTAACGCGCCTCGGTGAACAGCGCGAGGTCGGTGAGGCCGAGCTTTCCGGCCAGTTGCGCCGTCTCGGCACGGGCCGGCGCACGGGTTCGGGCAAGTCCGGCGGCGTCGACAAAGGTGAGGCCGAGGGCAATTGCCCCGAGCGCGACGAAGCCGAAGGCGAGGGTCGACGGCCGCCGGCTCACAGCAGCTTCCTGACCGTGTCGACCACCTTGTCGACCGGCGTGCCGACGTACAGCGTGGCGGCGAGTCGTCCGTCCGGGCCGACCACGTAGGTCTGCGCGCTGTGATCGACCGCATAGCCGCCATCCGGTCGCACCGGCTGCTTCACGTAGGCCGCGCCGTAAAGTTTCGCCACGGCGGCAATCGCGGCCGGCGTGCCGGTGACGCCGAGCATCTCCGGGTGGAAGAAGGCCGTATATTCCTTGAGTCCGGCCGGCGTGTCGCGTTCGGGATCGACGCCGACAAACACCAACTGCACCTTCGCGCGCTCCGCGGCGGAAAGCCGGTTCAATGCCTGGGCGCCGTTGCCGAGGAAGGTCGGGCAGACGTCGGGGCAATTCGTGTAGCCGAAGAACAGCAGCAACACCTTGCCGCGCACGGTCTTCGTGTCGAAAGGCCCGGCGGCGGATTGCAGCACGAAGTCGCCGCCGACCGGCGCACCGGCCGGCGGACGCGGATCGGAACAGGCTGCCAGCAGGACGGCGAAAATCAGAAAAAAGCGGAAGGGACTCGGCATGGGGTGAAAGCATAACAGGCCATCCCGGACTGCTGCCGGAACGGCCTCGTCGGCAAACCGGCGGGGCTAGAAGCGGTTGGAAGCGCGCATGAGCGCGCCGCGCAAGGCGATGGTGAGGCTGGAGCCGAGACCGATGCGCTGCGCCACGGCGGGCAGAATGATGAGGGAGGCAAGCGCAAACCCGGCGCCCAGCAGCAGCGAGGACATTTCGACATCGTTTCCCTGGCGGACGGTTTGCGGCTGGTTCATGGTCTCTTCCCCCGAATCTTGCATTGTCTGGTTCGGATATTAGGGGAACCGGTGCGCGCTGCCCATGCGACATGTTGTCGCACCGCTATCGCAGCATCGACGCCCTGATCGTCTGGAATACGGCAAAAATCGACTTCCTGTCTTTGACTGTTTGGTCGCGCAGGTTATCGACTCGGCGTGAAGCCTGACTGGACGATTCGTCTTTCCGCCGCCAGAACCTTGACGATTCGCAGCGTTAGCCAGGGGGAACTGAGGTCAATACTCATGCCAATTATTGGCACGATCATGCTAATATTTAGCCATGTCCATCGCCGCCGCCCTTTTCTCCGATAGCCAGTCCCGCGTTTTCCGCTGGGTATTCGGCCAGCCTGAGCGCGAATTTCACCTGAGCGAATTGCTGCGTCTCACTGGTTTAGGCAGCGCCTCCCTGCAACGGGAACTGAATCGCTTGGCCGAGGCGGGCTTGCTGCGCTCGGAACGAGTCGGCAATCTGCGCCGCTTCCAGGCCAATCCGCAAAGCCCGGTTTTCGGCGAGTTGGTCGCACTGACGCGCAAGACGCTAGGGGTGGAACCTGTATTGCGCGAGGCGTTGTTGCCGCTGATGCCTGACCTGCGAGCGGCGTGGGTTTATGGCTCGGTGGCCAAGCAGACCGACACGGCGCAAAGCGACATCGACGTGATGCTGGTTGGCGAGAACCTGCTGTTGGGGCGGGTTCTGGAATTATTGATGCCGCCGGAGGCGCAACTGGGGCGCAAGATCAATCCGACTTGCTTCACTCCCGCCGAATTCGAGCGTCGCCGCGCCGAACCCGATTCCTTCGTCAATCGCGTTCTGGCGCAGCCCATCCTACCCTTGATCGGAGATGCCCATGAGTCTGCCGGCGCTGGATAATCTGGTGCGCATCGGCCAGCTCAAGGCCGAGCCGCGCAACGAGACCGAGGTCAGGCGCATGCTGGCGATGGCGCGAACCCGTCTGGCCGATGCCCGACTCACCAGCCTGTCACCGGAAGGCCGCTTCACCAGCGCCTACAACGCCGCGCACGCCGCCGCCCTGGCGGCCCTGCGCTGGCATGGCTATCGCAGCGAAAACCGCTACACCGTGTTTCAGTGCCTCACGCACACGTTGAACTGGCCCGCGCTCCGCTGGCGAGTGCTGGATGCCGCGCACCAGAAACGGAATCTGGCCGAGTACGAAGGTTTTCTGGAAGTGGAAGAGTCGGCCATCGCGGAGCTATGTGCCTTGGTGGCCGATCTGATCGCCGATGCGACAAAGCTGGTCGGACCGTAGTCGATCCCGGTATTGCGCGCGATAGCGCGTTACGAGCGCCGGAATTCGAGACGCAGCCGGTCGGGTGCCGGGCGCGCAGGAAGGCCCGCAATTCGGATGCGTGACGCAGAAAGAGTTCCGCGAGTGTCGCCGGCTTTGAATTTTGCGGCGGGTTCATCGTGACTGAATATCCGGCGCCGGATCGCTGACGAAGCCGATGCGCACCAGCCCGGCTTTGGCCGCCAGCGCCATCACCTGCGCTACCTTCTCGTAATGGACGTGGCGGTCGGCGCGGATATGCACTTCCGGCTGCGGCTGGCGCGGCGCCGCGGCGGCGAAGCGCTGCGGCAGGTCTTCCAGAGTCACCGGCGCGCCGTTCCAGAACAGTTCACCGCCTTCGCGGATGCCGAACTCGATGTGCTCCGGCTTGGTGATGTTGGCACTGGACGACGCCTTCGGCAGATCGATCTTCACCGCATGGGTGAGCAGCGGCGCGGTGACGATGAAGATCACCAGCAGCACCAGCATCACATCCACCAGCGGCACCACGTTCATGTCCGCCATCGGCGCCTGACGGCGGTGCTTGTCGAATTTTCCCGCGGCCATGGCGCCGCTCCTCAGCGCGGAGCCTGGCCGTTGCCGGCTTTCACCGTCAGCAGCACATACAGGTCGTGGGCGAAGGACTCCAGCCTTGAGAGCCACATGCGGTTTCTGCGGTTGAAGGCGTTGTAGGCGAGCACGGCGGGAATGGCGACGGCCAGGCCCAGCGCGGTCATGATGAGCGCTTCGCCGACCGGGCCGGCGACCTTGTCGAGCGTGCCCTGGCCGCTCATGCCGATCTGCACCAGGGCATGGTAGATACCCCAGACGGTGCCGAAGAGGCCGATGTAGGGCGCCGCCGAGCCGGCCGAGGCCAGCACGGTGAGGCCGTGTTCGGCACGGGCGGCCTCCTGGTCGATTTCGTTGCTCAAAACACGGGTGAGGTATTCGGCCATGCCGCCGGCAACGGCGAGGCTGTGCGCGCCTTGGCGTTCGCTTTCCTCGGCGGCTTCGGCGGCGTGCTCCACCAGGCGGGCGAAGGCGTTATCGACCGGCTGGGCGGCAAGCATGCGGCGCACGTCGGCCAGCGAGCCGGCTTGCCAGAAGCGCTGGAGGAAGGCGTCCGCCCGGCGCTGCGCCAGGGTATTGGCGAGCGCGCGGGTGACGATCAGGTACCAGCTCGCCACCGAGAGCAGCAGCAGTACGCCCAGCACCGCCTTGCCGACGCCGTCGGCCTGGGTGAGAAAGTGGGCGAAGCCCAGGCCATCGACAGCGGCTTGTTCCATGGATCAGTTTCCTTGCAGGATGAATTTGAAGGGTTGCAGGGCGACGGCGCGCACCGGCTGGTCGTCACGCCGTGCCGGCGTGCAGCGCCAGGTACGTATCGCCGCGACAGCGGCATCGTCCAGGCGCGGATAGCCGCTGCTGCCGGCTATCCGCACGGCGGCCACGAGGCCTTGTTCGTCCAGCTCGACGCGCAGCGTCACGGTGCCCTCTTCGTTCAGGCGGCGGGAAATGGCCGGATAGCTCGGCGGCGTGCGCTCCGGGCAGGATACGGAAAGTTCGGAGCCCAGCGTCACCGGGCCAACCGGCCTGGGCACCGGGGCCGGTGGCGCCTCGATCACCGGGGCGGGCTTGGGCGGCGGCGGCGGAGCGACATAATCTGTAGCAGCAACAGCGGGCGCTTCGGCAACCAATTGCTGCGGCTTCTCCACGGGACGCGGCTTCGGTGGCAAAAGCTTGGGCGGTTCTTCCACCTTGGGCGTCGGCGGCGCCATGAAGTTCACGAACAGCGTCATCGCCTCCTGCGGCGTCGGGATCAGTCGTTGTTGCCATAGTCCCCACAGCGCGGCTGCGTGCAAGGCGAGGACGACCGCGAGCCCTGCCGCGCTGACACGGGTATCGTCGCTCGTCGGAGGCTTCTGCATGGTGCGGCATTGTAACGAAAGACCCGCCGGCACCGCCCGGAAGCCGGGCGCCGAAAGATCAAACGCGTGCGACGACAAATTGCCGCCGCACGCGCACGATGAATTGCCCGATCAGAACTTGAAGTTCACGCCGGCGTAAAGCGAACGGCCGGGGCCGGCGACGGGCACGTTCCAGGGCATGGTCGCGGTATTGAACGTCATGGTAGTGCCTTGTCCAGCGTAGGCGCCACCGAGCGGCAGGGCGTAGAGTTTGTCGAACAGGTTCTCGACGCCGAAATCGACGCGCGTCTGTTTCCACGAATAACTGGCCCGCAGATTGACAAGACCGTAACCCGCCGTCCTGATTTCGTTGCGTGCGTCGGCAAGCTTGTCTTTCGCCTGCACACCGACGACTTCGACGGCGTTGTCCCAGCCGCCGAGTTTGTGCGTCAGCGCGAGCTTGGTGTTGAGCGGCATGATGTTGTAGAGGTCGTCGCCGGTATCGAGATTCCTGCCTCTGGTGTAGTTGAGCAAGCCCTTCAGACCCCAGTCGCCGTATTCGGTCCTGCCCAGCGGCGCGCGGCCGGAGATATCGACGCCATAGAGCCGCGCCGACTGGTTCATGTACTTCAGGGCAACGAACTGCTGGGTCAAAAGAGGTGCGGCCGGCAGGTTGGTGGTGCGATTCCACTGCACCGCGTCAATGTAGTCGCTGACGCGCGTGTAGTAAGGCGTGACCTTGAACTCCGTCGCCCGGTCAGCGCTATGCCAGTCGCCGGTAAAGCTCAGGGTGTGCGCCACTTCGGGCTTCAGGTCGGGGTTGCCGAGGTAGCCGTTGCCGTCGCCGACGAAGTTGTTCATTTCCAGCGCCATTGCGTTGCGCGACCACGAGTAGCGCTCGTACAGGTTTGGTGAACGGACCTTGCGGGCAAAGCCGAATTCATAGTCACGGTTGGCGTCCGGCGTATTGCGCGCCAGTGCAGTCAGATCGAAGTTGTGGTCGGTGCGCTTGCGATCAAGCGCATTGAAATCCGTCGCCGACTTGAGGTAGCCCTGATAGTACATGCTGGGCGCAGGCGCTGTGTTATAGCCCTGAACGACACCGGTATCCATCTTCACCTGTTCTGCGCGAATCCCAAGCAGCGAGAGCCATTGCGGACTCCATTTCGCTTCCCATTCGCCGAACACACCGAACCGGTCGCGTTTGCCGCCGTTGATATTCCAGAAGGTCAGCGGTGCCATGCCGCCGAGACAGGTACCGCAATCCGGCGATGGCGGCCACCAGTCGTCAAGGCGGTAGTTCTGCAGTTCCGCGCCGACGCGGAGCAGATCACGCGAATTCAACACGATATCTGCCTTGACCGAGGCACCGGTGGTCTTGCCCGTGGTGTACATGGGCATACCGTCGACGGGAAGCCCGGCAAGAGTTCCGTAGTTGTATTGTTTGTCCTTGCCGAAATCCATGTAGTGATTGACCTTCTCGTCGTAGATGCGCGCTTCAAGCGTGCCCCAGTCGAGTTGGCCGAGGTAGCGCAGGCTGAAGCGGTTCGCCTTGTTGCCGAGCATGTCCATGCGCTGGTTCGGGTAAAGCTCGTAGGGAATGTCCTGATAGCCGAACTTGGCTTCGACGAGGTGCTTGTCGCCCTTCATGGCGAAGCCCAGCGTATGGTTGCGCGTGTCGTAGGCCGAAGAGCCGACCACATCCAGCGGCAGCGTTTCGCCCGGACGCCCGGTTGCGGCAACCGTCTTGAAATCGCCGCCGGCCTTGTAGTCGTCGGCCCTGGCGATCGCCACGGCATAGGTCGCACTGAACGACTCGGTGGCATAGGTGGCGGAAAGGTTGCCGCCCCTGGCATTGCCGTTGCTGCGGTAGAAGGCGCCGGCTTCGCCTTTCATCAGGCTGCCCTGGCCGGGCGCGGCGAACACCGGCGCCGCCGCGTCGACAACGATGGTGCCGCCGATGCTGTCGCCGCCGACGCTGACCGGCGCGAGGCCGGCCCAGACTTTAATGCTGCCGACGTTGGTCGGATCGATGTACGAAAGCGGCGAATTCATGTGGTTGGGACAGGAAGAGATCGTCTCGATGCCGTCGACTTTGATCCGCACACGGTCGTCCGCCAGGCCGTGAATCGCCGGCAGGCTGGAAACGCCGCCGGCGCCGTAGAGGCTGACACCCGGAATGTCGCGCAGCAGGCCGGCCGTGTCGCTGGTGGAAGGACGCAGCGCCGCCAACCCCGCCGCGTCGGGGCCCGATGCCGCCTGGGTGTCGGCCTTGGGGGCCGTGACGACCACCGGACTGAGCCGGGTTTCCTGCGCCAGGCCCGCCAGCGGAATGGCGGCGAGCAGGATCGCAAGGGGCTTGGCGACAAAGTGGACTGTGCGTTTCATGGCTGGTTCTTTCGTATGGCGCAGACATTGGGAAGGCGCTGATTTTAGGAGGTGCCTACGCGCATGACATGCGGCCGATTGCCGCATGCGGCAATCGGCCGCACGCGGCAATTTGTCCAATCCTCACAAGACGTGCGACGGACTAAGATGCATTGAGCTTCCTGCTTCGGGAACGCGCTGATTCAAGAGGGGGAGACATGTTCAGGGACTGGCGACTCGTAGCACAAAGAACCCAGGCGCTCGTCGACGACAAAGGTTTCCCGGAAAACGTTCGCCTGCGTGCCGCTGCGACTTTCGACCTGCTGCACCTTGTCGCGACTTGGCCCGTGCCCCACCGGACGGGCTGCCATGAAGAGCTGGCCTCGTTGCTGTACGACCTGTGTGAAAAGTCGGGCCAGGCACTTTGCGGCGGGCACTATTGCCCGGATGGCGGCATGCCGGGGACAGGTGCATCATGCCAAGGCGTGCTGGAGCGGACGACGTAGGCCGCTGCGATGCCGTCGCCGAGGAATCCTTCCGGTTGCTTCAAGTCGGTACGGCCTGCCCGCGCGGGCCGTACCCGATTGCGTCAGTAATCGATGCGCAGCTCGGCATGCCAGGTGCGCTGGGTGAACGGATGGGGGCCGATGAAATACTTCTCGTTGGTCAGGTTGTCCACCCCGACCGAGGCGCGCACGAGCTTGCCGAAGCGATAGCCGATGCGGGCGTCGAGGACGCGGTATTTGCCGACGCCGCCGGTGTCGTCGTGGTTGGTGTCGGAATTGTCGAGCTGGCCGAACTGAAGGCCGCTGTAGCGCAGTCCCAGCGAGCCCGACCAGTGTTCGTCGACGCGGTAGCTGGCGAAGACCGATGCCCGCCAGTCCGGCACGCGCGGCACGCGCTTGCCCACCGAGGTCGGCATGCCGCGACTGGCGAGAATTTTCGAGGTAGCGTAGGTAATGCTGCCGGAAATATCCAGACCGCGCAGCCCCACGTCGCTCGCCTGCCAGGCGGTTTCCAGCCCGCGCACACGGATGCGGTCGAGGTTCTGGTTGCTGGTGACGTTCGGCGTTACCGAAGCATCCGTCTGACTGTAGAGCGCATCGTCGATATGTTCCTCGAAGGCCGAGAGTCGCAGGTTGCCGCCCAGCGCCGCACCTTCCGCCGTCAAGTCTTTCGCCAGCACTTTTTCGGGTTTGAGGTTGGGGTCGCTGACGTAAGTGGTGCCGCCGCGCGACTCGGTCTGGAACAACTCGACCACCGTCGGCATGCGATAGGCGCGGGCCAGCGCGGCGCGCAGCAGCCAGTTCGGCGTCGCCTGCCAGGCCAGCGAGGCCTTGGGCGAGTTGAAGCGGGCGTCGCGCTCCGGATAGGCGTAGCTGTTCACGTTGTTTCCGTTCGGGTCCTTGAACGCAGTGGTGCTGTAGCGCGTGCCGCTGAAAGCCTGCCAGCGTTCATGGCGCAGACCTAGCGTCGCCGTCCAGCGCGGAGAGAACTTCCATGCGTCCTGAACAAAAAGCGCGGCGGTCGAAGTCATGCCGGCGGAGCTGCTCTTCACCGTGGTCGTGGATGCCGTCGAACGCCAGTTGGTGGCGTTGTACTGGCGGCTGGCAAGCCGATATTCGTCCCAGTGGTAGCCGAAGGTGGCCGTGTGGCCGGCCGTGCCGGCTCCCGGCTTCCAGATGGCCTTCAGATCGAAATTGCGCCAGCCGGTGTCGTCGGCAAAGGTGATGGTTCCCGTCTGGGTGGCGCCAGCGCCGCCGGGCTGTATCAGCGCACTGCCCGAGGCGTTGGGAGTGCGGGAGATGTCGGTCGGCGTGTCGTAATCCGAGGCGGCAAGTTCCAGGCGCCAGTCCGGCGACAGCCGGCTGTCGAACGTGAGCCCCAGCAGGCGGTTTTCCGCGTTGCTGTCGGTGGGCGCGAAAGTCGTTGCACCGACCGTATATTTGATGCCGCCGATATTGACGTCGCCGCTCCAGATCGGCCTGCCGGCGGCGTCGCGCAGATAGGTCTGGGCGTCGGTGAAGGAATCGTTGCGCCAGAGCGCGTACGTCAATGCGGCGCGGGTATCGGGCGTGAAGTCGTAGACCAGGCGAATTTTGGCGGTGTCCTGCACCGTATGGTCGAGGCTGGTGGCGCCGTACATCATCGAAGCCGCATTGGTCGCACTGTTGAACGGGCGTGCCCCGGTCACGGGAGTCTGCGCAGCGGCGGCCGTCGCCGAGCGCGTTACGGTGGCAAAGCTCATGGGCTGTGCATGGGTGTCGAGATGGTTGGCGAACAAGGACCAGGAAAGGCCGCCGATGCGTCCGCCGAGGATGCCTTGCTCCTGATGGCCCTCGTAGGTGTCGTCGGTGCCGTAGATCTTGAAGTGCTGGGTGAAGCCCTGGACGCGGCCGTGCGCCTCGAATTTTTCCGGACGCCGCGTCGTCATCAATATGGTGGCGCCGGCCGAGTTGCCGGGCAGCAGCGCCGAGAACGGGCCGTAGAGCACGTCGGTGGTTTCGATTTCCTCGGCGCCGACGATGTTCCAGCGCGGCGGATAGCTGAAGGTGTTGCCGAGCAGGTTGGAAAGCAGCAGGCCGTCCGCATACACCAGGGAGCGCGCGCTCTGCGTGCTGCCGCTGGTGCGGGTGGCGATGATGCCGTTGCGGTCGCCGATGTAGCGCTTGCGGATGAACAGACTGGGCACGTATTGCAGGGAGTCCTCGACGTTGACGACATTCATCTCGCGCATCTGTTCCTGGGTCACCTGCGCCTGCGGCGAAGGGTTGTCGGCGATGACGGCCGGGCGAGACTGGCTGACCGTCATTTCCGACAGCGTGACCGTGTCGTCGGCAGCCCACGCGCCTTGGGCGATCAGCGCGCACGCGACCGTCGCGACGATAGTTTCTTGTTTCATGATGTCCCCTTATGGATAGGTCTTGCGTGGCGCCCGGGCCGGTTTTGCTTCAGCCATTCCCTGAGCTTTGCTTCTTCGAGCAATCCGGAATGCGTTTCGCGCCGATGATCGGCATCGAACAGGTAGCTGCGCGGCAGTTCGCCGCGCCAGGCCGGGTCGATGGCATAGCGCAGGCGTTCGGATACTTCGTCGGCGAAGACCCAGGTGTCCATGCGGTCGAGGCCATAGCGCTTCAGCGCTGCACGGATCTCGGGCGCAGTGGCCGGCGTGTCGGTGGCGACGACGACCAGCGGCAGGCCGGGATCGTTGCGGGCGAGCTTTCCCAGCAAGCGCAATTCCTTGACACAGTGCGTGCAGGTGGTCGACCACAGGGCCAGGATGAAGGCGCGGCCGGCGAATTCTTCCTTGATCGCCGCCAGCGAATCGCCGGCAAACGGACGCAGTTCGGCGGCGGTTGCGCCTGTCAGGTTCAGCGCGAGCAACAGGACGGAAAGAAGGCGCTTCATGGCGCGGTCTCGTCGATAGTCAGCACGCGCAAGCCCTCGGCCGCCGTGTTCCAGACCAGCACGGCCTGACGCTGGTCGATGAGCGGAACGACGTAATCGGCCGCCTGCGCCGATTCGGCCTGCTTGCGTGCGGCACTCCAGCTCGCGCCGGCATCGCGGGAGAGCATGCTCCAGGCGGAGAACTGCTTGCCGTCGAATTCGCGCCAGACGATCAGCACCCGGCTGCCGTCGGCAGCGACGTCCGGATGACCGGCCTGACGCGCCGCATCGCCCAGCGGCATTGGCGCGCTCATGCCGTCGGCACCGATGCGGCGGTAGAAAATCCCCTGACGGGTTTTGCCGTTGGTGTACCACGCGATATGGAGATTGCCGCGCTTGTCGGCGGCGATGCCACCGCCGTGGTGCGGACAACCGTCGAGTTCCCATTCGTCGTCGGTGACGCGGCGTACGGCGCCGCCGTCAAGATCGGCAATGGCGAAGTCGCGGATGTTCTTGCCGAACACATGCCGCCAGAATACGAGCGGGCCGGCGGCGGTCCACACCAATGCGGTGCGGCAGCACTGGCAACTGTGGTCGGCGACCTTGCGATTGGGGCCGAAGCTGGCGCCGCCGTCGTCGGAGATGGCCGCATAGAGGCCGACGCCGGTCGCCGGCGATCCTTTGACTGCCTTGCCGTCGCGGCGGCGGGCATCGAGCCAGACGGCGGCGACACGCTGCCCGTCAACGGCCAGCGCATCGAAGCGATGGCTGACGATTTGCCGGTCGTCGTTGAGGATGACCGGGGTGGAGAATGTGCGGCCGCCGTCGGTCGAGCGCGCATAGCGGATATGGCCTGACATCGGCTTGCCCAGGCTTTGCGTCCAACTCACATGCACCGCACCGTCGTCGGCGACGGCGATCTTCGGCCGGCTTTCGCCGTCAGCGGCGATGACTTCCGCTTCCGCTGTAATCGCCACCGGCGGCTCGAAGCTGCGACCGCCATCCTCCGAACGAAAGACGCTCAGCCGGCGATTCTCGACGCGGGCCAGCCACAGCCGGCCTTGGGCATCGAGAGTGGCGCCGACAGCCAAAGGCCGAGCGACCGCCAGGCGCTCCGCCCACGCCTGTTCGCGCTGCACCGCCGCCGCGTCGACGGCCGGCGGCTGCGACAAAGCGGGAATTGCGGCGAGGAACGGAATCAGTCCCGGTAACAACCGAAGCGGTGACAGCATGCCGATGCGCCTTCCCGATCATGAAAGCCAGGGAGCCTATTGCAGCGGACGGAGCGTCAGGCTGCGGCAAAACGCCACGTGCGACATCATGTCGCGCGACATGATGTCGCACCCCCTCTGCGTATGCCGTCAGAATTGAGCGCGGTCAAGGCGAAGGCATGGGCGTTGGTGTTCACGGCATGCGTGCGCCATGGCTGCGGCAATCTGCCGCAGGCGGGCGCGACTGGACGGGCGTTAAGATGCCTTCCCCGTAAGCCTTGCATGCGCCTGTGCGCGCCGGCGCATGCAGCCCCGGCATGACAAACCCATCCATGACCACCGCAGACATGGCCCACACGATTTCCACTCAAGACCTTGCCGTCGGCTTCTGGAGCGATCCGTTCGCGCCGCGTGAATCGACGGCGCGGCGCGGCATGCGCTTCGCGTTGGTGACGCTTGCCCACGTCGCCATGGTGGCGGGGGTGCTGGAGCTATCGACGCGGCCCGAAATCAGGGAAGCCGTGCAGCAGGTGATCGTGCGCCTGGTCGAAACTCAGCCGCCGAAAGTCGAGCCGGTCAGGAAGGAAGCCAAGCCGATACCCGTGACGCCCAGGGAGACGGTGCGCCAGCCGGAACCGCCACCGATTCTGGCCGCGGCGGCCGATGCGCCCGCAATGGCCGCGTTCACGATTGCCCCCCAGCCACCGGCGCCCCCCGTGCTGCCGCCGGTACCGGCATCGCCGCCGGCGCCAGCGGCGGTCACTGCGGCACGTTTCGACGCCGAGTACCTGCAAAACCCCAAGCCCGTCTACCCGGTCTTTTCGCGCCGCCAGGGCGAGGAAGGCAAGGTGCAATTGCGGGTGCGCGTCAGTGCCGATGGCGCTGCGCTCGACGTGGAGATCAAACAGTCTTCCGGCTTCCCAAGGCTCGACAGCGCCGCCCGCGCGGCGGTGCTGAAGTGGCGTTTCGTGCCGGCCCGCCGCGGCGACGCCGCCATCGAATCCTGGGTCGGCGTACCCATCGTTTTCAAGCTCGAATCATAGGAGTTCCCATGCAAACCCAACTCGGCCTCGCGCACTTCTGGTCTCAGGGCGACATCGTCACCCACGCCGTTTCCCTGCTGCTGCTGCTGGCGTCGGTCGGCTCCTGGATGCTGATCGTCGGCAAGGGCCTGGCCCAGTGGCGGGCCGGGCGCAGCCACGACCGCAACATGGCCGCGTTCTGGGCGGCGAACTCGCTGCCCGAAGCGGTGGAGACCCTGAAGGCCGAGGACAAGAGCGGCATCTTTGCTCAACTGGCCATAGCCGGCACGCTGGCGGCGCAGTCGCACGAGCAGAACGCCAGCCGCGGCATCGGCGCCGGCGTCAATGTCAGCGAGGCGGTGACGCGGGCCTTGCGCTGCCAGATCGTGCGTGCGCAAACGGGCATCGAGCACGGCCTGACCTTCCTCGGTTCGGTCGGCTCGACGGCGCCCTTCGTCGGGCTGTTCGGCACCGTCTGGGGCATCTACCATGCACTGGTGGGCTTGTCCGGCGCGACCCAGGTTGTGCTCGACAAGGTGGCCGGTCCGGTGGGCGAGGCGCTCATCATGACGGCCGCCGGCCTGTTCGTGGCGATTCCCGCGGTGCTGGCCTACAACGCCTTCACGCGCACCAACCGCATCATCCTCGTCCAGCTCGACGGCTTCGCCCACGACCTGCACGCCTACCTGACCACAGGCACGCGGGCACGCGGCGCGCTGCACGTCATCGATTCCGCCAAGCGGGCATAGGAGGCCGACGTGGCATTCGGTTCCTTCAGCGAAGGCGGCAGCGCCCAGCCCATGGTCGAAATCAACACCACGCCGCTGGTCGACGTGATGCTGGTTCTGCTGGTCATCTTCATCATCACCGCGCCGCTGTTCCATCAGGCGGTGCCAGTCGACCTGCCCAAGGTCGATAGCAGCAGGCTGGACGACAAGCCCGAGGTCATTCAGGTCGCCATCGACGCTGCGGGACAGTTCTTCCTGAACGGCGAGGCGGTGGCGCGGGAGGCTCTCGATACCCGCTTCGCCGCCGTTCGCGCCGGGAATCCGGAATTGCACTTGCGGGCGGATCGCGGCACGCGCTACGAACAGGTGGCCGAAGTCATGGCCGCAGCCCAGAGAAACGGCCTGGTCAAGATCGCCTTCGTCACCGAGGGCAGCGGGGGCAGTCGCTAAGCGCAGCGGGCCGGCGGGGAGAGAACGTCCTTCCCCGCCGCCTCCACCGCCCACGCCGGACTTCCCCGGTCTGGCAGTCCTCCGCTCGGCGGGACAGAGGGGACTAAAAGCGGCGTTGCGTGCGGTCGTCGGCCTGAACGGTCATTGACGGCTTTCAGGTTGAACGGCAGCAGCACTTCCTGTTTCCACCATTCGACCAAGGGCAGCCGCGTTGGCCATTTCGCCAGCGCCGTTCTCCTCTGGCGCACCCCATGAGCTTGTTACATCGCAAAATAGCCGGGAATTTGACCTCTTCGGCGGGCGCACGGATGCCCCCTGGGAGGATATAGTTGCAACCTTTCATTGGTCACCAATCGCATGCTCACGGTTGCCGAAGCCACTCAGTTTCTGATCGTTCCGAAACGGGCCGTTTTGGCTATGGGTTGGCGGCCGGGGTTGTCGAAGAAGGATGTTCAATGGTGGAAGTGGGATACTGCCCTGCTGGTCGACGGCAGCGTGCCGGAAGGCACGCGTGTCGTTCTGCAATGGCGGCCCGCTGTTGGTTCCGCTCCCTGCAAGATGAATCTCACCCTGCTGTATCGTGAGCAGCGCGTTTATGGCATCGACTTTGACGACGCGGGGCGCCATACCAACAAGATCGGCAAGGGAAGACCGCTATATCGCAAGATGATCGATGCACCTGCGCATGAGCACACCTGGTCCGAGGAAGGCTACGGCTATGCCGAACCACTTGATCCTTCGCCCGATTCGGCAGCCGAACTCTTCGCACTTTTTTGCAACAAGACAAACCTAACGCTGGATGGCGGATACAAGCCGCCGCCCAGCCAACAACTCCCACTGGGGCTGATATGAACTGCGCAAACCTTCTAGAGAATCTGGGTTTCGCCTGCGCACAGCGAGGCAATGGCGCCTTGCGCCTGTGGTCGCCGTTCACCTTCGATGACGGCGAGCACCTGGGCCTGTTCCTCGAACCGCTCGGCGGCGATCAATGGCTGGTCACAGACCATGCCGACACGGTAATGCACGCCAGCGCATTAGGCGCAAAGCTGACCAAGCCGCGCCTCGATGGCATTCGCAGTCGTTTCCCCGGCGTCGAACTGACCGAGGGCGGCGCCTTGCGCGCCACCGCCACGCAAACCGATCTGCCTGGCATCGTCACCGCTGTTCTCAATACCGCCATTGCGATCAGCCATGCCGAAACCCGCTGGCTGCCAAAATCGAGCGAAGAACGTTTCAACCTGATCGTCGGTCGCGAACTCCAAACCGTCGCCGGTGAGCGCTTGCAACGGAATGTCACGGTCCAAGGAATCTCCGGGCATCAACTTGATTTCCCTTTCGTGATCGACCTGCCAGATACCGGCCGACACTTCATTCAGCCGATCACCAGTGGCGACGAGCACATTGACTGGAGCAACGTCTACAAGGCCGGCGGCAAGATGCTTGATCTCAAATCGGCCGGCGCGGATGAGCACCAGCGCATTGTCGTAATCGAGGACATCCCAGGCGACGAAGAACTCGGCAAGGCGATGACCTTCCTCAGCGTGACGACATCCGTCCTGTTGTTCAGCCATCGCGCTCAGTGGCTAGACCGCTTCCGGCGCGCGGCGTGATGGGCAAGCAATTTTCCGAGAGCGCTCGATGACTTTCGCTGGCGCAAAATCTACAGTCACTACTGGAAGTGCAATATCCACAGGCTCAAGTCGGTGTGATGGCTCTTCCGTGAAAAAGAAACCAGCCATGTCGCAGAAGAAGCAAGGAGCGGCGGACTTGTACCTGCTGCCAACGGAAGTCTTAACGCTACATGCTGATGCTCGATCAGTTCCACTTCCTTCAGCGTGCGTGGATTTGGTTGTTACATCGCCTCCCTACTGGAGAAAGCGTGACTACGGATTTCACGAGCAAATAGGTCAGGAGGACACCCCAGCACAGTTTGTTGAACATATGATCGAAGCACTCACCGAATGGGGTCGGTTGCTTACGAGCAGTGGTTCTGTTTTCTTGAATATTGGGGATAGCTATTGGAACAGAACGCTTGCAGGGATTCCCGGACGAATAGAGAGCGCAGCCATTGATCGTGGTTGGGCTGTTCGAAATCGGATTATTTGGGCAAAGGAAAGCGGCATGCCCGATCCCGCAAAGAATCGCTTGGCGGGACGACACGAGTACATCCTGCATCTAACTAAGGCACGGAAGAACGACTATTATTACGACATAGTTGGCTACTCGGAAAAGTTCGGCAACGGCGCAAACCCTGGCGATGTATGGAATATTCCCCTAGTACGCAACATGGGGCGTCATCTCGCTCCTTATCCCGAAGAGATAGTGGAACGGGCAATCTACCTTGCATGCCCTGACGCAGTCTGTACTGTTTGCGGTTTTGCCCGAAGAAGGATTATCGAGCGAACAGCCATACTCGATCCGAATCGGCCGCAAGCAAGGCGCGCTATGGAGCTAGCAAAGCAGCACGGTCTTACGAAGGCTCATATCGCAGCCATTCAGGCTCATGGTATATCTGACACAGGCAAGGCAATGCGGGTTCAGAACGGGACTGGTCGCAACTCGGATGGCGTAAAACGGCTCGCGGCTGAGGCGAAGGCCGTATTGGGCGGGTACTTCAGAGAATTCACCTTTGCAAAGAAAGCCACGATTGGCTGGACCAAATGCGATTGCGGGGCGAGCTTCCGGCCAGGAATAGTTTTTGATCCATTCATGGGCACGGGAACGACACTGCGTGTTGCCCAGCGTCTTGGCCGTAGCGCCATCGGAGTCGATCTTGCGCCGAAATCGGATGGGCACGTCTGGGGAGATGACTAATTGGCCACTTACTCTGTCACTGTAGATGCCGTCAGGGAGGCTGTCCGTAATCTAAGGACCCGAAAACTACATCCAAACCTGGCCGGCTATCTCTGCATCAAGCACGATCTTCGAACATCCTCGAATGGGCAACTGGTCAAACCAAAGTTCAAAGGATTCTTTGATGAGTATCTTGCTGTAAATGGAGGCCCAGAACCGTACCTAGTTCCATTCAAGGGAACTGGGTCTCTGGAATCATCCCCATGGTTTAACAATAACGTGGCTGGCTCATATGCCCCTAGCTCTCTCCGCGATGGCGGTGCGTTCCTGAAAGTTTGTGCTGTTGATAGAGATACCGGACAGTTCTCCCTGCGCAAAAAGCACGCGAATTTAGCTCTTGATGGCTTTGCAAGTTCTCAGAAGATTCCTGCGGTTTCTCTTGCTGTGTTCCTATATCGCGATACCCTTTTTGAGTCGGCAAAACCGCTTGACGTAAACAAGCTTCTTTCGGTATTCCGGGATGACTTCGGGTATCGGGAAAGGAATGACAAGGAAGCGCAGGAGTTCTTAATACTGTTCTTCGAAGATCAACTCTCGACTCAACCACTATTCGAGGAAATTACCCCGTGAGCGTCGCGAAACTGGATAAGTTCCGTAGCTTGTCAGCCTCAGATATTGGTTTGCAGCACACCAATCAGGAGATTGACGGGCCTCAGATAACCATGACATCAGACTTGACCGGCTCTATTCAAGCCTTTACTCACCACGCAACGGCAAATCATCTAGTAGTCGATCTCTTTACGACACGTCGATTCGCCGCAGCGTTGCTCACAAAGCGCTTTGTCATCCTCACTGGCCTTTCCGGCTCCGGCAAGACCAAACTGGCACATGCCTTTGCGGCGTGGATCGCCGAATCGGATGCGCAGTATCGAGTCGTCGCCGTGGGAGCAGATTGGACGACCAACGAAAACCTGTTGGGCTATCAGGATGCGCTGCGGCCAGAGATTTACCGCAAGCCAAACAATGGCTCGCTGGATTTGATGCTGCGGGCGCGCGACGATGCGACGCGACCGTATTTCCTGATCCTGGATGAGATGAACCTGTCGCATGTCGAGCGCTATTTCGCCGACATGCTTTCGGCCATCGAATCCGGCGAACCGATTGCGCTGCACTCGGCGACTGAAGACCTACCGGGCGGCGATGGCGATGCGCTGCATGTTCCGCCCCAGTTGGCCTTGCCGAAGAACCTGTTCATCGTTGGCACGGTAAATGTGGACGAGACGACCTACATGTTTTCGCCCAAGGTACTGGACCGCGCCAACGTAATCGAATTTCGAGCGACTGAGGATCAAATCAGCGCTTTCATGGACAACCCGCAGCCCGTCCGCATGACGGAATTGGCGCACAAGGGCGCCAACTTCGGCGCAGCCTTCGTAACGGCTGCGGCCGGGATCGCGCCAAAGCTGGCCGAACTGCCGACGACAATTCACTCAGACGGCACACAGTGCGCGGCCGACCTCAAGACGCTACTGGTGGAAATCTTCAAGGCACTGGAACCGATCGGTGCTGAATTTGGCTTCCGCACTGCTTTCGAGATTGCGCGCTTCGTTGGGTTTCATGCCACGCTGACTGGCGCAGGGTGGAAGTTCAACGATGCACTGGATGCGCAGCTTTATCAGAAGCTGATGCCCAAGCTGCATGGCTCGGAACGTCGGCTGGGACCGGTGCTGAAGGCGCTGGAAGGATTCTGCACGACACATGATTGCCCAATGAGTCTGGTAAAGATTCGGCGTATGCAGGATCGACTGAAAGACGGCTTCACGAGCTTCGCCGAGGCATAGCCCGCCGTGCCGGCGACAGAGATTCTGGAGTTTGTCGACGCGCATCGCGTTTGCAAGGCGCGGCTCCAATTCTTTGCGCTTGATTCCGCCAGCCTGATTCGGCTGGAGTCGGCCGCCGCGCACGCCCAAGGCGAGGAGCCGTTGCAACTGCTCGAAGGCGCGCGCTACGAGTACGAATTCACGGATGCGAGATTGCGGCTTGATGCTGCCGATGGCGAACCAGGCCGCTTGATCGAGGCCAGCCGCCTTGAAGGTCGTGCTCACAGCGGCTTTTTGTCGCCGGGGCTTAATACGGGTCGGCTGGCGTTAGTCGTGCGTGACGAAGCCAACGCCGTGTTAGGCACGGCCGCCGTTGAGGTGCGTTCGCGCAAGATCGGCTATCGCGACGATTACCGGCGGATGCTGGAAGACATCACCGAGCGTTGCATCGACTTGTTGATGGAATTGCGGGCACCAACCGCCGTGCGGGCCGCGCCTGATCCGGGTCATTCGCCGCGCACACTGGCGCAACGCTTTGCTTTCTTGAAAGGTCTGCTGGGCGCGGCATCATTCCAAAATGCGCTGCGTCGAATCATCAGCCATCCGCACCAGCGCTGGGAGCCGGAAGAGACGACGATCGACACGCGCCGAGGGTTTCGACCCAGTGCGCGCAGCCTTCGCGAGATGGCACGAGCTACGCGCCGTGTGCCCCTGCCGAGCGATCATCCGCTGGCGGCGACTGTGCCGTCGCTACCGGAGCGAATCTCGCTCTACCGCAACGTGCAGACCGAGGACACGCCGGAAAGCCGTTTCGTTAAGTTTGCACTGCAAGGGTTCGCCGGCTTTCTGTCGCTCATGCGGCAGCGTCTCGATGCGATCAATGCCAGCGATGTGCGGCTACGCCAGGAGATTGCAACGCTCACTGGAGAACTTGACGCCGCACTAAGCGCCGATGTGTTTCGGGGCGTGTCGCCGCCGGACATGTTGCCGCTGGGAAGCCCGGTGCTCCAGCGCAAGGAGGGCTACCGCGAGGTCTATCAAGCCTGGTTGCGCTTCGACATGGCAGCACGCCTGGTCTGGCAGGGTGGCGAGGAGGTCTATCGGGCGGGACAACGCGACATCGCGACGCTCTACGAATATTGGGTGTTCTTCAAGCTGCTGGACATCGTGACCGGCGTTTTCCAGTTGGATCGGCCGGCTGCTGACGAACTGATGGAAGAGACCGCCGATGGCTTCGGGCTCAAGCTCAAGTCCGGTGAGCAGTTGGGATTCGAGGGCATTACGTTCGCGGGAGCTAGGCCGTTGCGTGCTCGCTTCAGCTACAACCGCAGCTTCACGCGCAATGCGAGTCCCGGTGCGACCGGCTCCTGGACGGAGCGGATGCGGCCGGATTACACGATCAGCCTATGGCCGGCCGACTTCAGCGCCGCCGAAGCCGAAACGCAGGAACTTATGGTGCATGTCCACTTCGATGCGAAATATCGTATCGATAGCATCGAGCAGCTATTCGGACGCGACGATTCCGACCTGGACCCGGCCGCCGCCGCAGCCGACCTCAATGAGGAAAAGCAGGAACAGAAGCTCGGCCGCTACAAGCGCGCCGACCTGCTCAAGATGCACGCCTATCGGGATGCGATACGGCGCACGCAAGGGGCCTATGTGCTTTACCCCGGCGAGATATCACGCCAATGGCAGGGCTACCATGAGATTCTGCCGGGGCTTGGGGCATTCCCGATCAAGCCAGGCAGCGGTGATGCCGCGCTGACCAAGTTCATTCAGGACGTCGTGACTCAGGCCTGTGACCGCGCGTCGGCGCGCGAGCGTCAGAGCTACCACGTCTATCAAGTACACGAAGCACCGGCCACCTATTCGGTATTACACACCCTACCGGAGAAGAGCCCAGGGAGTGTTCGCCGTGCGCCACCGCTTGCCGAAACCCATGTGCTGATCGGCTGGTATAAGGACGAGGCTCATCTGGAATGGGTATTGAAGGCGGGCCTCTACAATTTCCGCATGGATGTCGAGCGCGGATCGCTGCGCCTCAAGCCCGAAGTATCGGGCGCACAGTATCTGCTACTGCACAGCCATATGGGTGCGACTAGCCCTCGCCTGCTGCGAGTGGCCAAGGAAGGTCCGCGCGTGCTTTCGCAGGAGGCATTGAAAACCAAGGGCTACCCTGGCGAGCCGTCGCGACCGTTCTATCTGGTCTATGACGTTGCGCCTGCCGAGGGATTTGACGGCTACGAATGGGACTACCGCAAGCTGCCCGAGCGCCTCAAGAATCGTGCATCTGCCGAGCCGCAGACGATCACACTGGATGCGCTAATGGCGGTGGCGGAGCGGAATTTGTTGGCGGGGTAAAAGGCCTGCTGCAAAGTCAGCCGTGGTGGTACGGCTCGCAACGATCTCGCCGGCCGCTTCGTCCTCGCCTGACCCATCCCGCGCAATTTGCACCGGCGCCGTCATGTAAAGATAGATGGGGGTGACCTGCCGATTCGGAAAACGGCCGGTCAGCGCAAATCGCAACCCAATGGCCGGTGGGCGGCGCACTGCGGACTGAGTTGGCGCTGGGGCCGAATGACCGTTCAGGCCGACGACCGGACGCAACGCCGCTTTTAGTCCCCTCTGACCCGCCGAGCGGAGGACTGCCAGACCGGGGAAGTCCGGACGCGATTGTTTGAGCGCAGCGGGTTTGAGCGGCCGGCCGGGCTGGCGGTTCGGAGGGAGGGGAGCCCGTAGGGCCGGGGCGGCGGGGCGCGGTTCTTTGGGTACTTTCTTGGTTGGCCCCCCAACCCGCGCCTGAGCCAACCGGCGACGGCCCGGTATTCCGCCGTGGCGATCTGCGCGTTTCTCAGCGCCGTGAGCCGGGGCGGAATACCGGGTCGGCGCCTCCGCTAACGGCAGCAATCTGCCAGCGCAGAACGCCCCCTTTCAGCCCAAAGACTTCAATCGCCCCCCCACGCCGCAACCTGTTGACAATTTTATCCGCTCATCAGGTAACATTATGGCCATTCAAGTTCCGGCCCGGAGTTCAACCCGGTACCGGGGCACCTACGAGCGGCGCTCCCCAGGCGTCGCCCCGACAGAGTGGAGTGCTTATGGGCGATATGCCTTCACGGCCCGCGCTGGCCGTTGCGTCTTCCGCTGCCGACGGCAGCGTCTTCGTTTCCGACGATGCCCGCGACATCGGCTGGGTCAAGCAGAACGTGCCCTGCCAGAACGCCTGCCCCGCCGGAACCAACGTTCCTTCCTACATCCGCAGTATCGTCGAGGGCCGCTACGGGCAGTCCTACGAGATCAACCGCGAGGCCAACGTGCTGCCGGGCGTGCTCGGACGCATCTGCTCGCGCCCCTGCGAGAGCGCCTGCCGCCACGGCTGGCCGGGCAACGGCGAGCCGGTGGCGATCTGCCACCTGAAGCGCGCCGCGGCCGACTTGAAGAACGCCGACCACCGCATCACCGAGCGGCTGTATTCGCCCACCGGCAAACGCGTCGCCATCATCGGCGCCGGCCCGGCGGGCGTTGCGGCGGCGCATTCGCTCTCGGTGCTCGGCCACGACGTGGTGATGCTCGAACGCGAAGAGCGCCCCGGCGGCATGTTGCGCTACGGCATTCCCGAGTTTCGGCTGCCGCGCAACATCCTCGATGTCGAACTGCACAACGCGCTGCGTCTGGGCGTGCACTTGCGCACCGGCGTCTCGGTCGGCAAGGAAACCGGCGATACGCGCGTTTCCACTTTGCTGCACGACTTCGACGCGGTGCTGCTGGCCACCGGTTGCATGGTGGCGTCCAAACCGCCCTTGCAGGGCGAGTGGGCGAACAAGGACCCCGGCGTGGAACTGGCCGATGTCGAATACGGCCTGGACTTCCTGATGCAGATGCACCGCGGCGAGAAAAAGCGCGTCGGCCAGCGCGTCGCCGTCGTCGGCGCCGGCTTCACCGCGCTGGACTGCGCCCGCGCCGTGGCACGGCTGGGCGCGGCCGAGATCACCATCCATATCCGCACCGGCGAGGACTACATTCCGGTGACGCGCGAAGAGATCTTCGAGGCCAAGCGCGAAGGCGTGCGCATCAAGGGCCTGCGCACGCCGATCGGCCTGCGCACCGACGCCAACGGGCGGCTGTCCGGCATCGAGTTCGTGCAGAACCGCCTCGGCGGCTGGCGCGAGGGCGGACGCCGCATCGCCGTCCCCATCGAGGGCTCGGAGTTTGTCGAACCCTGCGACACGCTGATCGTCGCCATCGGCCAGCAGACGGTGAACGATTATCTCGACGTCAAGGTGGAGGTCGACCGCGGCGGCTATGTGCGCATCGCCGAAACCGGCATGACCTCGGTCAATGGGCTGTTCGCCGCCGGCGACTTCGTGCGCGGCGCCTCGACCGCGGTGCAGGCCGTCGGCCACGGCCGCGAGCTGGCCGAAAAGATAGACACCTGGCTCATGGGCCGCGAGCGGCGGCGCACGGTGGTACGCATCGAGCCGGTAAGCGCGCCGCTGCGCGAGCGGGCCTTCGATTTCATCGCGCGCCAGGAAATGCCGACGGCGCCGCTGGGCCAGCGCGTCAAGAAGGCCGACCTCGAAGTCGAGACCGGATTGCCGACCGCGACGACGCTGGAAGAAGCCAAACGCTGCTATCTGTGCAACCTGCGCTATCAGATCGACGTGGACCGCTGCATCTACTGCCGCGCCTGCATCGAGGTGGCGCCGCGCGCCTGCATCAAGCTGGTCAAGGGCGTGGATGTGGCCGAGGACGGCGCCCTGGCCGCGCTCCAGGAAACCGGCCAGTGGAACCAGGTCGCCGCCATCTGGATAGACAACAACGAGTGCATACGCTGCGGCCAGTGCTACAACGCCTGCCCGGTGCGCTGCATCTCGATCACCCGCTGCGAATTCACCCAGGTCGACGTCTGACCGGCATCGCGACCACTCCAAGGATTTCGACATGCCACGCCACCACATCATCATCGGCAACGGCGTTGCCGGCAGCCAGGCCGCCATCACGCTGCGCGAACGCGAAGCTGACGCCAGGATCACGCTGATTACGCTTTCGGCGCTCCAGTTCTACAACCGCTACGACCTGCCCAAGGTGTTCCGCGGCCATCGCGACTGGCGCGAGTTCCTGGTCTATGCGCCCGAGTTCTACACGGAGAAGCGAATCGACGTGCGCCGCGCCACCAAGGTCGCCACCGTCGACGCCAATCGTCGCGTCGTCGTTCTCGCCCACAAGGAGGAAATCCCCTTCGACACGCTGCTGGTAGCGTCCGGCGGGCGCAGCTATCTGCTGGAGGAATTGTCCGAGTACAAGCCGCTGATGCACGGCTTCGGCAGTTTCGAGCAGGCCGTCAATGTGGCCAAGGTGCTGCCCGAAGGCGGCCGCGTCGTCATGCTGGGCGGCGACATGATCGGCCTCGATCTCTCGCGCACGCTGATCGACAAAGGCTACCGGGTGACGCTGGCGGCGGGCAAATCCACCTTCTGGCCCCACGAGGTCGATGCGGCGGAGCGCGGGCAATTCATCAAGGCCTTGCAGGACATGGGCGTCGAGGTGATCGAGCAGGACGAGGTGGGCGGCATCAGTGCCATCGAGGCCGGCGCCCGTGGCATGTCGCCGCGGCGCGTGGTGTTCGGCGACGGCTCCGACGTTTATGGCGATGTCGTCATGCCCTTCTTCGGTCTGGTGCCCTCGGTCGAATTCATGCTCGGTTCCGGCGTCGATATCGAGCGCGGATTGCTGGTCAATCCGGAATTGCGCACCACCCACGAGGCCATCTACGCCGCCGGCGACGTCTGCCAGATCTGGGACGATGCCGCGCACCGCTACCGCTTCTATTACGGCTGGAAGAACGTGCGCGCCATGGGCGAGCTGGCCGCGCACAACATGACCGGCGACGCGCAGGCCTTCGTTTCGGCGCAGGACGAGAAACTGAATCTGACCGGCGCGGGCCACATCACCTCGCCCTTCTGGGAGTACGAATAAATGGGCGCCACGGATATCCAGATTTCCATTTGCGGCTCGGCCGGCGACGGCACCATCGCCGCCGGCGACATTCTGCGCCGCGTCATGGCCGACATCGGCTACCGCGTCATCTGCTTCGACGTCTATCCGGCCGAGATCCGCGGCTTCGGCAAGTGCATCGCCCGGCTGCGCATCACCGACCAGCAGGCGTATTCTCTCAAGGCCAAGTCCGACGTGCTGGTGTCGCTCAACGACGCCCATGCCATTCCCCATGCCCACGAGCTGCGCGACTGCGGCGCCATGATCTACGAGAACACGGCCATCGGCCCGGTGACCGAGGGCGGCCATATGAGCGCCCACCTGAATCCGGGACACCTGCCGTATTCGGTGGCTTTCCGCACCTTGTCGGAGAAGACCACCGGTGCCAACCGTTCGCGCAACATCGTCGCGCTGGGCTTCATCGCCGGCCTGTTCGGCCTGCCGACCGAGGCCTTCAAGAAGGCCATCGCCGCCAAGTTCAAGAGCAAGGCCGCTGTCGCCGCATCGAGCGTGGCGGCCTTCGATGCCGGCGTCGAGGCGGGCAAGGCGAGCTTCCAGCTCGACGACGTGCGCTTCGGCAAGCCGAACGCGACCGTCATTCCCGGCGCCACCATCGAGATGATCAACGGCAACGCCGCCGTGGCGCGCGGCGCCATCGACGCCGGCATCGACAATTTCTTCGGCTACCCGATCACGCCGGCCACCACCATCATGGAAAAGCTGGCCAGCGACATGCCCAAACACGGCAAGCGCCTGCTGCAAACCGAGGATGAGATCGCGGCGATTGCCGCCACCATAGGCGCCGGTTTTGCCGGCGCGCGCGCCGCCACGGCCACCTCCGGCCCCGGCCTCTCCTTGATGACCGAAATGCTGGGCCTGGGCGTCATGGCCGAAGTGCCGGCCGTGGTCTTCGTTTCGCAGCGCGGCGGCCCGGCCACCGGCATGCCGACCAAGACCGAGCAGTCCGACCTCAACCTCGCCATCTACGGCGGCCACGGCGACGCGCCGCGCATCGTCATCGCCCCGACCAACGTGGACGGCTGCTACCGCTGCGCCGGCAAGGCCTTCGAGATGGCTGAGGCCTACCAGACGCCGGTGATCGTGCTGCTCGACATGTATTTGTCGAACCGCTACGAGACTGTGGTATTCCCGGCGCGTCCGCCCTTCGAACCGAGTTCGAGCCGCAAGCCCGACAAGGCGGCGATGGGCGAGGGCTACCAGCGTTTTGCCCTGACCCCGGACGGCATCAGCCCGCGCGCCATTCCTGGCGACAAGGGCTGCATGCACGTGATTACCGGCCTCGAACACAACGAACTGTCCCGCCCCAACGACCAGACCGATATGCACCTGGCGATGAGCCGCAAGCGCCACGAGAAGCTGAAGGCCGCCCTCCGGCATCCGGACTTCACCTGCACCAAGCGCTTCGGCGATGCCGGCGCGGTCGATGTCGGCATCCTCGGCTGGGGTTCGACCTTCGGCGAATGCCTGGAGGCCATGTACAAGGCCCAGAGCGAGGGCATCCGCTGCGCCGCGTTCAAGGTGGTGATGCTCTCGCCCTTCCCGGCCGAGGCTATCGGCGCCTTCATGGACGACTGCCGCAACGTGCTGGTGCCCGAAGGCAACTACCAGGGTCAGTTCGCCCACCTGGTGCAGGCCAACCTGGCGCGGCCGGTGACGAGCCTGACCCGCCCGACCGGCGCCCCGGTCAAGGTCGAAGACATCCTGGACGAAGTGCGCCGCCTCGCGGCGGAAAATCGGCAGGCCAAAGCGGCCTGACCCGGCGGAGACAAGACATGACAGCCACGACCCATCTGCAACCCGTTTACCTCGACGAGAAGCTGCGCCAGATACACGACAGTGGCCGGCTCGAATACCGCTCCAAGACCCTGCCGACCTGGTGCCCCGGCTGCGGCTACTTCGCCATCGTGGATGGGCTTACCACCGCGCTCAAGCAGCTCGGCGTGCCCAACGAAGACGCCGTCGTCGTCTCCGGCATCGGCTGCTCGTCGCGCTTTCCGTTCTTCGTGAATACCTATGGCGTGCATACCCTGCACGGCCGCGCCCTGCCCGTGGCCACCGGCGTCAAGACCGCCAACGATGCGCTGACTGTAGTAGCGGTCGGCGGCGACGGCGACGGTTTCGCCATCGGCGGCGGCCACGTGCCCCACGCCGCACGGCGCAACCTCGACATCACCTATCTGCTGCTCGACAACGGCATCTACGGCCTCACCAAGGGCCAGACTTCGCCGACATCAAAGGTCGGCTTCAAAACCACGACCAGCCCCTACGAGAACCCCGACCAGCCCTTGAATCCGCTGCTGATGGTGCTCTCCTACGGCGCCACCTGGGTCGGCCAGACCTATGCCGGCCGGCCCGACCACCTGAAGCAGATGATTGTCGAAGCCATGAAGCACCGCGGCTTCGCCTACCTGCATATCCTCTCGCCCTGCGTCACCTTCGACAAGACCGATCGCACCTACCAGAATCTCGACATGAACGTGCGCGATCTGCCGGCCGACCACGACCCGGCCGACAAGCTCGCCGCCATGCGCGAAGCCATGAGCAACGACCATCCCGCGCTCGGGCTGTTCTACAAGGAAGAGCGGCCGACGCTGGGCGACGCGCTCGACGGCCTGGTCGAAAAGGCCGGCGGCAACGCCGCGCCCGAACCGGTGGCGCAAAAGCAGGCGGGACGCAAGGCGCGGCGGTAGTGGCCTGATTCCGGCTTTCAGTCTTTATCTGGTCAAGGCCCGGCGCTTGAATGCACGCGGTCTCGTCAATGCGATTCCGGTTCCAATCACGCTCGTTGATCGGGGTACGCTATTCCCACGGATGCAAAGTACAGGTTGTCGATCGACTGGTTGGAAATCCAGCTACCCTCTGCCTCAAGTTCATTTGCCATGGCTGCGACGAAGGATAGATTGACATACGGGAAGGCCTCCACAAGGACATCGAAGGTATCCACAATTGAACAGCGGTAACACCCTTCGGCGCTGTCCGAACAAGAGACCTCCACAACGCGTTGATGCTTGCTCTCAAACCAGGCACGCATTGCCTTTGTAAGGAACATCGACGAAATGTTGTGGTCGACGATTCCGGAGTCCACCAGGTTCGACATGGCATACACCTCGCATGAAATGGATGTTGGTCAAGCGTCTGTCCACATATTAGACAGGCGCAGAGGCGTCCGATATACGTGCTGAAACGTAAGAGGTGCAGTTACAGCTTGTCGTAAGAACTCTAGCGCCGCCATCGGTTTTGACGGCGAAGATGTCGTTGTTGGTGATGGCGATGTCGCGCAGGGTGGCTTTGCACAGCCAGTCGGCGGCTCGTCGAACCGGCCATCATCCGCCACCGACAATTTCCGTCAGCTATCGAACAGCGCCGCCACAAATTCCTTGACGACGAAGGGCTGCAAGTCCGCGATGCCTTCGCCGACGCCGATGTAGCGCACGGGCTTGGGGCACTGGCGCGCGATGGCGGCGAGCACGCCGCCTTTCGCGGTGCCGTCGAGCTTGGTGACGATCAGCCCGGTAACGCCGATGGCCTTGTCGAAAGCCTTGACCTGCTGCACGGCATTCTGGCCGATGTTGGCGTCGAGCACCAGGATGACTTCGTGCGGGCCGCTGGGGTCGGCCTTCTGGATCACGCGCCTGACCTTGGCGATTTCCTCCATCAGGTGCAACTGCGTCGGCAGACGGCCGGCGGTGTCGGCCAGCACGATGTCGATGTTGCGCGCCCGGGCGGCGTTGATGGCGTCGAAGACGACGGCGGCGGGGTCGCCCGATTCCTGCGCGATGACGGTGACGTTGTTGCGGCGGCCCCATTCGGTGAGCTGCTCGCGCGCCGCGGCGCGGAAAGTGTC
>OBOI01000107.1_pt1 | contig 32298 bp, 26 predicted proteins | sample 1670151 | NCBI WGS metagenome assembly OBOI01 (sample SAMEA104232303, study PRJEB22302) | sediment metagenome | biome: forest; feature: aquifer; material: sediment | place: USA | collected 2011-08-07 | depth 0.01 m | reverse complement strand
GCGGTGAAGGCCTCCACCGAGGCGGCGGTCTGTTGGCTGAAGCGGCCGCCCCAGAGTTTGGCCGGGGCAGCGGGTGGCTTCGTGGTGTTATCGGACATGGCGGGTGTACGGGGCAGAAACAAATGAGTAGTGGATAAGGGAGATGGTCCTGGTGCGTGGTAACGGCCCAGCTGCGACCATTACCCTTTGGCCTTTAGGGCCTGAATCTTCAAGCGCAAGGCGTTTAGGCGGATGAAGCCCCCGGCGTCGGACTGGGTGTAGACGGCATCTTCTTCAAAGGTGGCAAAGCTCTCCTGATAGAGAGAGTTCTCGGACTTGCGGCCCACCGGGATGCAGTTGCCCTTGTAGAGCTTGAGCCTGACCACACCGCTGACCGTGGTTTGGGCCGCGTCCATGGTGCCTTGCAGAAGCCGCATCTCCGGCGAGAACCAGAAGCCGTTGTAGATCAACTCGCTGTAGCGGGGGATCAGGCTGTCCCTGATCTTCATGACCTCGCGGTCCAGGGTGATCGTCTCCAGGTCTCGATGGGCGATGCGCATGATGGTGCCCCCCGGCGTCTCATAGACCCCACGGGACTTCATACCGACAAAGCGGTTCTCCACCATATCCAGACGGCCGATGCCGTTCATGCCGCCCAGGGTGTTGAGCCGCGCCAGCAGGGTGGCCGGGGACATGGTCACGCCGTCAATGGCCACCGGGTTGCCATTTTCGTACTCGATTTCGATATAGGTTGGTCGCTCCGGGGCCTCTTCGGGGGAGACCGATAGCTTGAACATGGAGGGTTCAGGCTCGTTCCAGGGGTCTTCCAGGATGCCGCCCTCGAAGCTGATGTGCAGCAGGTTCTCGTCGGAGCTGTAGGGCTTCTCCTTGGTAACCGGCACCGGGATACCATGGCGCTCGGCATAGGCCATCAGTTTGGTCCGTGAGTTCAGGTCCCAGATCCGCCAGGGGGCGATGATCTTGAGCTTGGGGTTCAAGGCTATGTAGGTAAGCTCGAAGCGGACCTGATCATTGCCCTTGCCAGTGGCGCCGTGACTGACCGCGTCGCCCCCTTCACTCTCCGCCACCCTGACCTGCTCCTTGGCGATGATCGGTCGGGCCAGGGAGGTCCCCAGCAGGTAGGAGCCTTCATAGATGGCGTTGGCCCGAAAGGCTGGAAAGACATAATCCCGGGCAAACTCTTCGCGCAGATCGGCAATGACCACCTTTGCGGCACCAGTGGCCAACCCCTTGGCCCGCACCGCATCCCAGTCTTCGGTCTGGCCGACATCGGCGGCAAAGGCGACAACGGGACATTGGTATTCCTCCGCGAGCCATTTGAGGATGACAGAGGTATCCAGGCCGCCGGAGTAAGCAAGCACGATCTTGTTATAGGAGTTCGGAGAGGTCATAAAGTTAATTGGTGAAAGGTTAAAGGGAAATAGGTGAATGCGGCGTCCATGCCGTCCATCAAGTCCACAACGTCCATGGGTTGTTACTTACAATACGCCTCCGCTGGGGCGATCCTTACCCCAGCAGGTGCTTCTCCAAGATCGCCTTATGGATATGGAGTTTATTTTCCGCCTGGTCAAAGACCACGCTTTGGGGTCCTTCCAGGACCTCATCGGTGATCTCTTCGTCCCGGTGAGCGGGTAGGCAGTGGAGGACAATGGCCCCCGGCTTGGCCTGGGCCAGCAGGGCGGCATTGACCTGGTAGGCTTTGAATACCTCCAGCCTGGCGGTGGCCTCCTCCTCTTGACCCATGGAGGCCCAGACATCCACATTAATGGCGTCGGCGTCCTTCACTGCTTGGGCCGGATCAAGGACCAGGGTAATCGGCCGCACTGCCTGGGCTTGGGCCTGGGCCAAGATCTTCGGGTCCGGCCCATAACCCTCGGGACAGGCCAAGGTCAGGGCGAAACCCAGGCGGCAGGCCGCCTGGATCCAGGAGTTTGCCATATTGTTGCCGTCACCGACCCAAGCGATATGCAGGGCAGCCACCGGCCCTTTATTCTCAATGACGGTCATGATGTCGCTCAGGATCTGGCAGGGATGGTGAAGGTCAGTCAGGGCGTTAATGACCGGGATGGACGAGTATCTGGCCAGTTCGTCGACGATCTCCTGGCCGTAGGTCCTGACCACCAATCCATGGATATAGCGGGACATGACCCGGGCCATATCCTTCAAGGGTTCATTTCTGGCCATCTGGGTATCACGGCCCGGCAGATAGATGGCCTGTCCGCCCATAGAGTAGATGGCGGCCTCGAAGGAGACCCTGGTCCGGGTGGATGGCTTCTCAAAGACGAGGCCAATGATCTTCCCTGCCAGCGTCTGATGGCGCACTCCGGCCCGGGCCTCACGTTTCAGGGTTAGGGCACGATCGATATAGGCCGTCAGCTGCGCCTTATCAAAATCCCACAAGGTTGTCAGATGCATTTTTTTCTTCCTACAAATAAGTCAGGCCCAACCGATAACGAGGCAACCACTGCCACAGGATTGGGCCAAATCAGCATCAATACAAAATATGCCTTATTTTGCAACGGTTTTTTGCTCACCAGCAAGGGGCCTGGCGACTACTCCACGCCATTTTGGCGATGACGATTGCCGGTATGACCTCGTCATGCAGGAGCAACCGGGCCTCACGCTATTGCGGCAAAAGTCCGGTCCAAGGCCACAATCATGCGGTCTATCTCCTCTGTGCTGACAATGAGTGGCGGAATAAAGCGTAAGGCCACATTACCGGCGAAGTTGGCCAGCACCCCCTGGCTAAAAAGGGCGTTGACCATGGCCGGTCCATGGGCGACACCGGCCTCGGTCAAGAGCAGTCCTTGGATCAGGCCCAGGCCGCGAACGCCTTGCGCCAGGGCGGGATATTGAGACCCAACCTCTGCCAGGCGTTGGGCCAGATAGGCACCCGTGGCCCGCACGTTAGCGAGAAAGCCTGGCCCGAGCATGGTGGTCAGCACGGCAATGCCTGCGGCACAGGAGACCGGGTTGCCGCCAAAGGTAGAGGCATGGGTCCCTGGTGTCAGAGAGGAGGCTATTTGTTCCGTGGTCAGCATGGCGCCCAGGGGCAAGCCGTTGCCAATGGCCTTGGCCAGGGTCATGATATCCGGAGTCACCCCCAACTGCTCATGGGCGAAGAGGGTCCCGGTGCGGCCCATGCCCACCTGGACCTCGTCAAAGATCAGGAAGAGCCCGTGCTTGTCGCAAAGTTCTCGGATCCCTTGCAAATACTCTCGGCTAAGGGGCCGTACCCCGCTCTCACCCTGGATGGGCTCACAGAGGATAGCGCAGGTGGCCGGGGTGATCCGCGCGGCCAGGGCCTCTAGGTCACCAAAGGGGGCGGCGATAAAGCCCTGGGGCATGGGTTCGAACCCTTGCTGGAACTTCTTCTGGCCGGTGGCCGCCACCGTGGCCAGAGTACGGCCGTGGAATGAGCCCTCCAGGGAGATGATCTCATAGCGCCCGGCAGGGCTGGCAATTCTGGCCATCTTGATGGCCGCCTCGTTGGCCTCGGCCCCGGAGTTACAAAAGAAGACCCGGTCGGCGAAAGAGTGGGCCACGAGCATAGCGGCCAGATCGGTCTGGGGCAGGGTATGGAAGAGATTCGAGACATGGACCAACCGGCCCGCCTGCTCGCAGATCGCCTGGGTCACTGCCGGATGACAGTGGCCCAAGGCGCAGACCGCAATGCCGGAGAGAAAGTCCAGGTACTGTCGGCCATCGGCATCCGTCAGGGTGCAGCCGCAGCCTTGGACCATGGCCACCGGGAAGCGGGTATAGGTGCCGATAAAGGTGGCTGTGCTCTTGGTGATGATCTCCTGATTCGTGGTCATGCCACCACCTCCGTGCCGATCCCCTGCCGGGTGAAGATCTCAAGCAGGATTGAGTGCTCCAGGCGACCATCAACGATATGGGCCTTCTTGACCCCGGCCCGCACGGCGTCCATGCAGCAGCGGACCTTGGGGATCATGCCGCCGACAATGATGCCGGCGGCGATCTTCTCCTTGGCCTCGGCGCAGGTCATGGTTGGGATCAGGCACTTCTCCTGGTCCAAGACCCCCTCGACATCGGTGAGCAGGAGAAGCTTTTCGGCCTTGAGCTGGGCAGCAATGGCCCCGGCCACCAAGTCGGCATTGATGTTGTAGGATTGGCCGTCATCGCCGACCCCCACCGGAGCGATGACCGGGATAAAGTCCTTGGCGTCCAGGGTCTCCAGGATATCGGGGTTCACCGCCGTCACTTCACCCACCCGACCGAGATCGATAAGCTCGGGCGGCGCGTCGGCAATCTGGCTCTTCATGATCCGCATCTTCTTGGCCTTGACCAGATCGCCATCGCGGCCGGAAAGCCCTACCGCCTTGCCGCCATGGAGGTTGATCAGGCTGACGATCTCTTTATTGACCTTACCCACCAGCACCATCTCCACCACATCCATGGTCTCGCCATCGGTGACCCGCATCCCCTGAACGTAACTGGACTGGATATTCATCTTTTTCAAGAACTGGTTGATCTGTGGCCCGCCGCCATGGACCACCACCGGGTTGATACCGATATACTTCAACAAGATGATGTCCAGGGCGAAGCTCTTCTTCAAGGCGTCGTCCACCATGGCGTGACCGCCGTACTTGATCACCACTGTCTTGTTGGCAAAAGATTTAATATAGGGCAAGGATTCAATCAGAACCTTTGCCTTTTCCACTGCGGTTTTCATTCTCTCCTCCGTCGGGTTATGCATGGGTGCATTGTGCTGTTGCACTGGGGCCGGCAAGCCAAAAACGTAACCAAAAAAGAAGGGGAGACCGAAGTCTCCCCATGGGCCTATGACGTATCCCTCTAGGTGCTTGCACCCCAGGAGTTGTATGGAATTCACTCCGTGTGGGCAGCAGGAACGTCGGTGCGCATACTATAATCTCGTGATTTTTCCTCGCATTCCATTATGGGATGGATGGGGCCACGGGCTCTTCCCCGGGCGTATGGGCCTCGCCAGGTTCTGCCGAGATGCCCTTTATGAGACACCTCGCGGACTAAGCCGTTGTAAAAAATAACTTGGCCCTTCATGGCTGCCTGAACGGCATAAGGAGCCGTAAAGGAGAGGGGTGAAGGCCCAAGTTATTTTTTGACGGCTCCTAATCAGTGACAGGGACAGATCCACTGGAGATTAACCCTTTTGGTGAAGTTACGGTCACCGTCATGGTCCCACTGCTTAAGGTGTTGGTGCACTGGCCCTTAGACTCATCATAGGTGCCGTCACTATTCATGGTGACCGCCACGGTGCCGAACAGGGGTGAGGCCATCAGGTCGGGACAACCCGGATACCCGCTCCGGCAACCAATAGTGTCGGGATACACATATTGTGCCTGGGAGGAGATGGTGCCGTTACTGGTGGAGAAGGCCACTGTCGTCCCGGCCGGCATACCATTACCGTTTCCATCGACCACGGTGACCGGGAACGTCAGGGACGGGCCGGCTGACTTGGTTGCGGGGTCGCAGGGTGGCAACGCAATGGTTTCATCCCCATTGATGGTGATGTCGGCCCCTGAAGTGCCGAAGATGATGATGATGCTCTCCCGCACATCAATGGATTTCTGGTTACTGCAGATAGCGGCACCGGCCGTGCACAGCAGGCCGTTGTACTTGCCATCGCCACTGGCGGTAACTCCGATACCGCCACCCAAGGTCGTGCCATCGTATTGACCGCTATTGTTGAAATCGATAAAGGGCTCGGCGGCAGGGTCGCGGACTCCGTCTTCGTTGTAGTCAACATAGGCCTCACCTATGTCGGTGCCGGTAAAATTGGCATCAATCATCTCACTTACATCATCCACGGTGCCGTTGCTGTTGAGATCGACAAACGCCTCGTCACCCGTAGTCCGTGCCAGGATGGTGAGTCGCCCGTTTTTGGGGCGTAGTGCTTGGCTGGTTACTTTTACCGTACAGGCATTGCCAAGGGTCGTGCATGCTGATTCAACAGCCCCCCCTTCGCTGGTAAAGTAGACGGCGGTCCCATCCACCACCGGATTATGGAAGTGATCCGCCAGATGCACGGTCAGGTCGGTGGTTATGCCGTCAAAGTTCCAACCCTCAATATTGTGGGTGCTGGCACTGAGAGAGATGGAGTCTTGGGCCGGGATGCCGGTGGAGATGTAGAGCAGGTCTGACTGGGTGGAGAGGGCGCCGGTGGTGGCGGTTACCCGCACGGCAGTGCTCATGGTGCCTGCCAGGACGTAGGTGACCACGTTGCCGGTAGCAGGGTCGGAGTTAGCTTCAGCAGATGTCAAGGTCATCCCGCCCAAGGTAGTGTTGAGGCTAAAGTGGACCAGAGTATTACCCAGAGGGTGACCGGCACTGTCCACCACCCGGAAGGTCACCCGTGCCGACTCTGATTTGTTGGTGCCACCGGTCCCTTTCAGGGTGATCATCGGCGGCGTTGATTCCGGCGTGGTCGCCACCGAGACAAACTGCAGGGAGCCAATGGCCGGTGAGTTCACCTTAAGATTGGCCGTTGCCGTCACTCCATTGAGCAGGGTGGCAGTGATGGTGTCGCCAGGGTCTGAATTGTTACAGCCGTTGTCCAGATAGGAGACAGTCGCCGTGCCATTGATCGTGGTCACGGACGGGGTCAGGGTCGCCTTGTCGCTGGCCGCGCAGGCCGAGGTGAAGCTGACTGCAATGGGCGTGGTGTATGGTTGGCCATTATTGAGGACATTGACACTGATGCTGGCGGTGCCGTAAGCGGATAAAGGCGCTTGCGGGACTGTGATGGCGCTCAGGGAGAGCACGGAAGAGCCGATGGAATAATTGATGGAACCCTGCACCGACTGACCGTTTACCGTTGTGCTGGCCGTTACGGTTGAGGCCCCGCCCGAGGTATTGGCCGAGGTGAGTTTGACCGTTGCTTCGCCGTTGCCATTGGTAAGGGCCGTGTTGGCCCCGCCGGCAAAGGCCCCGAACAGCGGATCGGCACTAAAGGTAACAATGGCATTGGCCACCGCCTTGCCGTCTGCGTCGAGTACCGTGGCTGTTATCAATGCCGGGTTGGTGTTGGTAACAGAAGTCACCTCGGTGATGCCATCGTCCGCCGTCATGGTCAGGGTCAGCGACGGCGAGGTGATAATGAGCGGCACTCCGGTCTTGTTGACCCAGAAACCAATGCCCTTGCCCAAGGTCTTGTTGTTTTGGGCGAAATCAAGGAAGCCTTTGCTGGTAATGTAGTCGCTCATGACCGTGCCCCCTTGGGCATCCAGGCTGGGGGAGTAAAAATACCACTTGGAGGTGGTGTTGTCCCACGTCCACAAGGTAGTGAAGTTGTTGGGGATTCCCGTGTCCAACCCAGGCGGGGTAGTACTTAATTTGAGGTTGAGGTCGGCAGGGCTGATATCATCTGCCGTAGTCACCAGGTTCCAACCAACGATCAAGTCATCTGCTGTCAAGCTAAAGGGGGTGCCGGTCTGAGTTGGCAGAGCCAGAGTTTTCTGCATATTCACCCAGTACCCTTCGCCACCCTTGATCTCGCTTAAGACACCATAACCCTTGCTTGTGGCGTATGCCGCCAAATCGACCGCCGTCATCGTAGGTGTGTAGTACTGCCACGTGCCCGCAGCTGCATCCCATTTCCATACCGAGAGCACGAATGCCGCATCGCCGTACAGGGCCGCGACTTGAAGGCTTTGATCCAAGGGGTTCCCTTGCAGGTTCCAGCCTGACTGGAGCGTCAGCGTCACCGAGGTATTGTCGGTGTTGTCGCCGCCGGTGCCGGGATCGCCCGGGGTCGTTCCCGCAGTGCCACGGACCAGGTGAACGGCGATGGAGTTACCCTTGCCCATGGCACTGGTCATGCCGTAAATGAAGTTGACGTACTTGGCGTTGGCGGTGTTGCTGGTGTCAGTGGTGCTGGACCAGAAGATATAGTTTTGATTAGGAAAAACGCTGCTATTGATGGACGAGATGGTGGGCGTGTAAACCGTCGTGGTGATCAGGGATTGCAACTCCGTAAGGGAGGGCACCCGCCAATCACTCTTGCCGGCAAAGGTAGTGTTGGTCAAGGCGTTGGCCGCAGTCCAGGTGTAGTAGGTCAAGGGACCGGTACAGGTGCTGCCGGCCCAGGTTTGACCTTCGCTGCAGTGCTTCCAGGTCAACCCAGTTGCCGTATCAGTGACCGTGCCATCGGCGTTGTCGGTAAAGGCCGCAGCAGCCATGGCCGGCAGGAGGCAGAGAAATCCCAGGACGAGGAGAAAACTCTTCCACAGACGCTGATAGATGGCACAATAATGTGCCATGCCGTTGCGAATCAGAACCAATTGTCTGCTGATGCCAGTCGTGTGATCCATATGAGCCCCTCCCGGGTAGAAATATGGGTATGGTGATTAGGTAAGTTGGAAAGATTTCGCCAAAATGCGCGTTAGTGGTTATCCACCTTGGTCAATTTCTTCCGTTCACCACAGGCGGCGGACGACCCTTACAACGAGATGATCTGTGGCCGCAACAAGATGATTAGCTCCTTCTTTCTGCTGGCGGTACCGTCTCGCTTAAAGAGTTTGCCAAAAGGACCGGGCATGGAGCCGAGTCCGGCGACACCGTTATTGTTGTAGGTGGCGGCCGTGTCGGTCAGGCCCCCCACCACCAGCATCTCGCCATTCTTGACCCGGACCATGGTATTCATCTCCCGGAGGTTGACCTTGGGCAGGCCCACCTGATTGGTGCCAAAGGAGCGGTATTCGATGGGTTGGGTAAGAGACGAGGTCACCGGGGTCAAACTGAGAATGATTTGGTTGTCGTCCATGATGGTCGCGATGACCCCCATGCCCAAGCCGGACATCACGCTATCCGGGGTCACCGTATACGAGATGGTGCCTGTGTCACTATCCGTGGTAGAGGAGACCGACTTGATGTAGGTAACATTCTCGCCCACGCTAATCATGGCGGGTTGGCCATTCATCACGCTGATCTTGGGATTCGACAACACCTCCACATGGCCCTGCTCCTTCATGGCGTCAATCAGCACATTAAAGTTAATCGGGGTCATGGTCACGAATTTCTGGGCCAACAGCGATCCTGACTGCATCACTGTATCGGTGGCCGAGGACATGGCTTGGTTCGGGCCCACAACAGTGATGGAGCTGTTGGGACCGGTCGTGGTTACCGTGCTGTTGGGGCCGGTGACCACGCCACCAGCCATGGAGCTGTCAGGGCCGGTAATCGTCATCGAGCTGTCGGGACCGGTGAGACTGGTGGACCCCGAGGTCTCTTGGTGCTGGCTGGTCGTGGTCAATTTACTGCTGGCTAGATCCGGACGGAAGACCCCGGTATCCAGGGTGGCACCGATAGAGGTATTGAGCAAGGAGGACCAGTCCAGGCCGGTGGTATTGTCATTGGACAACGTGACCTCTATGATTTTGGCCTCAATGGAGACTTGGCGGTAGATTTCACTCGTTAAGTTGTTGAGATAATTTTCTATTTTTGCCAGCAAGGAGCGAGGCGCGGTGACGGTGATCAAACCGATGGGGCGGTCAATGGTATAGTAACCAAGACCAGAGTGACCGCTACTATTGGCGGTGTTAGCTGCCGCGGGGGCCTCGGTTGGTGGCGCAGGAGGCGTTTGCGGAGCGGAGGCAGCCTGATAGTTGGCGGTTGTCGGCGCGGGCGTTGCACTAGCCACAGGGGGTGGTGGCACCGACCAGATCTCCAGGATCTTATCCATATTTTTTTCGATATTGGACCAAATATCGAATTTATTCTCATTGCTGTTCAGGTTCAAGTTGCCACTCATGTTGCTCCCTTCGGTGTTGCCCAGCACATCACCGCCGACAGCGGTGGAATACGATGAGGACATGAAGGGCATGGCGACATGGAATTTTTTGGTCAACTTGTGGCTAATTACAAGGGTGTTTCCCTGCACCTCATGGAAATAATCGAGTTGGCGCAGGACGTTGTCGATGGCCTCAAAGAAATCTTCTTCCGGCATGATGGTGACATGGACCAAGGCCTCCTGATCAACATCATTGGCCCAGCTGATGTTCATGGATTTGAGTTTGGCCAGTTCCTGCATCACCAGCCGTAAGGGCTTCGGGCCGTTGGGCGTAATCCTGGCCCCCACGGGGATGGAGAGGTCGGTGTTGGCACCCCTGCTGCCGGCGGGGGTGCTCAGCAGGTAAGAAGGTCGCTGATAACGGGTTGGTAATTGGTCCGTGGTGGTGGCTTCTTGCTTGGCAGCGGTGCCATCCGTCGCCCCTTTGCTGTGCTCCTTGATAAAGTCCGCGGTCTGTTGCTCCGGGTCGGGCTGGGGCACGCACCCCCAGAGCACGGCGGCCAACACCAGGGCAAACAGCCAACACCCCAAGGAACCGTAGCCGGGCCTGTGTAAACCATGATCATTGGTAACGTATTTTGCTGCTGACATGAGGGTTACTCCCGTAGCGGTAGGTTATTGCTTGTTGGCCAGGGCAATCCGTCCCTTGATGTACTGGGCCAGATCCGGCGCCAAGTCATAGCCGGAGTAGAGAATGGCCTTATACTCGGTCACGGCGAGATCCGGCTTGCCCTGCTTGTCTAAAATTCGAGCCCGGGCGATCATGGTCTCCAGAGTGGAGCCATAGAGCTCGTGATATTTCGATAACGAGGCCAGGGCGCCGACTAAATTTGCCCCTTCCTCCTGGAATCCGGCATAACTGAGCAGCGCTGCTCGCGACGGCTGCGGGCCGCTGACCGCCTGGTCAAAATAGATGCGCGCCTCGGGCTGTTGCATGTTGGCCAGAGCAACCGCTACCTGAAGGGCAGCCTCCTGGTCCTTCGAGTTCAAGGCCAAGGCCTTCTTGGCATAATCGACAGCAGCCTGGTTATAACCTAGATCCGTGAGGCAGAGACCGGCCATCCGTTTGGCCAGATCGGCGTTGTCCGGCCATTTGTCAAAGGCATTTTGGTATAGGACCAGGGCCTCCTTGAATTTACCCTCCCGAGCCAAGGTATTTGCCTGTTGGATGATCTGCTTGGCCTCTACTCGTCCCGGCGGCTGGTTCATCTGTTGGTCAATGGTAACTCCCAGACCGCCATCCATGGTCTCAAGCCCAAGCTCACTTTTCGGCGAGACCTTTTCCGGCCAGACAAAGCCCTTCTCCTTGGCAGAGATGACTATGGTATTATAGCGTTCGACCTTTTGCAGTCCTTTCAGGTTCATGATCACATCGAGCAGAAAATCCCAAGGGACCTCGCGCAGGGAGAGGGTCAAGACCCCGCTCACTGATTCGTCGACCACGATATTGTTGCCGCCGATCTCACCCATCAGCCGAAAGACATTATGGAGGTTGGTTTTATAAAAATCCACCGAGATCTTCTGTCGGTCATAGCCGGCCTCGGCAAACTCGTCCCTGCCGCCGGCCTGGGGCAAATCACGCGTTGCGTTGTTCCCTTCCTTGCCTCCCTGGGCGGCAGCAGCAGCCGTGGCCAGGACCTGATCCACCTGATCCACCGGATCCACCGCCTTCACTTGCGGGTCAACACCCTTCTCTTGGGCCGCGAGCGTGGCCTCCTCAGGGGTGATGGTCACCAGAAGACCTTCCGGGGCTGGGGCGACAGTGTAGGCAAACAACCTATCCAGGCTGGAATCAAAGACAAAGCGCGCCCCCTCCGCACGGTCCGAGATCCTGATGCGGGCAAGTCCACCGGTATCAACCGCCAGCATTCGATCAAGGGCCGGGGCCTTAACCCCCGGGATGTCCACGTACATGCGATCAGGCCGGCCCTCACCTTTCGCCAAGGTGACCGGGGTGAAATTCTGGATCGGTCCGTCCCCGACCAGTAAGACCTTTACTTTGTCGGCCTCCTTGCTGACCTTCAGATCATATATCTCTGGTCGTCCCTCCGTGGCTCCGGACTTCTCAGTCTCGGGGGGAGGAGGGGACGATGCTAGGGCGGCTTGATCCGGCTCTTGCGCTGGAAGGGCAAAAACGATGGTGATATCGTTCCCCGCCCGTTTCACTGTGTACTGGCTGTCAACATTCAACAAGATCTCCAGTTTGGCAATCACTGGTTCCTTCTCGGCCATTAAGGAGCCGCTGATCTTGGCCACTGGCGGCTGGTTCACCTCAATCGGTAGGTGCAGGGATTGGGCAAACGTGGCATTGGCGATATCAACCACCACTCGCAGGGGATCGAAAAGTTGATAGGTAGTGAACGTGGGTGGGGCATTGCCCTTAATGGTTAAGGCAAAGCCATCAACCTCCTTGGCAAAGAGGATGCTGGAGGTCTGGTATGCCTCGGCAGGAGCCCCCTCCTCTGCCCGGCATCCTGACCCGGAAGCCACGGTGATGATCAGAGTCAGGAGCATCCATAGCAGTGTCTTAACTCTTCGGCTGTTCACTCGTTATCCCCCTCTTTTCGCAAAACCATCTCTGTCGTCGTTAACCGCGTGCTGCCGCTAGTGGTTTGGGACGCTTCTTCAATCACTACGGTATTGGGTACAATTGCCTTGACTTCGCCCCTACGGCCGATCTTATCTTTTACCTTTATGGTGTGGCCCATGCCGGTTGAGTCCTCCACCATGGCAATGGCCTCTTGTCCAGAAAAGAGGATGGCCACCAGGGTCAATTGTCCTGGCTCAAAGAGCTGCATGCCAGTCAGGGGGGCATCCTCTGTCGGAGCAAGCTGGGTCGGGCCTGTGGCCTCCGTCAAAAAGGGGAGGAACGGGTCCTGCCTGTTCTGTCTGCGATAGGCGAAAGGGCTTTGCAGAATCTCTTCCAAGGACTTTTTTTTTGGAGTTTGCGCTGGTGCCAGGCTCATGGTCCCTTGCGCTGTTGGCGGTTCTGTCACCACTGCCGACCATGCCGGAGCACAGGCCCCAGGGGCTAGCAGGGCCAGACCGACGAAGAGCGCCAGGAGGCCTCTCAGCTTACTTTTTTGCTGCTTTTGCTGTCGTCGCATCGGCGGGTTCGATAAATTTATAGGTTAACAGGTCGAGCTTGGCGTCAATGAGCATCTCGCCATCCGTCAATTTAGGTGACCCCATCGAAACCTTGGCTACATTAACGATACGGGGCAATTTGCTCACCGTATCCAGAAAATAGCCCACATTATGATAGGTCCCGGTGACCGAGAGCGAGACGGGAATCTCGGAATAAAATTCTTGGTCCACGCCGGTCCCGGGCACAAAGGAGATAATATCCAAGCCGGCGCCGCTGCCCTGGGTGGAGATGCTCGACAGTAACGAGGGGATCTCCTTGGTGTCCGGGATGACTAGGGACGCCTCCTGAAATTTTTCCTCCACCGCTGCCATCAAGGCCTTTTGCTCGTCAAGCTTGGCGGCCTTGGCCTTGATGTCGGCAAGTTCTGTCCGCTGTTTGGCAACGGAGGCCTCCAGGGTGGAAATCTCCTCGCCCTTTGGTGAAAAATAGAGAAAATAAAAGAGGGCCACGGGAATGATGAGGGCAGCAACACCAATTGCCGCCTTATGATTGGGGTTTAAGGTGGTGACCTTGGTGTCGAGAAAGGTGTCAATCGCCGCCTTTAAATTTTTGGTATCCATTGCCCCTTCCGCTTATTTTTTTGCGGCCGCCGGCGCCGACGACTCCGGGATCAGGGAGGCCAGGGCAGTGACTGTCATTGAAAATGATTTCAGTTTCTGGTTGCCGATCTTGACCAGGGAGGAGTTTTTTAGTTCAGCAGCCAAAAAATAGTCCGATGTGCCGACCCTGTTCATGTACTCAGCAATCGTGGCATTATCAAGGGCGGTGCCAGAGAGATTAATGGTGTTGTTGGTATACTCCAGCGAAGTCAGCCACATTCGGTCTGCCGGGGTCAAGTTTGCGATCTCGTCAAGGACTCTGGGCGACAGTTGCGAGGCAGACTTAAGGTCCTTGATCACCTTCATTTTATCCTCAAGGACCTGCTGCTCTTTCTTGATCTTGGCGATCAGGTCAACCACCGTCTGGAGCTCATCCGTCTCTTTTTTGAGTTGCGCCGACTCAGTTTGCAACTCGGTAATGCGGCTGGCCTGACGGTAGGCAACTAAGCCAATGGCACCAAGCAGCAAGACGAAGGCCATCAGCAACAGGATGACCTCCTGACGGGCTTTGTTCCGCTGCTTGATCTGCCGAACGGGCAGTAAATTGATTCGTATCATCGTCAGGCAAGCTAAGGGTTAAAGTTCCACCGTCCTGATGGCCAGACCGGCGGCAACTGCCATTTCCGGCGCAATATGCTTGACATAGGCAAGATCAATCTTGTCGGCATTGATCTCGGCCGTGGCAAACGGATCAAAAATTTCCGTTCTGATCCCGGTCTCTTCCCGTAACAACTGGTCCAAGCCCTTGATCTTTGCCCCGCCACCAGAGAGAATCAGTCGATCAATCCCCTCTTCGGAGTGGCTCGACAGATAAAAATCAAGGGCCTTTTTGATCTCCAGAATCCATTGGGTGCAGTTCCTGGCAAAGACCTCCTCCAGGCAGGCCTGCTGATCTCCCGGGTCCATGCGCCCGATCTTGACCGCCTCGGCCTCATCCGGGTCAAAACCACACTGGTCGTTAATCTGCTCGGTGATTTGGCGACTGCCCATAACCACATCCCGGGCCAGGATAGAGGTGCCGTGGGCCAGGATATTGATACTCATCTTGCTGGCGCCGATGTCCACCAGGGCTACATTTTCATCCAGACGACCATTGGAGGCAAAGGAGTTCTCCAAGGCAAAGGCGTCCACGTCCACCACCACCGGTTGCAGCCCGATCCCGGCGAGCATGGTGAGGTAGGCGTCAACCACCTCTTTTTTGGCTGCCACCAGCATGACATCGGTACGATCCGAATCCCCGGTGTTGGTCTTGAGGTCTTGAAAATCGAGATAGACATCATCGATGTCGAAGGGGATGTATTGCTCGGCTTCGGTTTGAATATGGTTGGCCAACTCCTTGTCCGACATCACGGCCAAATTGATCTTCTTAACGATGACCGAATAGCCAGACATGGAGATGGCGACTTTTTTACTCTTGATCTGGAGGTTTTTCAGGAGGGTGGCAATAACCTGACCGACCGCTTCCGAATCCTGGAGCGTGCCGTCGGCCATGGCGCCTTCCGGTAGGTAGGCGGAGCCCAGCTTTAGGAGCCTGCGCCTACCCTTGCCGGTGTCGGCGAATTCGCAGATCTTGACCGAGTATGAGCCAATATCAAGGCCTATGGCCAATTGCTGTCTGCCCAACCGCGGCAAGAGTGAAGAGAGGGAAGGAAGGGTGATTTTTCTCATCCGAGCAAAAAAATTCCGTTCAAGTTTTTTTACCGCCTATGTACTATCAACAAGTTACGGTACTTGCCAAGCGTGGTTGAGCGATTTATACGAAACCGACAAAAAATAAGCCGCACTCAAATTAAATCCACAAAAAAAAATGTTTGTCAAGGATATCTCCCCGGCAATCATCTTGAAATTGCAAATATTTTTTCTCCATCACCACCAGAGCGCCGGCAAGATCATACATGTTGTGCCGTCACCGGCAAAATAACACAACATCTTGTTTTTAATGTTTTTTCGTAAATGAAGGCCCATTTGGAAACTTTCTTGTATTTTCCGGAAAATTGGGATACAAAATGGCGGTCATTGGGTATCATCACCAAAGGCTGTCTCCGGCCTTTGCTTCCGGGCCATTTCTGGACGGTGTCTGTTTGTCGGGCCATTACCGGCAAGAAGGACGGCACTGCGTTCTGTCCCCCCTTGAATCCTCTCTCGCTGAATTCGTTACCAGGCGACACCACCTGTGCAAGGAGCCCCACTCTTGGTTGATACACACACGCAGCAAACAAAGAAGTCGGTGGTCAGGGAGTATGCCGAGGCGATAGGGATTGCCTTGATTTTGGCCCTGTTTATCCGCACCTTTATTGTCCAGGCCTTTAAGATCCCCTCCGGCTCCATGGAGCCTACGCTCCTTATCGGAGACCACCTGTTGGTCAATAAATTTATCTACGGGATCAAAAATCCCATCAACGGCGAGACCTGGGTCGCCATCACGCGACCAAAACCCAGGGACATCATCGTCTTCAAGTATCCGGTTAATCCTGATCAGGATTTTATCAAACGGGTGATCGGCGGCGAAGGTGATACCGTGGAGATGGTGGACAAGAAGCTCATGGTCAACGGTAAGCCCTTTGTCGTGGACGGCGCCGTCTATCGCGATGCCAATATCCTGCCAGGGAACGGCAGCCAGCGGGACAATTTTGGGCCTATCACCGTGCCCAAGGACTCGCTTTTTGTCATGGGGGACAATCGTGACAACAGCTATGACAGCCGCTTTTGGAAGTTTGTCAAACTGAGCGAGGTCAAGGGTAAGGCCTTTATCCTCTACTGGTCTTGGGACAGCCAGTGGTCATGGGATAAGGGCGCCTTTCCCATACGATTTTCTCGGTTGTTCAACCTCATCCACTAATCAGAGTCCGGTGATGGATCCCGAATACCGTTTCAGCCACAAACACATCATCAGCCTGGATGACTTCTCGGCGGCCGACATCAATTGCATTCTGAAGACTGCCGAGTCGCTTAAGGAGATCTCCACCAGGGCGATCAAGAAGGTCCCCACCCTGCGCGGTAAGACCATCATCAATCTTTTCTTTGAGCCCAGCACCCGGACCCGCCTCTCTTTTGAGATCGCCGCCAAGCGCATGAGCGCCGATACCTTCAATATTTCCGCCTCCACCAGTTCCACCACCAAGGGCGAGACCCTGATCGACACAGCAAAGAACCTGCAGGCGATGCAGCCGGACGCCATCATCATCCGTCACTCCTCGTCCGGGGTGCCGCATCTGTTGAGACGTCATATTCAAGCCTCGATCATCAATGCCGGTGACGGCACCAACCAGCACCCCAGTCAGGCCCTCTTGGACATGATGACCGTTAAGGAGAAAAAGGGTCACCTCGCCGGTCTCAAGATCGCCATCATCGGCGACATCACCCATAGCCGGGTGGCTCACTCCAACATCATCGGTTTCACCACCATGGGGGCCGAGGTCCATGTCAGCGGCCCAAACACCATGCTGCCCGCCGGCCTGGAGGCCCTGGGCGCCCGTCGGCACCAGCACGTGGCCGGGGCCGTTGCCGATGCCGATGTGGTCATGGCGCTTCGTATCCAGAAGGAACGCCAGAAAGACCCGCTTATTCCCTCGCTCCGCGAGTATGCCACTGTCTTTGGCATCAACCGGGAGATGGTTGCCTTGGCCAAGCCCGATGCCCTGATCATGCACCCCGGCCCAATCAACCGCGGCGTGGAGATTACCCCGGAAGTGGCCGATGGCAAACAATCCGTGATCCTCGATCAGGTCGAGAATGGCGTTGCCATCCGCATGGCCCTCCTTTACCTCGTACTGGGAGGAGATGCATGACCCCCACGCACCCCCTTTTTCTGGAAAATTGCCGTATTATCGATCCTGCCAGTGGCATTGACCGTATCGGTAGCCTGCTCATTATTGATGGCCTCTGCCGCGTCGCGGCCGCGCAGGATGCGTTGCCGCCAGAGACCGAACGGCTGGACTTGACTGGCCACTGGGTCATGCCGGGCCTAATCGACATGCACGTCCATCTGCGCGAGCCAGGGGAAGAGTATAAAGAGACCATCGCCAGCGGCACCTTGGCCGCAGCCAACGGGGGCTTCACGGCGGTGGCCTGCATGCCGAACACCAAGCCGGTGCTGGACTCGGAGAGCGGCATTAGTCTGGTGGTCAACCGGGCACGCCATGCCGCCGCTCGTGTCTATCCGGTGGGTGCGATCAGCAAGGAGAGCCATGGTGAGCGTCTGGCCGATTTCGGCGAGATGAAGAGGGCTGGGGCCGTCGCCTTCACCGATGACGGGCGCCCGGTAAGCAACAGCCAGATGATGCGGCGGGCCATGGAGTACGCCGCCAACTTCGATCTGCCGATCATCTCCCACAGTGAAGAGATGAGCTTAAGCTGGAACGGGGCCATGAACGAAGGGGCGGTTGCCACCCGGCTCGGGCTACCCGGCATTCCCAGGGCCGCTGAGGAGATTATGGTCTATCGCGATCTCGCCTTGGCAACCCTCACCGGCCACCGTCTGCATCTGGCCCATATCAGCACCCGGGAGTCAGTCAGTCTGATCCGTCGGGCCAAGGCCGCCGGCTGTCGGGTCACCGCCGAGACGGCGCCCCATTATTTCACGCTCACCGAAGAGGCCATTGGCCTTTATGACACCGCTGCCAAGATGAACCCGCCGTTGCGCAGTCAAGACGATGTCCGGGCCATCATCGAAGGGTTGCAAGACGGCACCATCGATGCCATTGCCTCGGATCATGCACCCCACAGCGAGTTGGAAAAAGAGGTGGAGTTTGATCAGGCCGCCAACGGCATCATTGGTTTGGAGACCTCTTTTCCTCTCTCCTTGAGGTTGGTGCACGATGGTCTTTTGGAGGTAGGGCGTCTGGTGGAGTTGATGTCGGTGAACCCGGCTCGCATCCTGGGGGTGGCAGGGGGGACCCTGGCCGATGGCGCGGTAGCGGACGTGACCGTCATTGATCCGGAGCGGTGCTTTACCTACAGCCGGGAGGCGGTGGTCTCGAAGAGCAGGAATTCGCCTTTTCTCGATTGGCAGTTCACCGGTCAAGCGGTGATGACGATTGTCGGCGGGCGGATTGTGTTGCGGAAAGGAGGTGAAGCCGACTGACCAGCAAGGTCGGTTGGCAAATAGCTTAACTATTGTCGGTATCGCAAAAAGGGCTCAACCGACGCCAGCACATTTTGGAACTTGTTGATATCTCGCATGCGGGTGGCGAGTGCATGCATTTTTTTCGATGCCATCAACTCTTGATATCCAGCAGGCTCCCCAACATCTCGTCCTGGATCTGGATGGTCTTGATATTGGCCTGAAAGGCCCGGCGGTCGATCATCATGGTCGGCAACTCCTCAGTCAAGTCGACATTTGACTTCTCCACCAAGGTCTCGCCGTTTGCGGTCGGCTCATAGACCATGGGGCCTGCCGTCTCTACCCGCTGTACATTGGTTGCTACCAGCCCTGGGGTCTCACCGCCGACCAAGGTCACGCGCGTCTTTTTGTAGCCGTCGCTGTTGATATTGGCCGTGTTGTTGGCCGTGGACTGGTTTCTAGTCTGGATGGCGTTAAGGGCCGATATTCCGGCAGAGATACCTGAGATCATGACATGGCCTCCGTTAAGGGTGGTATGCCGGAAACCGCACAGAGAAGCAGGTAAACGGTAAAAGACTAAAGGCCAGGGGGAGATGGGCCATACGTGGGGGAGGAGAACGGACTATCCTTTGGCCTTTACCCTTTAGCCATCAACCTGTAATCCCTGTGCAGTTTCGGCATGCTAGCAAATTAAGCATAGCGAACCGAGACCGCAAGCCTCATTCCCTGCTTTATCCCTCCTCATCCAGGGCCTTGCTATAGCCGCACTCCTTGTTCAGACACTGGAGCTTGGCCCCGGACTTCTTGCTGATCTTCTCCACCAGAAAAGTTGCTCCACACTGCGGACAGGGCGTCACCACTGGCCGATCCCAGATGGCAAAGTTACACTTGGGATACTGGTTGCAGGCATAAAAGACCTTGCCCCGCTTGGAGACCTTTTTCACGATCTGCCCCCCGGGGCAACCGGGCTCCGGGCAGGCAACGCCGGTGGTTTCGGCCTTGATATGGTGGCATTCCGGGTAGCCCGAGCAGGCCAGAAAACGGCCAAACTTTCCCTGCTTATGGACCATGGGCTTGCCGCACTTCTCGCACTTCTCTCCGCTCTCCTCGGCTTGATCCCGTTCCACCGGCCGGATCGTCCCGTCCGCGTCCCGGCTGAAGTCTTGGGTGTTTTTGCAGGCAGGATAGGTCTCGCAGGCCAGGAACTCGCCGTTCTTGCCCCAGCGGATCACCATGGTGCCGCCACAGAGTTTGCAGGGGACGTCGGTGGGGGTGATGGCCCGCTTGACCGAGGCCATCTCCGCCTTGGCCAGCGACAGGGCCTCCTTGAACGGGCCATAAAAGTCGCGAAGGATGGTCAGCCACTCCACCTTGCCCTCCTCCACCTGGTCGAGTTGCTGCTCCATGGAGGCGGTAAACTCAATGTCCATGATGGCGGGGAAATGCTTGAGGAGCAGGCTGTTGATCAGTTTGCCCAGGTCGGTGGGAAAAAATTTTCGTTGCTCCAGCTGGGCGTACTCTTTCTCTTGGATGGTCGACAGGATGGTGGCGTAGGTGCTGGGACGTCCCACCCCATTCTCCTCCAGGGCCTTGACCAGGGAGGCCTCCGTGTAGCGGGCTGGGGGTTGGGTGAAGTGCTGGCCGGTGTCGATGGCCTTTAGGGTGAGCTCGGCCCCGGTCTCCAGGTTTGGCAGGGTCATGTCCTTATCATCGCCCTCTTTGCCCACATCGTCGCCTGCCGCCTCGACATACAGGGACATAAAGCCCATGAAGCGGATGATGGAGCCCACCGCCTTAAGTTGATAGGAGTCTGCTTGGATCAGGATGGAGGTCTGGTCATAGACGGCCGATGCCATCTGGCTGGCCACGAAGCGCTTCCAGATCAGGGTATAGAGCTTCAGCATGTCGCGGTCCAGGTAGGCCGCCATCTGTTCCGGGGTCTTGCTCACATCCGTGGGCCGGATGGCCTCATGGGCGTCTTGGGCCGACTTCTTGGTCTTGTAAACATTGGGCTTGGCCGGCAAGAAGGCCTTGCCGTGGGCCTGCTCGATAAAGGCCCTGACCTCGGCCAGGGCGTCGTCATTGATGCGGGTGGAGTCGGTCCTCATATAGGTGATGAGGCCGGTGGGGCCGTCTGCCCCCAGCTCAATGCCCTCATAGAGCCGTTGGGCCTGGGACATGGTCTTCTTGGCCGAGAAGCGGAGTTTGCGATTGGCCTCAATCTGCATGGAACTGGTGATAAAGGGCGGGGCTGGGTGCCGCTGCTTCTGCTTCTTCTCCACCTTGCTGATTTGGAGGCGGGCCTTTTCCAGATCAGCCTTGATCCGCTCGGCCGTCTCCCGGTCACTCACCTTGGCCTTTTTGCCGTCAATCTGGTCCAGTTGGGCCACAAACGGGGGGGGGTGCGTCCCTGCTACCGTGGTCTCCACGGTCCAATACTCTTCCGGAGTAAAGGAGGCGATCTCCTCCTCACGTTCACAGATCATCCTGACCGCCACCGACTGCACCCGACCAGCACTCAGGCCGCGGCGCACCTTATCCCACAGCAACGGCGAGATCTGATAGCCCACCAGACGATCGAGGATCCTTCGCGTCTGCTGGGCCTCGAACAGCCGGTAGTTGATGGTCGAGGCCTGCTCAATGGCTGCCACAATCGCCTTCTTGGTCAACTCATGGAAGAGGACCCGCAAGACCGGTTTTTTGACCGATTTCAGGGCCTCGGCGATATGGTAGGCAATGGCCTCCCCTTCGCGGTCCGGGTCAGGGGCCAGATAGATGGCGTCGGCCTGCTGGGCCGCGCGGCAGAGTTCGGCCAGGATCTTACCCTTGCCGCGGATGGTCTCGTACTGGGGGGCAAAGTCATGGTCAACATCGACCCCCAGGGTCTTGACCGGCAGATCACGGACATGCCCGACCGAGGCCTTGACCTCGAATTGGTTCCCCAGATAGCGCTGGATGGTCCGCGATTTGGCTGGTGATTCAACAATAATTAACGCTTTTGACATCCTGTTTCCTTTGTCCGGGATCGGACTTATTTAACGGCACGGTACTGCTGGCCGGGCAGGGCCTCAACCAGGCCATGCAGTTCCAGCCGCATCAAGACTCCACTGACCGTGGCGGCTCCTAGCCGGGCCTCGGTGATCAGCGCATCGATCTGTTTTGGATAGACATCGAGGAGTGCCAACACCAGTTGCTCCTCCTGATCGAGGGCTACAGTCCGCTCATCCTCCACCGGGGCCGGGCCACCCTCCGGTCTCCCCCGCTGCCAGCCCAACTCATCAAAGATATCATCAATGCTGCCCACGAGTTTGGCCCCCTCTTGCAGCAGACGGTGGGTGCCGGCACTCTTGACCGAGTCCACCCTGCCGGGGATGGCGAAGACCTCGCGGCCCTCGTCCAAGGCTAAACGGGCCGTTATCAGGGAGCCCGACCGTTGGGCCGCCTCGACCACCAACACCCCGCGGGTCAGACCGCTGATAATCCGATTCCGGGCCGGAAAGCGGAAGGAGTCGGGTTTGGTCCCCAAGGGGTACTCGCTGACCATGGCCCCGGTGGCGGCAATCTGTTCCGCCAGCCGCCAATTGCTTGGGGGGTAGAGCACATCAAGACCGCTCCCCAGGACGGCAACCGTTCTCCCGCCAGCCGCCAAGGTCCCGGTATGGGCGGCGGTATCAATGCCCAAGGCCAAGCCGCTGACAATGATTAAGCCCATGGCTGCCAGTTGGCGGCTCAGGTCACGGGCGATCTTCAGGCCATAGGAGGTGGCGGCCCTGGAGCCCACCACCGCCAGCCCGGGTTGGCTCAACACCCCGGGGTCGCCTTTGACATAGAGCACCATGGGTGGCCGGTAGATATTGGCCAGCAGGGCAGGGTAGTCGGCATCGTCAAAACAGAGGAGGGAGATTCCCAACTGCCCGATCCTCGTCAGCTCGCGGTCTGCCTCTTGAAAGGGCGGGGCGTTGGCAATGGCGTTGATGGCCTCGGGTCGCAAACCCGGCACCTGCTGTAACTCTTTCCTGCCGGCCCGCAGGGCAACGCTTGGAGAGCCAAAGGTCTCCACCAATTTGCGGAAGCCGGTGGCCCCGAGGCCGGGGACCAGATGCAAGGTTAACCAATCGCGTCTTTTCTCTACCATGCCAATCGGTCTTTAGCGGTAGACAACGTCCAGGCAGTGTTGTCAGGGATGGGCAGCTGGGCTGAAGCAGGGCTGTGGCTTGGCGGGACAGCAAAAGGGCCAAAAGTGGTGAATGTATAAGGCAAGGAGGTTCGGTGTCAACCTTTTTTCCAGGGAGGCCACCGAACGGAAGAGAGGGAAGAGACTTTCTTTAGTCGCTCATGAAGCTGACCAGCCGTTCCCGTCGGGTGGGATGTTTAAGTTTTTTCAGGGCCTTGGCCTCAATTTGGCGGATGCGCTCCCGGGTCACGGCAAAATTCCGGCCCACCTCTTCCAGGGTCAGGTCTACCGAAGTGTCGATACCGTAGCGCATGCGCAGCACCGCCTCTTCCCGGGGGGACAACGAGGACAAGACATGATTGAGACAGTGGCGCAGGCTGTTTCTGATGGTGGCCTCGTCAGGGGAGACCGAGTTGCCATCCTCAATAAAATCTCCCAGGAAGGAATCCTCGCCTTCTCCCACCGGGGAATCCAGGGATATCGGTTCCTTGGCGATCTTGAGCATGGTCTTGACTTTATCCAGATCAATGCCGCTCTCATCCGCCATCTCTTCCGGCGTGGGTTCACGGCCATGCTGGCGCACGAACTCCTTGGTCTGGCGCATCAAGCGGTTGATATGGTCTATCATGTGCACCGGGATGCGGATGGTCCGGCCCTGGTCGGCCAAGGCCCGGTTGATGGCTTGCCTGATCCACCAGGTCGCATAGGTGCTGAATTTGTAGCCGCGCCGATACTCGAATTTCTCCGCCGCCCGCATCAGGCCGACATTGCCCTCCTGGATCAGATCCAGGAGTTGCAGCCCACGATTGGCATATTTTTTGGCCACGCTGACCACCAGGCGCAGATTGGCCTGAATCAGGCGGTTCTTGGCCTCCCGGGCAAAGAGGTCCCCCTGTTTTACGGCCGTCATGGCCTGGGTGACGGTCTCATGGTCCAGCCCCGAGGTCTCTTCCAGGTCCTTCAAAAAATTGGCGGCATGTTTTGAGGTCCCGTTCTCGATGGCCTTTTGGGCCATGGCCATCTGTTCGGCAAGCCCCTTGAGACCGGCGCCCATTTCATCCATGTACTTTTGCTGCAAGCGGATATCATCAAACAGGGAGGCAATGGCGTGGCTGCTGCGTTCCATGCGCACCATCAACTTGACCGCCGCTTCGTCCTCAACTTGCTCAAGGGCCATGAAATCGCCATGGAGGGCGTGCCGTTCATTTTGATGACGTTCAGCCTCGCCGACCTTCCACAAAAAATCGTCCTTGGCCTGCTGCATGGCGGCATGGTCACTCTCGTCCACATTCTTGATGACCGCTTGGATCTGCAGCGTGCCGTCGCGAAGTCCGCTGGCAATGGCGGTGAGGGTGGGCATGGCGGTGGCTAGCGACAGGAGGGTGCTCTGGATCTGTTTCTCGCCACGCTCGATCTTGATGGCGATTTCAGTCTCGGCCGCGGTGGAGAGGAGGGGGACGGCACCCATCTCGCGGAGATAGGATTTAACGGGATCAAGAAGGTCTTGGGAGAAATCCTCGCCGGCGGAGTCATCGGTAAAGGAGATCTCCAGGTCACCATCATCCTGGTTGACGCTTTGCCGCCGCGCGGAGAAGCCTACGACCTCGTCCACATCCGTGTCGTTGTCCTCATCGGCAAACATATCCAGAAAATCATCTTGATCACCGGCCTCATGGAGATCAGGGTGATGGCGGTCAAGGAACTCGCCGCCGGCTGGCTGGGGGGCTTTTTTCTTAGTCATAGATTTGCTGAATTACCCGGACAATCGTGACTACGCATGAGGAGAATTATCTCCAGCTTCCACATTCTGCCGCCTACATTTTCTTGCTAACCCCTGAGCTATAGGGGGAGGGAATCAGTGCAAAATATGCGATAGATATTCGATTTCAAAAGAATTTGGAAGAAAATAATACATGCTGGCTGTGCAAAAAAGGCCATTCTGGTGAGTTGCGTAAGCGCCAAACAACAGGCGATTTTCAGCTTTAACAGCAAAATCGAAGCATTATCAACTGGATCGGTCTTGGCGGTTGAGCCTGGGACGGATTTAGGCGGGACTTTTTATTCTGCCCTCCTTCAGCTCTCTCCCTGCTCGCTGATCTTTTTTTTCTCCATCAACAGCGTCAGCAGCAAGGCCTGATCATTTTGTTGCTGGGCCTCATTGATGCGGGCGGTCAACTGGCGCATCCTGAACTTCCGTCTGTTCTCCCGCAACCAGGCGATCTTCTCCGTGGCCTCACGGTCGCTATCCGGCAGGGTGGGGGCCGTGATCAGCTGGCTGGTGACAAAGACCCGTTCCGGGCCATGGACAAAATCGAGCAAGCGCTCGGCCCCGCCGCCGGGAGAGGAGGCGATCGACTCTTGCAAGGCCTGGGCAATGGCCATGGCCCCGGGGTGGGTGAGGACCTCCAACAGTCCGGCCTTAAGGAAGCGTTCGACATACTCGGGATAGATGATCAGAAAGGAGAGCAACTGCTCTTCGCTCTTGGGCAAGGGGCTGGTAAACGATGCGGCTGGTGGCGCTTTGGCGATGGGGCCGGGGCTCATGACCGTCTGCGGGGCGTCCAGGGCCGCATGGAGTTGGGCCGGGGTCAAGCCCAAGGTCTGGCTGAAGTGGGCGACAAACAGGGAGCGCTGCAGGTCCTGGTCATCAATGGCCTTGATGATCGGCTTCAGCTCTTCCAGGATGCGCCCCTTGCCCGCGAGCCCCAAGCCGTGCTTCTCCTGAAGATGGTGGACTACGAACTCGGGCAGGGAGTAGGCGGCGTTGATCCGCTCAGTAAGCCCTGTCGCGCCGAACTCGGCAATAAAGGTGTCAGGGTCGTGGCCATTGGGGAGGATGACCACCTTGGCCTCCAGCTTATCGGAGAGGAAGAGGGGGACGGCCCGCATGGCCGCCTTGATGCCGGCCTCGTCGCCGTCAAAGAGTAGGATCGCCTCCTGGGCATACCCCTTGAGGGCACGGACATGCTGCTGGGTCAAGGCGGTGCCCAGGGGGGCCACCACGTTCTTGACCCCGGAGGCCACCAGGCTGATGAGGTCGAAGTTGCCCTCGACGATCAAGGCCTGCCGGCTTTGGCGGATCGCCTCTTTATTTTGAAAGAGACCGAACAGGGTCCGGCCTTTGGTAAAGACCGGGGTCTCCGGCGTGTTCAGGTACTTGGGCTGCTGGTCGCCCAAGGAGCGGCCGCCAAAGCCAAGGTGCTGGCCGCTATGGCTAATGATGGGGAAGAGGATGCGCTGGCGGAAGCGGTCGTAGTACCCCTTGCCCGACTCCCGCGGCACGGTAAGCCCGGCCTCGGCCAGAGGTTCTGGACCCACGTCCGCCATCTGTCTGAGCAGGAAGTCCCAGCTCTCCGGGGCGTAGCCCAACTGAAAGGCGGCGATCACCGGGGCCGGGATTCGGCGTTTGACCAGATACTCCCGGGCCGGGGCCGCCCCGGGGTCCGCGAGCAGCAGCTGGTGGTAGATCCCGGCCGCCCGCTCATTGATGGCGTTGATGGCCTTGCGCTTGCTGGCTGCATCCCGTTCCCGGGGGGAGAGGTCCCGCTCCGGCAGGGGGATGTGGTAGCGGCCGGCCAGCTGCTTGACCGCCTCCCAGAAACCGATGTTCTGGTAGCGCATGACAAAGGAGAGGGCGTCGCCCCCCTCGCCACAGCCAAAACAGTGGAAGGTCCCGCGGCTTGGGTTGACCGTAAAGGAGGGGGTCTTCTCGCCGTGAAAGGGGCAGAGCCCCTTGTAGTTGACTCCGGCCTTTTTCAGGGTGACGACCTCACCCACCACCTCGATGATGTCGGCGGCCTCCTTGACGGCCTGGACCGCGCTCTCGTCACTGCCCCGGTTCATAGACCTCGGTAGGGAGCAGGGATGCGAGAGTCCGCCCGCCACAGCCAGGCATCATGCCTGTTCCTTCAACTCGCGATAGAGTTCGTAGGCCTGGGCCGGGGTGAAGTTCTCATGCACCACCTTGCCCACCGCCTGGATCATGGCCTTGGGGGCCTCGGACTGGAAGATATTGCGGCCCATGTCCACCCCGGCGGCACCCTCCTGGATGGCGTTGAAGCACATGGTCAAGGCATCCAGCTCCGGCATCTTCTTGCCGCCGGCCATGACGATGGGCACCGGGCAGCTCGCGGTTACCGTGTCAAACCCCTTGGGGATGTAGTAGGTCTTGACATAGTGGGCCCCCAGTTCGGCGCACATGCGGCAGGCCAGGCGGAAATAGCGGGCGTCCCGCACCATCTCCTTGCCCACGGCGGTGACCGCCAAGGTCGGCACCCCGTAGCGCATGCCCATGTCCACCAGGCGGGTCATATTCAACACCGACTGGGTCTCGTATTCGCCGCCGATGAACACCTGCACCGCCATGGCCGAGACGTTCAAGCGAATCGCCTCTTCCATGTCGATGGCCAGCCCCTCGTTGGAGAGTTCCTTCAAGATGCTGGGGCCGCCGCTGGCCCGGAGCACGATCCCCTTGGTGTAGGAGGGGGGCACGGTGGAGCGCAGGATCCCCCGGGTCAGCATCAGGGTGTCGGCGTAGGGGGCGATGGGCAGGATGTTGAGATCGATGCGCTCCAGCCCGGTGGTGGGCCCTTGGAAATAGCCGTGGTCCACCGCCAGCATCACGGTGCGACCGCTGACCGGGTTAAAGATCCGGCTCAAGCGGTTCTTGATCCCCCAATCCAGGGAGTTGCACCCCTTCAAAAAGAACCCTTCGTTGCTGGCGGGCACATCCTGGTGAAACTGTTTTCCTTCCTTATCCTCTTCGGGCATGGTTTTTCTCCTCGTCTGCGGTTCGGTAGGGGTTGACGCCCTACTCCTGTGGATTGATGATGATCTTGATCGATTCCTTGCCCTCGGCGACCAGGGTTGAGCCGGCCACGGTGTCGGCCAGGCCGAAGCGGTGGGTGATCATCTCCTCGACCCTGAGCCGTTTATTGGCGATGAGGTCCAAGGCGGCCACGCAATCGGCCGGTGAGCCGGCATAGGTGGTGGTGATGGTCAGGTCCCGCCGCCAGAAGAGCTCATTGACCGGCAGGGTGAGGGTCTCGCCGTGGCCGGTGGGGGCGAAGATGAGGATGGTGCCGCCCCGGGCCACGGCGGCCAAGGCCTGCGCAAAGGCGGCCCGGGCGCTGGCGCAGACAATCACCAGGTCCGCGCCCCGGCCTTGATTATCCTCTTTGAACAGGGCCGGGACATCCTGGTTGGCCAAGTAGGTGGCGCTGGCCCCAAAGCGCTGAGCCGCTTGCAGGCGAAAGGGATTGAGGTCGGTGGCAGCGATAAAGCCGGCCCCGCTCACCGAGGCCAAGTGGACATGGAGCAGACCCGAGATGCCGCTGCCCAGGACCAGGACGCTGGCCCCGGGCCTGAGGCCGGCAGTGCGCTGGCCGCGCAGCACGCAGGCCAGGGGCTCGACAAAGGTGGCGGCCTCGTAGCTCAAGGAGGCGGGGATCTTCCAGGTGCCGCGTTCCACATTGGCCGGGGCCAGCCGCACATACTCGCAGAAACCGCCCGGGTCGAAGTGGGTGCCGGAGAGGAGCAGGTCACAGACCGTCTCGTGCCCCGTGCGGCACTCGTGGCAGTTGAAGCAGGGGACATGATGGGTGGCCACCACGCGGTCCCCCTGGCTAAAGGCGTGCACGCCAGCACCCACCGCCACCACTTCGCCGGCGATCTCATGGCCCAGGACCAAGGGGGCCTTGCCCACCCGGTACCACTCCATGACATCACTGCCGCAGATACCGCTGGCGTGGATCTTCACCAGCAGCTCACCCGGCCCGATGGTGGGGAGGGGGAGCTCCTCGACCCGGATATCCCGATTGTTGTAATACATGGCCACCCGCATGGTGCGCTCTCCTTGTTGGTTTAGGCGATAGACGGAAAGGTGCTGGGCACAAGAACGGACCGCGCCATTGCCACGTTACAGAGGGTGCGCGGCCGGTTAGCGATTTTGGCGCCACCGACAAATTTGATGGAATCGCAAAAGGTCGTGAAGTTGACCATCTGCCAATGTAATTTCAATGTGTTACGGGGTGTGCCAGCGGCGGTTGAGGGGGTCTTGCGAAAACGTCAAATTTATATTGCCGAACTCAGGGTATAAAATGTATCCTATGTTCGCTTTGAGTACAAGTCCAACTATCGCCCGTTGGGCATCATTCATTGCCAATTGCCGATCGGCGTATTATTTCCTCCAGACTTCAATCCGACACGTTAGCCAACCGGAGTAGTTCCCTATCGTGCAACCTGTCTACCACTGTTAAGGAGAGTGCATGGCCCAGATTAAAAGCACCATGGAGATGGTCTTGGCCCGAGCGGAACAGCTCTGTGCCGAGGCGGTCCCCGAGACCAACAACAATATCCTCCAGCAGGGCATGAAGACCGGCGCCGCCTTTCTGGCCGCGGGTTCTGTTGACCTGGAAGGCGCCATCAAGGGGTATTCCCCCACGGATGCCATCCCCTTCTGCCAAGGCCTGCTGCGCACCTTTTTCCGCCATATCGTCCTGCCCCGCGAGGAGGGACAACCCTGGGAAGGGGCCTTGGGCGGTATTCTGGCCATGGCCCAGGGGCTGCCCGGCAGCGATGTTGACCAACTGCAAGGGCTGCTTGCCGAGATCCGTAGTATCCTCAGCCGCTATCTCCAGCATCGCCAGCAGCTGGAAAAGCAGTTGGAGGAGAACTTTGCCATGCAGACCGCCCACCTCCAGCAATCGCTGGCCCAGCAGACAGGCATGAAGATGAACATCACCCCTCGCCAACACCCGAAATTCAACGAGGAGTGGCAACGGGTCCAGACCCAGCTGAATGACCAGTACCTTAATGCCCTGGAGCAATACAAGAGCGCCATCAACGGTTGCTTGAGTCTGTGATTGAACCGAGCGCATGGAGTTGAGAGATCGGAATGGATATTGAAATCTTACTGGATTGTGACGAAGTTGCCCCTGCCGACCAGGCCTTGGTGATGCAAAAGTTTTCAGAGTGGTATGCCGACGGGTCTGAAGTCCGATGCAACAAGCTCCCCTTTAGCTCGCTTAGGCCGTTGGACGCGCCCAACCGATTCTTGGTCGATCTCGGCTATGCCGACGTCATCACCTCTCTCCGTAACCTGCATGCCCGGATTCACCGTCTGGGAGCCAAGGTCTTTTTTCATTTCTCCTGATGATCCAGGCACCCCATGCGTGACTCCATCCCGCGCCTCCAAAACCTCCTGAAACGCCGGGGCCTGGACGCCTTCCTCGTCTCCCAGCCCGAGAACCGCAGGTACTTGAGCGGCTACACCGCCACCGATCTCAGCATCAGCGAGTCCTCCGGTTTTCTGCTGATCCCCAAGCAGGGCATCCCCTTGCTGCTCACGGATTTTCGCTATCAACTCCAGGCCCAAGGGGAGGTCAACGGCTTCGATATCCTCCTCTATCGTCGTGGGGTGCTCGATCTGTGCAAGAGCCTATTGCGCAAACTCGCCATCCGCAGCCTCGGCTTCGAGGCCAACTATTTCCTGCACAGCAAATACCTGGCCTTGGCGCGCCTGGCCGACACCCACCATGTCCGGCTGGTGGCCCTGGACGGTGAGATTGAGCGCATGCGCCTTGAAAAAGGTGCCGAGGAGTTAGCCGCCATCAAGCGCTCCGTGGCCTTGAACGAGGCCTGTTTTCAACAGATCTATCCCACCATCCGACCCGGACAAACCGAGATCGATGTGGTTCTGGCCCTGGAAACCGCCATGCGCCAACTGGGGGCGGAACGCCCCAGCTTTGAGACCATCGTGGCCGGCGGCCCCAATGGCGCCATGCCCCATGCCGTCCCCAGCCAGCGCCCCATCGGCGAAGGAGAACCGATTATTATTGATATGGGGTTGATCCTGGACGGTTACTGCTCCGATATGACCAGGACCATCGTCCTCGGCACGCCGGACGCCGAGACGGTGGCCCGCTTCCGCCTCGTGCGCCGAGCGCAACTGGCAGGCCTTGCCGCCCTGCGGCCCGGGGTAACAGGCCGCGAGGTGGACGCTGCGGCCCGCGCCATTATCCACGGTGCCGGCCATGGCGCCCATTTTGGCCACGCCTTGGGCCATGGCGTGGGTCTTGCCGTCCACGAAGCCCCCTCCCTCAGCAGCCGTAACCGCAAGCAACTCCGTGCGGGCATGGTCGTGACCGTTGAGCCTGGTCTCTACCTGCCCGACTGGGGTGGCATCCGTCTGGAGAATATGGCCGTGGTTACCGCCGACGGCCATGAGCTGCTGAACCAGGACACCACCTTCCTTGATCTATAGCCACCGGCGTCCCGGCCTGTGCGCGCTTCCCCACACAATTTTCCCTCTTGCGTCCTCTGGCCATTTCCTTTAGGATTGACAAAGAAGATGCCCCTGACCCTCAATTGTCTCAAATCAGAGAGATGTCTTGCTCCCCGCTGACCTCATTGTGCCTAAAAACAGCTCATCATATCGCCACCCCTGCTTGATGGCCTTGGCGGCTATCGCCATGCTCTTCTGCTCCTCAAGCCCATGTCACGCGGACATCTACTACTTTAGGGATGCCAAGGGTGTGGTCCATTACACCAATGTGCGCACCGATCCTCGCTACAAGCGCATGTCGGGTATCGCCTCCATCAGCAGGCCTCGGTCGCGGCCCAGATATCGCCTACAGCCCCAGACCATCCGCTCCTTCGCCCTCTCTGACCGCTCTTTCGATGCCCATATCCAGGACGCCGCCCAGCGGTATGATATCGATCCGCTGTTGATCAAGGCGGTGATCAAGCAAGAGTCCAATTTCAATCCCTACGCCACCTCGGGCAAGGGGGCACTGGGCCTGATGCAACTCATGCCTGGCACCGCCCGCGATATGGATGTCAGCAATGCCTTTGATCCCCGCGAGAATATCTTCGGTGGTGCCCGCTATCTAAAGCGCCTGTACTCACAGTTCAACGGCGACTTGGCTTTGACCCTGGCCTCGTACAACGCCGGTCCTGAACGCGTCTGCACCACCAACACCATCCCCAATATTCCGGAGACGCAACATTACGTCAGGACCGTCCTCTCCTTCTACGACACCTATAAGCGCTACGAGTAGCAGCTTTGCCGATTTGGGGTTACCCGCCAACCAGGGTAGTGACTAACTCACCTGGGCGGCACTTTGGTCTTGACATCCTTTCTGCTGACATCTATTATGCGCATCCAAAATGGCCGTAGGGGGAGATGAGGGTCTCTATCCTCTCGGGCAAGTTTTTTGTCGCCTCAAGAGATATAACTCCCCGGTATTGCAGCATGTCAGGGGTGTGGCGAACGTTATGAAATGTGAATCGCCGGAGTGGTGAAACTGGTAGACGCACGGGACTCAAAATCCCGCGAGCGCAAGCTCATGTCGGTTCGATTCCGACCTCCGGCACCAATAGTACATTTTAAGATAGTCAAAGAAGTCCAATCAACCCGCACGCCGACAAGGTTTGCGGGTTTTTTTGTTGTCCGCTGCGGTCTAGCGAAATTTGTCGGTTTCGCAAAAACCGCTCAACCGACGCCGACACACTATGCAACTTGTT
>OBOI01000106.1_pt1 | contig 32535 bp, 22 predicted proteins | sample 1670151 | NCBI WGS metagenome assembly OBOI01 (sample SAMEA104232303, study PRJEB22302) | sediment metagenome | biome: forest; feature: aquifer; material: sediment | place: USA | collected 2011-08-07 | depth 0.01 m | reverse complement strand
CCTGCCGGTGCGCCGCGACGAAGCCGCGCTCACCGCCTTTCTCGCCGACGCCCCGGCCAGCATCACCACGCTCTATCGCCGCGACCGCGCCCTCGCCCCGCGCGTGCGCGACGCCCTGCGCGCCGCGCTGCCCGAAGCGCGCACCCTGCCGCAAATCGCCAGCGCGCTGTTCCTCTCGCCGCGCACACTGCACCGAAGGCTGGAAGACGAAGGCACCAGCCTGCGCGCCATCCGCGAAACCCTGCGCCGCGACCTCGCCTGCGAATGGCTGGCGAAAACCGAGCGGCCCGTGAGTCACATCGCCGCCGATCTGGGCTTCGTGCAGCCGTCGGCGTTTTATCGCGCGTTCGTGGGGTGGACGGGGAGCGGGCCGCGGAGTTATCGGGGGAGGTTCAGATAGGGGACTCCGTCCGCACGTCGGCCTTATGTGGAGCTCAACATAAGGCCGAACAGCGGATCAATCCGCAAGGCGATAGCATTCCGCTGGTTTGTTCTTCTCCCCCTCGGACCCGCCGAGCGCAGAACTGCCAGACCGGGGCGAGTCCCGGCAAGCTTTAGTCAGGCTGAACCAACGTCGCCTTGCGCTCGGTAAAGCGCGCCGAGAGTCTGTCCATGTAGAGGTAAATCGTCGGCGTGAGATAAAGCGTCAGCAACTGCGAGAGCATCAGCCCACCCACCACCGCCAGGCCCAGCGGCCGTCTCACCTCGGAACCGGCGCCCCAGCCGATGGCTATCGGCAGCGTGCCGACCAGCGCCGCCATGGTGGTCATCATGATCGGCCGGAAGCGGACCAGGCAGGCCTGGAAGATGGCGTCGCGCGGCGCCATGCCTTCCTTGCGCTGCTTGTCCAGCGCGAAGTCGATCATCATGATGGCGTTCTTTTTGACGATGCCGATCAGCATGATGATGCCGACGAAGGCATAGAGGCTGAGATCGACCTTGAAGATCAGCAGCGTCAGCAGCGCTCCCATGCCCGCCGAAGGCAGGCCCGACAGGATGGTCAGCGGATGGATGAAGCTCTCGTAGAGCACGCCCAGCACCAGATACACCACCAGCACCGCGATCAGGAGCAGGATGCCGAGCCCCTTCATCGACGACTCGAAGGCCTGGGCGGTGCCTTGCAGGCTGGTGGTGAGCGACACCGGCAGGTTCATTTCGCGTTCCATCCTGCGGATGCGGTCGACGGCGTCGCCGAGCGATACGCCGGGCAGCAGGTTGAACGACAGCGTAACGGCGGGCAGTTGGCCCTGGTGATTCACGGTCAGCGCCTGGGTGCCGCGCGTGATGTGGGCGACGGTATCCACCGGCACCAGCTTGCCGCTGCTTGAACGCACATAGACCTTCGACAGCGCGCCCGCATCGGCCTGGAATTCGGGCGCGAGTTCGAGAATCACCTGGTACTGCGCGGTGGCGCCGTAGATGGTGGATATCTGCCGCGTGGCGAAGGCGCTTTGCAGGGCATCCTCGACCTGGCCGAAGCTGAGGCCAAGGGGTGCCAGCTTGTCGCGATCGATTTCCAGGGCGATCGTCGGGCTCTGGTTCTTGAGGTTGGTGTTGACGTCGACGAGGCCGGGCAATTGGCGCAGGTGGTTGAGCAGAATGTCGTTCCACTGGTAGAGCTCGTCGAGGTTGGTGTCCTGCAGCGTGTATTGGAACTGGGCGCTGGTGAACTGGCCGCCGATACGGATCGGCGGCGGATTCTGCAGGAACACGCGGATGCCGGGCACGGCGGCGAGTTGCGGCCGCAGCCGGGCGATGATTGCGTCGGGGGCCTCGCTGCGCTCGTGGCGCGGCTTGAGGTTGATGATCAGGGTGCCGGCGTTGGTGGTGGGGCGCGAGCCCGAGGCGCCGACGAAGGAGGCCAGCGACTTGACGGTCGGGTCGGCGGCGACGATCTGTGCCACGGCGCGCTGGCGCTGCACCATCGAGGCGAACGAGGCGTCCTGCGGGCCTTCGGTCGAGGCGACGATCTGGCCGGTGTCGCCGCTGGGCAGGAAGTCCTTGGAAACGCCGGCGAACAGGACGACGGTGGCCGCCAGGGTGAAGAAGAACGATGCCAGCACGCTGCGCGGGTGCGCCATGGTCCAGGCCAGCGACTTCTGGTAGCCGGCCAGCAGCGCGGCAAAGAAGTTCTCGAACATCTCGTAGGTGCGGCTATGGTGGGCACGCTTCTCGTTGCGTAGGTAGCGGCTCGCCAGCATCGGCGTCAAGGTCAGCGAGACGAAGCCCGAGACCAGAATGGCGGCGCAGATGGTGACGGCGAATTCGTGCAGCAGGCGGCCGACGATGCCGCTCATGAACAGCACCGGGATGAACACGGCGGTCAGCGACAGCGTCATCGAGATGATGGTGAAGCCGATTTCGCGTGCGCCGCGGATCGCGGCCGCGAACGGTTCCTCGCCCGCCTCGATGTGGCGCACGATGTTCTCCAGCATGACGATGGCGTCGTCGACGACGAAGCCGACCGACAGCGTCAGCGCCAGCAGCGACAAGTTGTCGAGGCTGTAGCCGAGCGCGTGCATGACGGCGAAGGTGCCGATCACCGAGATCGGCAGCGCCAGTGCCGGTATCACGGTGGCCGACAGGTTGCGCAGAAACAGCAGGATCACCAGGATCACCAGTGCGCCGGCCAGCACCAGGGTGAACTGGACGTCGCCGATGGCTTCGCGGATCGAGACGCTGCGGTCGTAATGCACTTGCAGCTCGATTGAGGCCGGCAACGTGGCCTGGAATGCCGGCAAGACGCGCTTGATGGCGTCGACGGTCTCGACGGTGTTGGAGCCGGGTTGGCGCATCACCGCCAGCATGACGGTGCGGCGGTCGTTGAACCAGGCGGCGACGCGCGTGTCTTCGACGCCGTCGATGACGTTGGCCACGTCGTCCACGCGCACCGGATTGCCGTTGCGATAGACCACCGTCAGCGCCCGGAAGTCCTTGGCGCTGGGGAGCTGGTCGTTGGCGGTGAGGGCGAAGCTCTGGCGCTCGCCGGCGAGGATGCCGAGCGGCTGGCTGACGTTGGCGCTCTTGACCGCCTGCTGCAATTCGTCGATGCCCAGCCCGCGCGATGCCAGTTGTCCCGGATCGGCCTGGATGCGCACGGCGTACTTCTGGGAGCCGAACACCCGCACCTGGGCGACGCCGGGGATGGTGGACAGGCGCTGGGCAAGCTGGGTCTCGGCGTATTCGTTGACCACATGGGTGGGCAGGGTCGCCGAGTACATGGCGATGTAGAAGATCGCGAAGTCGGCCGGATTGACCTTGCGAAACGAGGGCGGCGTCGGCATGTCGGGCGGCAGCTTGCGCTGGGCGGCGGCGATGGCCGATTGCACGTCCTGCGCGGCGGCGTCGATGTTGCGTTCGAGCGCGAATTGCAGCGTGATGGCGCTGGTGCCCTGAGCGTTGGTCGAGGTCATCGACGCCAGGCCGGCGATGGTCGAGAACTGGCCTTCGAGCGGCATCGCCACGGCGGAAGCCATGGTCTCCGGCGAGGCGCCGGGCAGCGAGGCGGTGACGGCGATGGTTGGAAAGTCGACGTTGGGCAGTTCCGCGACCGGCAGCGCGCGGTAGGCGATGACGCCGAAAATCAGCAACGCCGCCATCAGCAGCGTCGTCATCACCGGCCGGCGGATGCAAAGCTCGGGTAGTTGCACGGCGGCCTCGGCTAGCGCTGCGGCTTGGCGGCGGCGCTGGACTTGACGCGGGTGCCGGCGGACAGCCGCAAGTGGCCGTCGGTGACGACGGTTTCGCCGGCTTGCAGGCCGCGGGCGATGGCCGCCGTGCCGTCCTGTGCGGCGGCGACCTCGACTTTGCAGGGCTGGGCGATGGCGTCGTCCGCGACGACGAAGACGAAGGCGCCGTCCGGGCCCTGTTGCAGCGCTTCGGATGGAACGGTGACCGCTGCGCGCAGGGTGTCGAGCACGATGCCGACGTTGAGGAACTGGCCCGGCGTCAGCGCTTCGTCGGCGTTGGGCAGGACGGCCTTCATCTGAATGGTGCCGGTCGCGGCGTCGACGGCGTTGTCGAGGAAGCGCGCTTCGCCGTTATGAATCCGCGCCGCGTTGCCGGGCACGGACACGGTGACTTTCAGGGCGCTGCCGCGCATGCCCGCTTGCAGACGCGGCAGGTATTTTTCGGGCACGGCGAAACTGACGAATAGCGGCTGGCGGCGATTGATGACGGCCAGCATGGTGTCGTTGATCTTGACTGCGGCGCCGGGTGCGACCAGGCGCGCGCCGACGACGCCGGCGATGGGCGCACGCACCGTGGCGTAGGAGAGTTGCAGGCGCGCCAGGTCGACGGCGGCCTGGTCGGCCTGGGTCGTAGCCTCCTGCGCTGCGGCGGCCGTCCTGACCTCGCCGACTTTTTCCTCGGAGACGAAGCCTTTCGCCCGCAGCGACTGGTAGCGCTCGACGTCGCGCCGCGCCTTGGTCAGTTGCGCCTGATCGCGCGCCAGGGTGGCCTCGGCCTGGCGCAGCCGTGCTTCATGGTCGGCGGGGTCGAGACGCACGAGGATGTCGCCGGGCTTGACGTGCTGGCCTTCGGTGAAGGGAACCGCCGCCACCTGGCCGTCGATGCGTGCCCGCAAGGTCACCGATTCGTAGGCCTCGGCGCGACCGACGAGATCCAGCCGCAACGGCAAGTCGCCGCGCGTCGCCTTGGCCAGCGTCACCGGCACGGCGGGAGCGGCGCCGATCTTCGGGGCGTCCTGTTTGGCGAGGACGAAATAGCCGTAGGCGCCTGCGCCCACGGCCAGCGCCAGGAAGGCCAGGAGGACGCCGGAGCGCGCCTTCATTGCAGCGTCGATTCGTCGGCGAAGAGTTGGGGAATTTCCTCGCGCCGGCGCACGAGATGTATCTGATCGCCGTCGATCATCACCTCGGCGGCGCGCGGTCGGGTGTTGTAGTTGGAACTCATGGCCATGCCGTAGGCGCCGGCGGACATGACGGCGAGCAGATCGCCGTCGCTCAAGGCGAGTTCGCGCCCGCGGCCGAGGAAGTCGCCCGACTCGCAAACCGGGCCGACGATGTCGTAGACCTGGGCGGCACCGGCGGCGGGCGCGACGGGCAGGATGTCGTGCCACGCATCGTAGAGTGCCGGCCGCGCCAGGTCGTTCATGGCGGCATCGACGACGGCGAAGTTCTTTTCTTCGCCGTGCTTCAGGAACTCTACGCGCGTCAGCAGCAGGCCGGCGTTGCCGACCAGCGAACGGCCGGGCTCCAGCAGCAGATGCTCGTGCCGCCCCGCCAGAACCGTGAGCAGCGGCGAAAGATACTCGGCGGCGGACAGCGCCGGCTCGTCACGGTAGCGTATGCCCATGCCGCCGCCGACGTCGATGTGCGACAGCGCGATGCCCTCGGCGGCGAGGGCATTGACGAGGACGAGTACTTTTTCGGCGGCCTCGGCGGCCGGCGCCGGATCGAGCAACTGCGAGCCGATGTGGCAGGCGATGCCGCGAATGTCGAGATGGGGCAGGGCGCGGGCGCGGCGGTAGAGCGGCAGGGCCTCGTCGTAGGAAACGCCGAACTTGCTGGTCTTGAGCCCGGTGGAAATGTAGGGGTGGGTCTTGGGATCGACGTTGGGATTAACGCGAAAGGCGACCGGCGCACGCTTGGCGAGACTCCCGGCAACGTCGTTCAGACGCTCAAGCTCGGCGGCCGATTCGATGTTGAAGCAGAAGATGCCGGCCTCGAGCGCCGTGCGCATGTCGGCGCGGCTTTTGCCGACCCCGGAAAACACGACCTTGCCGGCATCGCCGCCGGCAGCCAGGACGCGAGCCAGTTCGCCGCCGGAGACGATGTCGAAGCCGGCGCCCAGACGCGCGAAGACGTTGAGAATGGCGAGATTGGAATTGGCCTTGACGGCGTAACAGATCGTGGCCGCGCACCCGGCCAGGGCATTGCGATAGCCGGCAAAAGCCTCGGTTAGCGCGGCGCGCGAATAGACGTAGCACGGCGTGCCGAAGCGCTCGGCGATTGCGGGAAGTGCGACATCCTCGACATGCAGGATGCCGTCACGCAGGGCGAAGACGCTCACTAGACGGCCTCCGCGCGAGGCGTGCTGCTATTATCGACGGGAGTCGTGATCGCTTGCGGCGACGATGGCAAGGCGCTCTGAGGCTTGGGGGGCGGCATAATCAGCCCGCCTCTGGTGCCGCAGGCGGCAAGCAGGAGGGCCGTGGCGAGAATGAGAACGCGCATGGCGGCAAAATCCGTGTAAAGGCTGGAATCGTAACATGGGGGATAGCTTGGAAGAACGTGAATTCAACCGCTGCGCCGACGTTATGCTGGCGCATATCGAAGCGGTGCTGGAAGACTGCGACCTGGATTTCGAGATCGCGTCCGGCGGCGTTATCGAGATCGAGTTCGACGACGGCAGCAAGATCATCGTGAACCGGCATACGGCTGCGCGCGAGATCTGGCTGGCGGCGCGTTCGGGCGGCTACCACTTCAAGCCGGAAGGCACGCGCTGGATTTCGGCTCGCGACGGCGCGGAACTGATGACGGTACTGGCGCGCTGCATCTCCGAGCAGTCCGGCAAGCCGGTCGAGTTCAGTTAGGCTTTTTCCCCTCGACCGCTTTCGGTTTCGCGTCCTGCACCGGTGCAGGGGCCTGCTCCGGCACCGGGAGTGCTTCGGCTTCCTCGGCGGGCGGGGGCTGGTGTTCCCTGTACATGTACTCCCGCGCCGACACATGGGTGGCGGGATCCGTGGCGGTAATGGCGACCAGCCCTTCGGGCATTTCCATGGCGCTTTCGGGAACGCCTTTGAGCGCATTTTCCATAAAGCCTATCCAGATCGGCAGGGCGGCGGAACCGCCGGTTTCGCCGTTGCCCAGACGCTTGGGCTGATCGAAGCCGATCCAGGCAATGCCGACGACGGTGGGCTGGTAGCCGCAGAACCAGGCGTCGATGTAATCGTTGGTGGTTCCGGTCTTGCCGGCGAGGTCGCTGCGCTTCAACACTTGCGCCGCACGGGTTGCGGTGCCGCGCCGCACGACGTCATGCATCATGCTGTCCATCAGCCAGGCATTGCGCGGGTCGATGACGCGCAGGCTTTCGTCGCCGGCGACCACGGGTTCGGTGGCGGCCAGCACCTTGTTCCGGCTGTCGACGATTTGTCTGACGATGTAGGGCTGGATGCGATAGCCGCCGTTGGCGAATACCGCGTAGGCGGTGAGATGCTGCCAGGGCGTGAGCGAGCCGGCGCCCAGCGCCATGGTCAGGTAGGGCGGGTGCTTCTCGGCGTCGTAGCCGAAGCGGGTAGCGTAATCCTGCGCGTATTGGGTGCCGATGGCGCGCAGTATGCGGATCGACACCATGTTCTTGGACTTTGCCAATGCCGTCCGCATTGACATGCGGCCATCGTACTTGCCGTCGTAATTGTGCGGTTCCCAGGCCAGGGAACCGGTTTCCGCAGCGGAAATGCTGATGGGCTCGTCTTCGACCACCGTGGCCGGCGAATAGGATTTCTCAAGCGCCGCCGAGTAAATGAACGGCTTGAAGCTCGATCCGGGTTGGCGCCAGGCCTGGGTCACATGGTTGAACTTGCTGCGGTTGAAATCGAAACCGCCGACCAGTGCGCGTATGGCACCGTCGATCGGGCTGGCGGCGACGAAAGCGGCCTCGACCTCGGGCAACTGCGCAATCTGCCATTCCTTTTCGCCCTTGAGTACGCGGATGACCGCGCCGCGGCGCAGGCGCCTGTTGGCGGGGGCCTTGTCGTCGAGCATGCGGGCGGCGAACTTGAGTCCGTCGCCGGCGAGTTTGAGGACTTCGCCGCCGCTCAGGTAGGCGCGAACCTGCTTGGGGTCGGCGGAAAGGACGATGGCGGCGCGCAGGTCGTCGGCATCGTCGAACTCCTGCACCAGATCGTCGAGTTCCTCATCGTCGTCTTTCGTGATCTCCGCCATGTCGACGTAAGCTTCGGCGCCGCGATAGCCGTGGCGGCGGTCGTATTCCAGTACGCCCTTGCGCAGGCTGGCGTAGGCGGCCTCCTGGTCGGCGCGCGTAATCGTCGTGATGACGCGCATGCCGCTGGTGTAGGCATCGTCCGGGAAGCGTTCGACGGCGATCTGGCGGGCCATTTCGGCGACGTAATCGGCATGGACGCCGAAGTCGTTGATATCGCGCTTGACGTGCAGCGTCTCTTTTTCGGCAGCGGCATATTGCGTGTCGTCGATGGTGCCGAGATCGCGCATGCGTCGCAACACGTAGAGCTGCCGCAGCCGTGCCCGCTTGGGATTGGCGACCGGGTTGTAAGCGGACGGCGCCTTCGGCAGCCCCGCCAGCATCGCCGCCTCGGCGATGCTGATGTCCTTGAGCGGCTTGCCGAAATAGATCTGCGCCGCAGCCGAAAAGCCGTAGGCGCGCTGGCCGAGGTAAATCTGGTTGATGTAGATTTCGAGAATTTCGTCTTTGGCAAGGCTGTGCTCGATTTTGAAGGAGAGCAATGCCTCATAGACTTTGCGCGTCAGCGTCTTCTCGGTCGACAGAAAGAAATTGCGCGCCACCTGCATGGTGATGGTCGAGGCGCCCTGTCGCTTGCCGCCGCCGATGAAGTTGGAGTACGCTGCACGCAATACGCCGAGCGTGTCGATGCCGGGATGCTGATAGAAGCGCTCATCCTCGGCGGCGAGGATCGCCTGCTTCATAACCGCCGGCACCTCCTGAATACGGACGAAATCGCGGCGCTCTTCACCGAATTCTCCGATCAGATGGCCGTCCGAAGTAAATATCCGCAAGGGGATTTTCGGCCGGTAGTCGGTGAGCACTTCCACCGAAGGCAGTTGCGGGTAGGCGAGAATGAACACGATTCCCGTCAGAGCGATGGCCATGACGACAAGGCCGGCCAATAGCAGGATCGGCAGCAGGAACCAGCGCAGGGAAGATGGCAAGGAAGGACTCGACAGCCTAAGATGGGGGGCTGATTATATCGGCGCGAAGCGTTCGCAATGCCTCTCTGGATCGTATGACGCCGTGCGAACTTTGACATGTCGCTCAATAAATGTGCTTTACAGCCGATATAGCTACTGCTAGCATCTAAAGTGAATTATCTGTATCGCGCCTAACTGTAAGGTTATAAAAGGAAAAACCATTGCAGATCGACCTCTCGATCTTCAACCCGAAAGCGCGTCCGCTGATCGGCGTCGATATCAGTTCCTTCGCCGTAAAGATGGTGGAGCTATCTGACAATGGCAAGGGGGAGTTGAAGATCGAGCATTACGCGATCGAGCCCCTGCCCAGAGATGCGGTGGTGGACGGCAATATCGCCAATCTTGAAGCAGCGACCGAGACGGTTGAGCGCTGCTGGAAGCGCATGGGCACGTCGACCCGGTATGTGGCGCTGGCATTGCCAACGGCGGCGGTGATTACCAAGAAGATCATCCTGCCGGCCAACCTGCGCGAGCAGGAGATGGAAGTCCAGGTCGAATCCGAGGCCAACCAGTACATTCCCTTTGCGCTCGACGAGGTCAATCTCGACTTCCAGGTCATCGGTCCGGCGTCATCCAGCCCCGACGAGGTCGACGTCCTGATTGCGGCTTCGCGCAAGGAAAAAGTGGAAGACCGTGTCGCTTGCGCCGAGGCCGCCAATTTGAAGCCGCTGGTGATGGATGTCGAATCCTACGCCGCCCAGGCAGCGTTCGAGCTGGTCGAAAGGCAATTGCCCGATGGCGGCAAGGATAAGGTTATTTCGCTCGTGGATGTCGGCTCCAACGTCATGAACGTCACGATGATGCGCAATGACCAGTCCGTCTATACGCGGGAGCAGGCTTTCGGCGGCGCGCAACTGACTCAGGACATCATGCGCACGTATGGCATGAACTTCGAGGAGGCGGAGGGCGCCAAGCGTACCAACACCCTGCCGGAAAACTATGAAGCGGAGATACTGCGGCCCTTCATGGAGAACATGGCTTTGGAGGTTTCGCGCGCCCTGCAATTCTTCTTTACTTCAACGCCGTTCACCCAGGTCGATCAGATCGTACTGACGGGCGGTTGCGCGATTCTTCCGGGCATCGGCGACGTGGTGTCCGATCGCACCCAGGTGCCGACACTGATCGCCAACCCCTTCGCGCGGATGACGCCGTCTTCGCGCGTCAGGCCGAAGCAGCTCGCGGCCGATGCTCCTTCGCTGATGGTCGCTTGCGGCCTGGCCTTGCGGAGATTCGATCAGTGATACGCATCAACCTTCTGCCGTGGCGCGAGGAAAGGCGCAAAGCCAGACGCCAGCAATTTTTCGCCGTCGCGGGCCTGATTTCGATTCTGGCAGGGCTGATCTGGTTTATGGGCTACGGCTTCATCAATGGCTACGTCAGCACCCAGGACGGCAAGAACCAGTTCCTCAAGACTGAGATCGCCAGCCTCGACAAGGAAATTGAGGAAATCAAGCGACTGAAGGAACAAACCGATTCCCTGCTGTCGCGTAAGCGCATTATTGAGTCCCTGCAGGCGAATCGCACCGAGACCGTCCATCTGTTCAACGAGTTGGTGCGCCAGGTACCCGAAGGTACGTATTTGAAATCCATCAGGCAGATCGGCGACAAGATCAACCTTGTCGGCTACGCCCAGTCCAACTCGCGGGTGTCTACGCTGATGCGCAATCTGGAGGCGTCGCCGGTGATGGAGCGTCCGGATCTCGTGGAAATCAAGTCGGCAGCGGTAGGTAGCCGAAAGCTGTCCGAGTTCAACCTCAACGTCTCGATCACGCGCCAGACGACGGAGGACGACAACAAGGCGGGAGCCAAGAAGGCGCCGGCCGCGAAGGACGCCAAGTCATGAAGGCGCCGAGCCTGCCCAAGCTGAATATTCCGGCGATCGATTTCAAACAGGTCGCCGAGGAGTTCCGGACCCTGGATCCGAAGGATCCGGGAATGTGGCCGCTGATTCCCCGCGTCCTGATCCTGATTGCCACATTTTTTGTTCTGCTGCTGGCCGCGTGGTGGCTGGGCTGGCGGGTGCAGTTCGAGGAGCTGGACAACAAGGCGCAGGAAGAAACGAAACTGAAAGAGGAGTGGCTTGCCAAGAAGCGGCAAGCGGTCAACCTCGATGAACACCAGAAGCAGTTGGCCGAGATCGATCGGTCGTTCGGCGTGCTTCTCAAGCAGTTGCCCAACAAGTCGGAAATGGAAGCCCTGCTGGTGGACATCAACCAGGCCGGTCTGGGCCGTGGCTTGCAGTTCGAGTTGTTCAAACCGGGCGTCGAGACGGCGAAAGATTTTTACGCCGAACTGCCGATCACGGTCAAGCTGACGGGCACCTATCACGACCTCGGCGCTTTTGCCGGCGACGTCGCCAAGATGCCGCGCATTGTGACCCTCAACGATATCGAGGTTTCGGAACTCACGAAAGACGCGAAGGACAAGAGCAGCGGTCCCCCCATGTTGTCGATGTCGACCACGGCAAAGACGTTCCGCTATCTGGACGAGGAAGAGGTCGCCAGGCAGAAGAAGGAAAAGGCTGCAAAGGACAAGGCCAAGGCCGCCCCGCCGCCGTCGCCTGCCGTGGGAGCGCACAAATGAGGCGCGTCTGGCTGCCGCTGGTTGTCTCCGTCGTGCTGGCTGCTTGCGGCAGCGAGGAGCACTCCGACATCAAGCAGTGGATGAAGGACGAGACCAGGGACTTGCGCGGCCGGGTGCCGCCGCTACCCGAAGTCAAGCCCTTCCCGGTTGTCTCTTACGACGCAGCCGATCTTCCCGATCCGTTTCGTCCGTCGAAAATCGAGCCTGAAAAGAAGGCGGGTGGGGGTGGCCTTAGGCCCGACCTGGAACGGCGCAAGGAAGAGCTGGAGAAATACGCGCTGTCGGGCATCAGATTCGTCGGACTGTTGCGCGGCAACAAGATGCTCTTTGCGGTGATGATGGCGGAGAGCCGGGTTTATCGTGTCAAGATCGGCAATTACATGGGTCTGGACTACGGCATGGTGACCGACATACGGACGTCGCCGGGCCTGGATGAGGGCACGGTGGTATTGCGGGAACTGATACAGGATCCGACCGGGGACTGGGTTGAGCGGGAAACAGTCCTTGAATTGCAGGCCCAGGAGGTCAAGAAATGAGAACTATCGTCGATACCGCGCAACGGCTTCTGGCCTGCGCGGCCATGTGTTGCCTGTGCGGCGCGGCCTGGGGGCAGTCGGCCCAGCCGGGCGATGCCGCGCCCCAGAACAGCATCGAGAGCCTGCAAGTCAGCCAACAGGCCGGCAATATCGTCGTCAAGCTGACGATGCGCCAAATGCTGGCCGACGCGCCTTCCAGCTTCAGTATTGCCAATCCGGCGCGGGTTGCCTTCGATTTCCCGTCGACGGGCAATGGGCTGGGGCGTTCGGCGCAACAGGTCGGTGAAGGCGATCTGCGCAGCATCAATATCGTTCAGGTCGGCAATCGTACCCGCATGGTCATGAACATGCTCCACAACCTGCCTTTCGAAACGCGCATCGAAGGCAAGGCGCTTTTCATCACTTTCCTCGCCCAGGCGGCGGGAGATGCCCAGGCCGCTGCGTCGTCGGTTACGCATTTCGCCCAGTCGAAGCCGCAGGAGGTGCCGCAGAGCATACGCGACGTCAACTTCCGCCGCGGCAAGAATGGCGAGGGTTTGGTCGTCGTCGACTTGTCCGATCCCAATATCGGGATAGACATTCGCCAGCAAGGCACCAATCTTGTCGTCGAGTTCGCCAAGGCCACGCTGCCCGAGAACTTGCGTCGCCGGATGGATGTGACCGATTTCGCCACGCCCGTGACCCAAGTCAATTCCCAGCCGCAGGGCGACAACGCCCGTATCGTGATCACTCCGCGCGGCTTGTGGGAGCATAACGCCTATCAGAGCGACAACCAGTTTGTGATCGAGGTGAAGCAGGTGATCGAGGATCCCAACAAGCTGGTACAGGGATCGCGGGGCGGCTATCAGGGAGAGAAGCTGTCGCTGAATTTCCAGAACGTCGAAGTCCGGGCTGTGCTTCAAGTCATTTCCGACTTCACCAATCTCAACGTCGTCGTCAGCGACTCGGTCACCGGCGCACTGACGCTCAGACTGAAGGACGTGCCCTGGGACCAGGCTCTGGACATCATCCTCAACACCCGCGGCCTCGATATGCGCAAGAACGGCAATGTCATCTGGATTGCGCCGCGCGACGAACTCGCGGCCAAGGAAAAGCTGACCCTGGAGTCGAAGCAGCAGCTGTCGGAACTGGAGCCGACCCGTACCGAAAGCTTCCAGCTCAATTACCACAAGGCGAAGACCGTCTTCGATTTTCTCAAGGGCGGCAAGGACGGCAAGGAAATCTCGATGCTGTCGAAGCGCGGCTCGGTGGTCATGGACGATCGCTCCAACAAACTTTTCATCACCGATACGCCAAGTCATCTGGACGATGTTCGCCGCCTGCTGGCCGAAATCGACGTGCCGGTCCGGCAGGTGCTGATAGAAGCGCGCATCGTCGAGGCCGCCGATTCGTTTTCCAAGGAACTCGGGGTCAGGCTGGGGGGAAGCGATCCGCGCGGTCTGGCGCAGGACGGTCACCGTGTTTTCGGCATCGGCGGCATGCGCTTCGGCCTCGGCGCCAGCGCGACGGACGTGTGGACCCTGACGCCGCAAGCGGCTTTCCCGTCGAATTCCAGCGCTATTCCAAACGGCTATGCCGGCGCCAACTACTACACGGGTGCGTATCTGGACAGCAGTACGCTGAAGCGCTACTCGACCGCGCCGACGCTGGCCGACGCCCAACTCGTAAACCTGCCGACGACGAGCAGTCCGGCCGGCAAGATTGCCCTGGCCCTGTTCAACGGCGACAAGACGCAGATGATCAGCCTGGAGTTGAGCGCCTTGGAGGCTGACAACAAGGGCAAGACCATTACCAGTCCGCGCGTCATGACGGCCGACAAGATTGAAGCGCTGATCGAGCAGGGCGTGCAGGTTCCTTACTTGCAGCAGACCAGTTCGGGCGCGACCAGCGTTTCCTTCCAGAAGGCGGTGATGTCGCTGAAGGTGACGCCCAACATCACGCCGGACGGACGCATCATGATGACCCTGGAAATCAACAAGGATGCCCCGGACTACGCCAACGCGGTTGCCGGTTCCGTGCCGATCAATACCAAGCACGTCAAGACCGAGGTGCTGGTGGACAACGGCGGAACGATAGTGATCGGCGGCATTTTCGAGCAGGTCGAGTCCAAGCAGATCACCAAGGTTCCGGTGCTCGGCGACCTTCCCTATCTCGGCTTCATGTTCCGCAACAACATCAACTCCGACCAGAAGCGGGAACTCCTGGTGTTCATCACGCCCAAGATCGTTGCAGACAGCCTGAGCCTGCGCTGACGGCGGCCGGACAGGAAAACTCACAGGGAGCCGGCGCTGCCGGCCCTGTTAGAATCGCCCCGTGGATCGTTGCGGCAATATCTATCTGGTGGGCATGATGGGGGCGGGCAAGACCACCGTCGGACGCCACCTGTCCAAGCGCTTTGAGCGGCGTTTTGTCGACGCCGATCACGAGATCGAGGCGCGTACCGGCGTTCGCATTCCGACCATATTCGAGATTGAAGGCGAAGCCGGTTTTCGCAAACGCGAGGCGCAAGTCATTGCCGACCTGGCCCGGGAAAGCGACCTCGTGCTCGCCACCGGCGGCGGTGCGGTGCTCGATCCGGCCAGCCGCGCCATACTCGCCGCCAGCGGTATCGTCATCTACCTTAACGTGTCCCCGGCCATGCTCTTCGAGCGTACGCGAAATGATCGCAACCGGCCATTGCTGCACGTTGCCGACCCGATGGCGAAAATCGAGGAGCTGTATGCCGCTCGCGACCCGCTCTATCGCCAGGTCGCCGATGTGATTGTCGATGCGGCGCCGGGTAGCGTAACCCAGTTCGTATGCAGAGTGGAAACGGAGATCAGAGCACGATGCGATCCTTGAATGTCGCTCTCGGCGAGCGCAGCTACCCGATTCATATCGGCCCCGGGCTGTTGTCACGGGCGGATCTGGTCACCGGATCCCTGGTGTCGCCGCGCGTGGCCATCGTCAGTAACAATGTCGTCGCTCCGCTCTACCTCGAACGGCTTGCCGCACCCCTGCGCAGTGCCGGCGTCCGCATTGCGGAAATCGTTTTGCCCGACGGCGAGAGCCACAAGAACTGGGAAACCCTGAACCTGATTTTCGACGCACTGCTCAAGGAGCGTTGCGACCGTACCACCACCCTGATTGCCCTCGGCGGAGGCGTCATCGGCGATCTCGCCGGCTTTGCAGCCGCCAGCTATCAGCGCGGCGTACCCTTCATCCAGGTGCCGACGACCCTCCTTTCCCTGGTGGATTCGTCGGTAGGCGGCAAGACCGGCATCAATCACCCGCGCGGCAAAAATATGGTCGGCGCGTTCTGGCAGCCGCAGTTGGTGCTCGCCGATACCGATACGCTCGCCACCTTGCCGGACCGTGAACTGTCGGCCGGCCTGGCGGAAGTCATCAAGTACGGATTGATTCGCGACCTGCCGTTTTTCGAATGGCTGGAAGCGAACATGGACAAGCTCGTTGCGCGCGACCCGGCGGCCCTGTCCTACGCCATCGAGCGCTCCTGCGCCAACAAGGCCGAGGTCGTCGCCGGCGACGAGCGCGAGACCGCCAAGGAAGGCGGGCGCGCCTTGCTCAATCTCGGCCACACCTTCGGTCACGCCATTGAGACGGGCCTGGGCTACGGCGTATGGCTGCACGGGGAAGCCGTGGCGGCGGGCACCGTGATGGCCGCCGAACTTTCGTGCCGGCTGGGCTGGTTGAATCGGGCCGACGTGGCGCGCATTCTCGACCTGCAAAAGCGCGCTGGCCTGCCCGGTACCGGCCCCAGGTTAGGTGCGGCGATCTACCTAGACCTGATGGGCCATGACAAGAAAGTGATTGCCGGCAAGTTGCGTCTGGTGCTGCTGCGGCAAATCGGGTCTGCGCTTACGTACGCCGATGCGACCGCCACCGATATCTGCGGCGCCATCGACGCCTGCTGTGCCTGATCCGGAAATTCCTACCCCCCGGTTCCCGCACGCCGGCGCGAACGCAGCGCCGGAAGCCGATGGCCTGCCCGCCTTCGGCCCAGCCGGCGGCGGGATGGCCCCTTATGCCGTCGGCGATGGCAATTCCCGGGGCCGCCAGCACCCCGAGGCGCCGCCGAAAGTCAGAAGCGAATTCCAGCGCGACCGTGACCGCATCGTTCATTCCACGGCTTTTCGGCGCCTCGAATACAAGACCCAGGTCTTCGTCAATCACGAAGGCGATCTTTTCCGCACGCGGCTCACCCATTCCATCGAGGTGGCGCAGATCGCCCGCGCCGTGGCGCGAGCCTTGCACCTCAACGACGACCTGGTCGAAGCCATCGCGCTGGCCCATGACCTCGGTCATACGCCCTTCGGCCATGCCGGTCAGGATGCGCTCAACGACTGCATGCGCGAGCACGGCGGTTTCGAGCACAACCTGCAAAGCCTGCGCATCGTCGACAGGCTGGAGGAAAGGTATGCGGCCTTCGACGGCCTCAACCTCATGTATGAAACCCGCGAGGGCATACTCAAGCACTGCCCGCCGTCGCGGGCGCGGGAACTGGGCGCGCTCGGCGCGCGTTTTCTCGAAAATCGCCGTCCCTCGCTCGAAGCGCAGATATGCAACCTCGCCGATGAAATTGCCTACAACAACCACGACGTCGACGACGGCCTGAGGTCGGGACTGATTACCGTCGGGCAACTGGAGGAGGTCAGCCTGTTTGCCCGTCATGCGACCGAGGCTCGTGCAGCGTTTCCCGCGATTAACGGACGCCGGTTGATCCATGAAACCGTAAGACGCATGATCGACGCTCAAGTGACCGATCTTCTGGCCGAATCGGCGCGCCGCCTGTCGGCGGCGGGAATCCGGACGCTGGCCGACGTTCATGTCGCGCCGCTCCTGGTCGGCTTTACGCAAGCCATGCAAGAGGAAAATCTCGCGCTTAAGCAGTTTCTGCGCGTCAATCTCTATTGCCATGAGCGCGTGCTGGGAGAGACAAATCAAGGTCGCCGCATCATCGACGACCTGTTCCGGGCCTTTGTCGCCGAACCCCGTCTCCTGCCGCCCCAGTGCCAGGCGGCAACCGCCGCGGAAGGCATGCGCGCCATTGCCGACTACATCGCCGGCATGACCGACCGTTACGCAGTTCGGGAACATGGGCGTCTGTTCGCGCTCGCCGAGCGCTAAGACGCAGGTTCTGTCCGGAAATGTGATGCCCGTTCACCCTTGCCGAAAGGACAAGCACGAGCGTGCTGCGTTGCAGCGTATTGAGTTTAGGGGCGAATCTCGGTATATTCGAGCGTTCGCCCACAGGGTTTACCAAAGGCCGGGGAGAAGGCGTGCCCCCGGCTTTTTAACGGCCGCGAGTTTCGCCAGAAACCGCCGCGGCGGCTGCAACCGGAAGGAATGATGTAATGGACCTGCTGGAATTACCTCAGCGACAGGGGCTCTACAACCCTGCATTCGAGCACGACGCCTGTGGCGTCGGCTTCGTTGCCCATATCAAGAACCGCAGGAGCCACGAGATCGTCAAGCAGGGCTTGCAGATTCTCGAAAACCTGACCCATCGCGGTGCCACCGGCTACGATCCGCTGCTCGGCGACGGGGCCGGCATCCTGATCCAGTTGCCCGATGCCTTCCTGCGTGCCGAAGCCGGCAAGCTGGGCATCGAGCTGCCTGGCGTCGGCAGCTACGCCTGCGGCAATGTTTTCCTGCCGCGCTCTTCCAACGGCCGTGTCGCTTGCGAGTCCGCCGTGGCGCGTATCGTCCATGAGGAAGGCCAGGTCTTTCTCGGCTGGCGCGACGTACCGCGCGACAACCGCGGCCTTGCCCAGGCGGCGCGAGACGCCGAGCCGGTCATCCGCCAGGTGTTCATCGGCCGCGGTGCCACGACCGCCGATCAGGATGCTTTCGAGCGCAAGCTGTTCGTCGTCAGAAAGCGCGTCGAACACGAAGTCCGCCGCCTCAAGCTGGCCGACGGCCGCCAGTTCTACATCCCGACCCTGTCTTCCCGCACTATCGGTTACAAGGGCCTGCTGCTGGCCCACCAGGTCGGCGAGTACTACCTCGACCTTCAGGATGAGCGCGTCGACTCGGCGCTGGCCCTGGTGCATCAACGTTTCTCCACCAACACCTTCCCGACCTGGGATCTGGCGCACCCGTTCCGCCTGATCGCCCACAACGGCGAGATCAACACCCTGCGCGGCAACATCAACTGGATGGCGGCGCGGCAGAAGGCGATGGCGTCGAAGTGGCTGGGCAGCGACCTCGACAAGCTGTGGCCGCTGATCGTCGACGGCCAGTCCGACTCGGCCTCCTTCGACAATGCGCTGGAACTGCTGGTCATGGGCGGCTATTCGGTCGCTCATGCCATGATGATGCTGATCCCGGAAGCGTGGGCCGGCAATCCGTTGATGGATGCCGACCGCCGTGCCTTCTACGAATTCCATGCGCCGGTGATGGAGCCGTGGGACGGCCCGGCCGCCGTGGCCTTCACCGACGGCCGCCTGATCGGCGCCACCCTTGACCGCAATGGCTTGCGGCCGGCCCGCTACCTGATCACCAAGGACGACATCGTCCTGATGGCCTCGGAAATGGGCGTGCTGAATTTCCCCGAGGAGAAGATCGTCAAGAAATGGCGTTTGCAACCGGGCAAGATGTTTCTCATTGACCTGGAGCAGGGCCGCATCATCGACGATACGGAGTTGAAGCAGTCCATCGCCACCGCGGCGCCCTACCGCAAGTGGGTCGACGCTTCGCGGATTTTCGTGGACGAACTTCCGGCCGCCAAGGCGCAGCCGAAAAGCCAGGAGTCGCTGCTCGACCTGCAACAGGCTTTTGGCTACACCGAGGAGGACCTCAAGGTCGTCCTCGATCCCATGATCAGGAGCGGCGAGGAAGCGACGGGCTCCATGGGTACCGACGTCGCTTTGCCGGTGCTGTCGAACAAGAACAAGTCGCTCTACCTCTATTTCAAGCAACTCTTCGCCCAGGTGACCAATCCGCCGATCGACCCGATCCGCGAGGAAATCGTCATGTCGCTGGCTTCCTTCGTCGGCCCGCGCCCCAACCTGATGGGCATCGCCGACAACGAGGAAACCCTGACACCGCGTCTCGAAATGACGCAGCCGGTGCTGACCGACGAGGATTGCGCGCGCTTGTCCGACATCGGTCGTTTGACCAAGGGCCGCTTCAAGTCGCTGACCATAGACATCACCTATCCTGTGGCCGAAGGCGCGGCCGGTTGCGAAGCTGCGCTGGAACGCTATTGCGTTGCCGCCGAGAAGTCGGTGGCCGAGGGCTACAACATCATCATCCTTTCCGACCGCAGGGTATCGAGCGGGCGCGTCGCCGTACCGGCGCTGCTGGCCTGTTCCGGCGTGCATCACCACCTGACCAGGAAAGGTCTGCGTACCAGCACCGGCCTCGTCGTCGATTCCGGTTCCGTGCGCGAAGTGCATCAATTTGCCCTGCTTGCCGGCTACGGCGCCGAGGCCGTCTGCCCCTGGCTGATTTACGCGACCATCAAGAACCTGTCCGGTGTCGACGCCAAGACGGCGATCAAGAACTACGTCAAGGCGGTGGGCAAGGGGCTGAGGAAGGTGATGTCCAAGATGGGCATTTCCACTTATCAGTCCTACTGCGGCGCCCAGATTTTCGAGGCCATCGGCCTCAATTCCGCTTTCGTCGCCACCTATTTCGCCGGCACCGCCACCCAGGTCGAAGGCATTGGTTTGGCCGAGATTGCCGAAGAAGCCGTGCGTACGCATCGCGGCGCCTTTTCCGACGACCCGGTGCTGGCCGATACACTCGACTGCGGCGGCGAATACGCTTTTCGCGTTCGCGGCGAGGCGCATATGTGGACGCCCGACGCCATCGCCAAGCTCCAGCACGCCACGCGTTCCGGCAATGCCGCGACCTACAAGGAGTACGCGGACATCATCAACGACCAGAGCCAGCGCCTGATGACCTTGCGCGGCCTGTTCGAGTTGAAGCCCGCCAGCCCGCCGGTAGCGCTGGAGGAAGTCGAGTCCGCCAAGGACATCGTCAAGCGTTTCGCTACCGGCGCCATGTCGCTGGGTTCGATTTCCACCGAGGCCCACACGACCCTGGCAGTGGCCATGAACCGCATCGGCGGCAGGTCGAATACCGGCGAGGGCGGCGAAGATCCGATGCGCTTCAAGCCGGTTTCCGGCGGCATGATGCTGTCCGAACTCGTCGGCAAAAACCGCATCGAGCGCGACCTCGAACTCAAGGACGGCGACAGCCTGCGTTCCGCGATCAAGCAAGTGGCCTCCGGCCGCTTCGGCGTCACCGCGGAGTATTTGGCCAACGCCGACCAGCTCCAGATCAAGATGGCCCAGGGCGCCAAGCCCGGCGAAGGCGGCCAGTTGCCCGGCCACAAGGTGTCCGAGTACATCGGCTTCCTGCGCCACTCGGTGCCGGGCATCGGTCTGATTTCGCCGCCGCCGCATCACGACATTTATTCCATCGAGGATCTGGCGCAACTGATTCACGATCTCAAGAACGCCAACCGTGAGGCCAGCGTATCCGTCAAGCTGGTGTCCGAAGTTGGCGTCGGTACCGTTGCCGCCGGCGTGTCCAAGGCCAAGGCCGACCACGTCGTCATTTCCGGTTTCGACGGCGGTACGGGCGCTTCGCCGGTGTCGTCGATCAAACATGCCGGCACCGCCTGGGAACTCGGTTTGGCCGAGACGCAGCAGACACTGGTGCTGAACCGTCTGCGCGGGCGCATCCGCGTCCAGGTCGACGGCCAGATCAAGACCGGCCGCGACGTCGTCGTCGGCGCGCTGCTGGGAGCCGACGAATTCGGCTTCGCCACTGCGCCCCTGGTCGTCGAAGGCTGCATCATGATGCGCAAATGCCACCTCAACACCTGCCCGGTGGGCGTGGCGACTCAGGACCCCGAGTTGCGCAAGCGCTTTACCGGCCAGCCCGAACACGTCATCAACTACTTCTTCTTCGTCGCCGAGGAAGTGCGGAGCATCATGGCGCAACTGGGCGTGCGCAAGTTCGAGGAGCTGATCGGCCGCACCGACCTGCTCGACATGAAGAAGGGCGTCGAGCACTGGAAGGCGAAGGGCCTCGATTTTTCGCGCATTTTCCACATGCCGCCGGTGCCGGACGGCGTTGCCCGCAGCCATTGCGAGACGCAGGATCACGGCATCGCCAAGGCGCTGGATCACCAGCTGATCGAACAGGCCCTGCCTGCGCTCGATCACGGCAAGCGGGTCGTCATCGAGACCTCGATCAAGAGCGCCAACCGCACCGTCGGCACCATGCTCTCGTATGAAGTGGCGCGCCGCCATGGCCACGCCGGTCTGGCCGACGACAGCATCCACATCAGGTTGTCAGGTACCGCCGGCCAGAGCTTCGGCGCCTTCCTTGCCCACGGCATTACGCTCGAACTGACCGGCGAGGCCAACGACTATGTCGGCAAGGGTCTTTCCGGCGGACGCATCGTCGTCAAGCCGCCCAAGGCGTTCAAGGGCGTGCCGTCGGAGAACATCATCGTCGGCAATACCGTGCTTTACGGCGCTATCGCGGGCGAGGTGTTCTTCCGCGGTGTTGCCGGCGAACGTTTCTGCGTGCGCAACTCCGGCGCCGCGGCCGTCGTCGAAGGCACCGGCGACCACGGTTGCGAGTACATGACCGCCGGCACTGTCGTCGTTCTCGGCGAAACCGGCCGCAACTTTGCTGCCGGCATGTCCGGCGGTATCGCTTACGTACTCGATACCGACGGCAACTTCGACAAGCGTTGCAACACCGCCATGGTGTCGCTGGAGAAAGTTCTGCCGGCGGCAGAGCAGCCGGACGACGGCACGCGTCACCGCGGCCAGGCCGACGAAACCCAGCTCAAGGCGACGATCAAGCGGCACCTCGATCTCACCGGCAGCGAGATGGCCCGCGCCATCCTGGCCGACTGGGCCGGCTACCGTGCCCGCTTCGTCAAGGTCTTCCCTAACGATTATCGCCGTGCCCTCAAGGACATCGCTGCGGAACAATTGAAGGAGGCTGCGTGATGGGCAAGCCCACCGGATTCCTCGAATTCCAGCGCCAGGCCGAAAGCTACGAACCCATCGCCGGGCGGGTCAAACACTACCGCGAGTTCGTCGGTCACTTGCTGGATGGACAGGCCAAGACTCAGGGCGCGCGCTGCATGGATTGCGGCATCCCGTTCTGCAACAACGGCTGCCCGGTCAATAACCTGATTCCGGACTGGAACGATCTGGTCTATCGGGGCAAGTGGCGCGAAGCGATAGAACAGCTGCACTCCACGAACAACTTTCCCGAGTTCACCGGCCGCATCTGCCCGGCGCCATGTGAGTCGGCTTGCACGCTCGGCATCAACGCCGATCCGGTGGGCATCAAGTCCATCGAGCGCGCCATTATCGACAAGGCCGGCGAGAATGGCTGGGTGCTGCCGCAGCCGGCCAGTCGCAAGACCGGCAAGAAGGTCGCCGTCGTCGGTTCCGGTCCCGCCGGACTGGCTGCGGCCCAGCAGTTGGCCCGCGCCGGTCATGCGGTGACGGTGTTCGAGAAGAACGATCGCATCGGCGGCCTGCTGCGTTACGGCATTCCCGACTTCAAGCTCGACAAGCGCCTGATCGACTGGCGTGCGGCGCAAATGAAGGCCGAGGGCGTCACGTTCAGGACGAAGACGCTGATCGGCAAGGACGTACCCAAGGGCATCGTCAACGACGCCGCCAAGGTCGTCGCACCGGCCAGCCTGATGAAGGAATTCGACGCCGTGGTGCTGGCGGGCGGATCGGAAGTGCCGCGCGACCTGCCGGTTCCCGGCCGCGCTCTGGCCGGCGTCCATTTCGCCCTCGAATTTCTGATCCCGCAGAACAAGCAAGTTGCCGGCGGCCGCAAGAACCCGATCGACGCGAAGGGCAGGAATGTCGTCGTTATCGGCGGCGGCGATACCGGCTCCGACTGCGTTGGTACCTCCAACCGCCACGGCGCGGCGTCCGTCACCCAGTTCGAGCTGCTGCCGCGTCCGCCGGAGCAGGAGAACAAGCCGCTGACCTGGCCTTACTGGCCGAACAAGTTGCGTACCTCCTCGTCCCACGACGAGGGTTGCGCGCGCGACTGGTCGGTGGCGACCAAGGAATTCATCGGCGAGAAGGGCCAGCTCAAGGCCCTGAAGTGCGTGCGGCTCGACTGGCAGGGCGGGCGGATGAGCGAGATTCCCGGATCGGAATTCGAGGTGCCGGCCGATCTGGTTTTCCTGGCCATGGGCTTCACCAACCCGGTGGCGTCCATGCTCGATGCCTTCGGTGTCGAGAAGGACGCTCGCGGTAATGCCAAGGCGACCACCGACGGCAACGGCTGCTATGCGACCAGCGTGGCCAAGGTCTTTGCCGCCGGCGATGTGCGCCGCGGCCAGTCGCTTGTGGTCTGGGCGATCCGCGAAGGCCGCCAGTGTGCCCGCGCGGTCGACGAGTTCCTGATGGGCAGCAGTACGCTGCCGCGTTGATTTTTCACCACGGAGAACCCGGAGGAAAAACATAATGGCTCTCTCCGTGTTCTCCGTGGCGGAGTCGTAATGTCCATCAACGTCGTCATCCTTGCCGCCGGCAAAGGCAAGCGCATGCGCTCCGACCTGCCCAAGGTCCTGCATGCCATCGCCGGCAAGCCCATGTTGGCGCATGTCGTCGAGACGGCGCGCAAGCTGCTGCCGGCGCGCATCGTCGTCGTCTATGGCCACGGCGGCGAGCGGGTGAAAGAGGCGCTCCCGGCCGGCGATGTCGCCTGGGCGCTACAGGAACCCCAGCTCGGCACCGGTCATGCCGTGCTACAGGCCCTGCCCTACCTCGACGCGACACGGCCGACCCTGGTGCTCTACGGCGACGTGCCGCTGACACAAGTGGAAACCCTGAACCGCTTGATAGCCACCGCCGGTGACGATGCCCTGGCGCTGCTGACGGTGCAGCTTGACGATCCCTGCGGCTACGGCCGCATCGTCCGGGACGGCGGCGCCATCAAGCGCATCGTCGAAGAGAAGGACGCCGACGATGCCGAGCGCTGCATCCGCGAAGTCAATACCGGCATCCTGGTTGCTCCCACGGCGGCCTTGCAACGCTGGCTGCCCAGCCTGGGAAACCGCAACGCGCAGGGCGAGTACTACCTTACCGACATCGTCGCGCTGGCCGTAGCCGAGACGCTGCCGGTGCATTCCGCCCATGTCGATGCGCCCTGGGAAGTGCAAGGCATCAACAGCAAGACCCAACTGGCGGAACTCGAACGCATTCACCAGCGCAACGTCGCCGTGGTGCTGATGGAACTAGGCGTTACCGTGCTCGACCCGGCGCGTATCGATGTGCGCGGCGAACTGGTCTGCGGCCGCGACGTCACCATAGACGTCGGCTGCGTCTTCGTCGGCCGTGTCGAACTGGCCGACGGCGTGACGGTTGGCCCCCATTGCGTGCTGAAAGACGTGACCGTCGGCGCCAACTCGACGCTCCAGGCTTTTTGCCATCTGGACGGCGCCAGCGTCGGTGACGGGAATGCCATCGGACCCTACGCGCGCCTGCGTCCCGGAACGCAGCTTGGCGCCGATGTCCATATCGGCAACTTCGTCGAAGTGAAGAACACCCGCATTGCCGACCATTCCAAGGCGAATCACCTTGCCTATGTCGGCGATGCCACCGTCGGCAGCCGCGTCAATATCGGCGCTGGCACCATCACCTGCAACTACGACGGCGCCAACAAGCATCGCACGGTGATCGAGGACGATGTCTTCATCGGTTCCGATACCCAGCTCGTGGCGCCCGTTACTGTCGGCCGCGGCGCCACGCTCGGCGCCGGCACCACCTTGACGCGCGATGCACCCGCCGACCAGTTGACGGTGTCCAGGCCGAAACAGACCAGCATCGCCGGCTGGGTGCGGCCGCAAAACCAGAAGAAGGGTTAAGCCATGTGCGGAATCGTAGCCGGCGCGGAAGTGCCCAGCGCCGACAGGAACCTCGTTACCGTTTTGCTTGAAGGCCTGAAAAAACTTGAATATCGCGGCTACGATTCGGCCGGCCTGGCCATCGTCGACGCGGGCAGTCTCAGGCGCTTGCGCAGCATCGGCCGCGTTGCCGAACTTGAGGCGCAGGCGATGGCTACCGCCGTTCGCGGTGCGACGGGCATTGCCCATACGCGCTGGGCGACGCATGGCGTGCCGTCCGAGCGCAACGCGCATCCGCACATCTCCGGTGGGTTGGCCGTGGTGCATAACGGCATCATCGAGAACTTCGCCGAACTGCGGGCAGAACTCATCGCTCTCGGTTACGAATTCTGTTCCGATACCGACACCGAGGTGATCGCCCATCTGGTCGAATACACGCTGAAGACCGAAGCCGATCTGCTGGCCGCCGTCTGCCATACCGTGAGCCGGCTCAAGGGCGCTTACGCGATTGCGGTCGTCCGCGAGGCCGAGCCGGATCGTGTCGTCGTCGCGCGCGAAGGCGCCCCGCTGTTGCTCGGCATCGGCGCGCACGGACATTACGCCGCGTCCGACGCCTCGGCGCTGCTTCAGGTCACGCGGCGCATGGTTTATCTCGAAAACGGTGACGTCGCCGAATTGGCGCCCGGTTCGTGGCGCGTGGTGAGGAGCGACGGCGCGCCCGTACAGCGTGCCGAGACGCTCTCTCAGCTCTCCGCCGACGCGGTCGAACTCGGCCGTTTCCGCCACTACATGCAGAAGGAAATCTTCGAGCAGCCCGATGCCCTGGCCAATACCCTCGAAATGGCCGGTGCGGCGAAGAGCATACAGCCGGGGCTGTTCGGCGCCGATGCCGAGGCGGCGATGCGCCGCGCCGATTCCGTGCTGATCCTCGCCTGCGGCACCAGTTACCACTCGGGGCTGGTGGCGCGCTACTGGCTCGAAGCGATTGCCGGCGTACCCTGCACCGTCGAGATTGCCAGCGAATACCGCTACCGCGTTTCGGTGCCGCGCCCGAACCAGCTTGTCGTCGCCATTTCCCAGTCGGGCGAAACCGCCGACACGCTGGCCGCATTGCGCTATGCGCGTGAACTCGGCCAGCCCCTGACGCTGGCGATCTGCAACGTGCCCGAATCGGCCATCGTGCGCGAATCCATGCTGCGTTTCATCACGCGTGCCGGTCCCGAAATCGGCGTCGCATCGACCAAGGCCTTCACGACGCAACTGGCGGCCCTGTTCCTGCTCACCCTGGTGCTGGCGAAGTTGCGCGGCCGTCTTACGGAAGAACAGGAACAAGGCCACCTGACCGCCTTGCGCCACTTGCCCGTGGCGGTGCAGAAAGTTCTGCTGCTGGAACCCGAAATCGAGCGCTGGGCTCAGGATTTCGCCGCCAAGCACCACGCCCTGTTCCTCGGCCGCGGCCACCATTATCCGATTGCCCTGGAAGGTGCGCTAAAGCTCAAGGAAATCTCTTACATTCACGCCGAGGCTTATCCTGCCGGCGAACTCAAACATGGTCCGCTGGCTCTGGTGGACAGGGAAATGCCGGTGATTGCCGTGGCGCCGAACGACGCCCTGCTGGAGAAACTGAAGTCGAATCTTCAGGAAGTCAAAGCGCGCGGCGGCGAGCTGTATGTTTTCGCCGATGCCGATTCGCAGGTGCACGAGGACGCAGGTCTGCACATACTGCGATTACCCGAACACTACGGCCCGCTCTCCCCTATCCTGCACGTGGTGCCCATGCAACTGCTTGCCTATCACGCGGCCCTGGTGAAGGGCACCGACGTCGATAAGCCGCGCAATCTCGCCAAGTCGGTGACGGTCGAGTAGCCCGTGGCGTGGCCCGGCGGCTATCAATTCACGATAGACTGTCATAGTCAGGATGGGAGGGGCGGTTCAATGCACCATTCGACTTCCTCGCGGCGTCAATATGAAAGACGTATATCCCGGTGGCCGGAACAATATCTGAAGAGCGTTTGTCGGGATACGCGGCCAACGGATTGATCGCCTGTCCCGAATGCGACTGCATACACCGCATCGTGACCGTTCCAGGGCGGGCCAGGGCGTTTTGTCGGCGTTGCGGTTCGCTGCTCTACCGCAATATGCCCAGAAGCCTCGACCACTCGGCCGCGCTCTACCTCGCGGCAATGATCCTGTTCCTGATCGCCAACACCTTTCCCTTCGTGGCGCTCCAGTATGGCGACCGCAGCGAACAGAGCCTGCTGATATCCGGAGGCTACGCCCTGCAGCAGGCCGGCATGGGAGGTATCGGACTCCTCGTACTCCTCACCAGTGTGGTGTTCCCTTTTCTGACGATCGGCGGGATGCTTTACTTGTTGCTGCCGCTTCGCTGCGGCTATCGCCCGCCATGGATGACGCCGGTGTGGCGGCTGGTTCGCGCCCTCAATCCCTGGAGTCTGGTTGGCGTGTTCATGCTTGGACTGCTGGTCTCCGTGGTCAAGTTGCAGGACATGGCGACGATTGTTCCCGGCGTCGCGTTCTATGCCTTCATCGGGCTGCTGGTTGTTTCGGCTGCCGCAGTGGCGAGCTTCGATCCGGCCGTGCTTTGGCCCCGGATCGGGCCGGTGCCGGACCACACTGCCGCGGGCGCAGCGGCGGACAGCGCAGCGGCGATGGGTTACGTGGCATGCCATACCTGCGATCTCCTGGTTCAACGCGCCGCCCCCGGTACCCGCTTGACTTGCCCCCGCTGTGGCAGTGCCGTGCATGGTGCGCACTTTTCCGGCAGCATTACCCGTACCTGGGCCTTGCTGGTCGCGGCGGCGATGCTGTTCCTGCCGGCCAATTTGTATCCGGTGATGACGGTGACCCGCTTCGGCATGGGGGAACCCAATACAATATTGTCAGGCGTCCTGCATCTGATCGAAGACGGCGCCTGGCCCCTCGGGCTGCTGGTACTTTTCGCCAGCTTTGTGGTTCCGCTCTGCAAGATTGCGGCGCTGGTGTTTCTGCTGGTGTCGGTGCAGCGCGGCTCGGTCTGGCGGCAGCGCGACCGGACGCTGCTGTATCGTGTGACGGAAGTGGTCGGGGCCTGGTCGATGGTGGATATTTTCCTGGTGGGAATACTGGTCGCGCTGGTCCGGATGGATGGTCTGGCAACGGTTTACCCCGGAATGGGGGCCAGCTTTTTTGGGGCGTCGGTGGTGCTGACCATGATGGCTGCGCATGCCTTTGATCCTCGTCTGATATGGGGTCGCATCGGCAAGGGAGACGTGGTGGGCAGTGCCGGTGCCGGTAACAAGACAGCAAACATCGGGGGCGCATCTTGAACGAGCCGGTGGTGCAAGAGCGCGACGGTCCGTCGCTCATCTGGCTCATTCCGATCCTGACCGCCCTCATCGGGGGGTGGCTGATCGTCCACAGCCTTACCGACCAGGGACCGCTGGTGACGATTACCTTCCGAACTGCGGATGGCATTGAAGTCGACAAGACCCGCATCAAATACAAGAGCCTCGGCATCGGCATGGTCGAGGGGGTGCGCCTCAGTGCGGATTTCTCCAGGGTCGAGGTTCGCGCCAGGCTCAACAAGGATGCCGCCCACTTCCTGCGGCGCGATACCCGCTTCTGGGTGGTGCGGCCGACACTCAGCGCGCGCGGAATCACGGGGCTAGGCACGCTGGTGTCCGGATCCTATATCGAGATCGAGCCCGGCCAGGGTGCGCCCCAGTCGCTGTTCGTCGGCCTTGAGTCCCCCCCCGTCCTGCAGTCGGACACGACAGGCAAACGGATCACGCTGATGGCGCGCCAGCTGGGTTCCATCGACCGCGGCTCGCCGATCTACTATCAGGGCGTTCTCGCGGGCGAGGTGCTCGGCTACGAGATGGCGAACGACTTCCGCAACGTGCTGGTTCATGCGTTCGTCAAGGCCCCGTTCGATGGCCTGGTGCGCAGCAATACCCGCTTCTGGAGCGGCAGCGGCATCGATCTCTCGGTCGGTCCGGACGGCTTGCGGCTCAAGACCGAATCGCTCCAGGCCATGCTGTTTGGCGGCATTGCGTTCGATACTCCCGATGCGCAGGAGGCGGGCGCCGAGGATGTTTCCGGTCTGGTATTCACGCTCCACGACGACCTCAGGTCGATCAAGGATCAGTCCTACACGAGCAAGGTCAGGTTCGTACTCTTCTTCGAGGATTCCGTGCGCGGGCTGACGGTTGGCGCGCCGGTGGAATTCAAGGGAATTAAGGTGGGGTCGGTCATCGATGTGCGCCTGGAATACGACGAACGCGATGCGACGTTCCGCATTCCGGTGGTGGTCGAAATCGAGCCGGAGCGCATCGCGGATCGCAGCGCACTCATGAAGCGTTCGCCCAAGGAGGCCTTCCAGGCACTGGTGAAGCGCGGCCTGCGCGCGCGGTTGCAGGCGGGCAGTCTGCTCACCGGGCAGTTGTACGTCGATCTCGACATGCAGCCGAAGGCACCGCTGCGCCTTGCCAATGCCGGTCGCGCCGAGCCGGAGCTGCCGACGGTGCGCGGGGCCGGGATGGAACAGGCGATGGCAGCCGTGTCGGGTATCGTCGAGAAGCTCGACCGGATCGATTATGCCGCCATCGGCGCCGAACTGCAGGGGACGCTGAAGGGCGCCAATGCCCTGGTCAACGGGCCGGCGCTGCAATCGTCGATCGCCGATCTCGCCAAGTCGCTGGCAAGCCTGAGCGGCATCCTGCGCACTGTCGATAGCCGTGCGGAACCGCTCACTGCGAACCTGGAGCAGGCATTGGCCGCCGCGCGCGACGCCCTGGACAAGGCGAAGACCACCATGACGCTGGTCGATGGTGTCATCGCTCCGGAAGCTCCGCTGCACCATCATGCCGTGCGGCTGGCACAGGAGCTGACGGCAACCACCCGCTCGCTCAGACATCTGGTCGACATGCTGGAGCGCAATCCGCAAGCCTTGTTGCTGGGCACGCCGCCGGTGAAGGAGCAGGTAAAGGAAGCCGCGAAGGAACCGCCGAAATGACGACATTGCCCCCGCGCCTGATCGCTGCCATCGCTGCCGTCGCCGGCATTTCACTGCTTGGCGGATGCCTCACCCCGGGGCCGGCAACGCGCATGTACGTTCTCACCCCCGTGGTCGAAGTTCAGTCGCCGCTGCCGGCCCGTGCCACGAAGCCTGTTACCGTGGTCATCAAGGACATCCGTCTGCCCCTCTATCTCGACCGTCCCCAGATCGTCACCCGCGATGCGGGTAGCCGCCTGGAGATTTCCGAGACCGAGCAATGGGGCGGCCATCTGCGGGAGGACATGGCGCGCGTGCTGGCGATGAATCTCGGGCGGCTTCTTGACGGTGATCGCGTGCTTGCGGCGCCCTACCACGCGATCGCGCCGCCGGACTATCGTGTCGAGGTGGATATTCTCGGTTTCGAACGACAGCCCGGCGGACGCGTCGGACTCACCGCTCAGTGGTGGATTACCCGTGGGGCGGACGCCGCGCCACCGGCCGGTTCCGCGGGGACGTTCACCGGGGAAGCGCTTGCGGACGGCGCCTCCTACGGTGCGTTGGTCAATTCGATGAGCACGGTTTATGGCGAACTGGCACAGGCGATCGCCCGCAGCATTCGTGCGCGCGAGGCGGGGGGCGCATGAACTCCAGGCGGGTCTCCCTCTTCATCGTTCTGGCCAGCCTCGCTGCGGGGGTCGGGGCACAGCAAAGCGGCCGCGAGTTGATCGAAGCATCGCTGCGGCGGCATGCCCCGCCAGCCCATGTCTACGAGGAGCAGGCGCTGGTGCTGACCGATCGTCAGGGGCAGAACAGCGTGCTTACGGCACGCTACTACGCGCTGCGCGACGAAAGCGGGAGCCGGAGCCTGCGCGTGATCGAAACGCCTGCCGATGCGAAGGGGGCCGCGATTTATGTCGCTCGCGATGCCCGTGGCGAAGCCCGCCACGGGGCGGCGGCGTCCAGTCCCGTATTCGGTTCCGGTTTCGCGGTGGCCGACCTGGAGGGTGAGCAAGCCCGGGACTTTCGCTATGAGCGCGATGGCGATCACGACCTCGACCGGGTACCGCATTACGTCGTGCGGGCAACCCCCGCAGCCGCCGCCATCGACCGTGTTACGGGCTACCACGAGCGGCGGCTCTATCTGCGCAAGGACAACCTGTTCATCAGCCGCATCGACTACCAGGACCGGGATGGCCGACAGGCGAGGCGCCAGACATTCCGCGATCCGCGCCCCGATGAAGCGGGCGCCTGGCGACCGGGCATGATACTCATGGAGGATCTGCGCGATGGCGGACGCGCCCTGCTCAAGGTCGAGCGCCGGGTGCATTCGCCGGATTATGTTCCCGCGGCCCTATTCGCCGGACTGCCGACACAGCCATGAACGACGCACCCCTGAGCCTGCTGCGGCGCTTCTTGCGGATCGGTGCCGACCACCCGGTGTGGGGCCTGGCATTCCTGCTGGTCATGAGCGTAGTCGCCGGTTTCGGGCTGCTGCGCCTGACGCTGGATGCCGGCTTTGAGCAACTGGTGGGGAGGGAGGGGCCCGATCATCAGGCCTACCTGCATGTAGCACGCGAGTTCGGTTCCGATAACCGTAGCTTCATCTATTTGCGCGACGAACAGTTGTGGTCGCCAGGGAAACTGCAGGCACTGGAGCAGTTGCATAACGAACTGCGGCAGTTGCCCTTCGTCGAGCGCATCGACGACCTGTTTACGTCCCCAACCGTGCGCAGCATCGAAGGCCAGTTGAACGCCCAGCCGCTACTCGGTGCCGCGCCCGCCGAGGCTCAGGATGCCGAGAGGGCGCGCGCCGCCGCCGTCGCCGATCCGATTGCCGTGCATAACATCGTCAGCCCCGACGGCAAGTCGATCGCCATCGGAATTTCGGTCCGCGAAGCGACACCAGGTTCCGGCGGGATCGATATCTACGAAGCGCTGGAGCGGGTATTGACCCGTGCGCGCGTTCAGTTTCCCTCGCTGGTGCAGGTGGGGCCGCCGCGGATCGAGGCAGAAATCCGGCAGGGTCTGATCCACGACTTGTCGTTGCTCGCACCGCTATCCGCTCTGGCTCTGCTTATCGTCATATTCGGTTTTTGCCGCAATGCATTGGCTGCGGCCATGCCGCTCGCCGTCGGGGCAATCAGTCTGCTGTGGACCTTCGGTATGATGGGTTATGCGGGCATTCCGGTCAGTCTCCTGTCCGCGCTGCTTCCTGCGCTGGTGCTCGCGATCGGTTCCACCGCGATCATGCGCATGATCTCCAGCTATTACGAGGATCTACCGCACGGTGCCGACCCGGAGACGGCCCCGGAACGTGGGCGCAGCATGGAGTTCATGGTACGGAATCTCGGCGCCCCCGCCGTGCTGACGGGGCTGACCATGGCGCTGGGTTTCGCCTGCAATTCCTTTTCCGGCATCTCGATCATTCGCGACTTCGGTCTTGCCGTGGCGTTTGCCATTCTTGCCAACGGCCTGATCACGGTACTTCTCATTCCCATCCTCTACGCGGCGGTCAGGCGGAGTCGCGGCGCGGCGCAGCGCGTTTCCGTCTTGCGCTGGCTTTTCGCTCGGGCGGCGCGTGCCCTGGGCCTGTTGCGCCAGCGGCGGGCGGCAGTGGCGCTGGCGCTCGCC
>OBOI01000105.1_pt1 | contig 32581 bp, 27 predicted proteins | sample 1670151 | NCBI WGS metagenome assembly OBOI01 (sample SAMEA104232303, study PRJEB22302) | sediment metagenome | biome: forest; feature: aquifer; material: sediment | place: USA | collected 2011-08-07 | depth 0.01 m | reverse complement strand
TGGAAGGGGCGGGCCGGGGGCCGGCGTCGCGGTTGGGGGTCGGCAGGTTGAGGCCGGTGTTGTGGTCCTTGGCAAAGTAGTAGGCCCCGTTCGCAGGCCAGTAGCAGAGTTCCGGCACCAACTCCGGCCACGAGGGGACCAGCTCCCGGGAGAGGGAGATGACCACGTCCAGATCGGCGAAGGTGAGTCCCGGCCCGCCGATATGGGCACCGGCGTAGCCCATCCCCTGGAGGATGGCCATGAGCTTTGCGGCCCGCACCAGACGTGCCTTTTTTCCCTTATCAGGACCCGTGGCCTCGTCCATGATCTGCTGATAGAGGGCATCGCTGATGACGCAGCCGGGGATCTCGCCCTGGTGCATCAAGCGGGTCACCGTCAGGTTGGGGATGAAGACATTGCCCAAGACCGGCAGCTCAAGACCGTTCTCGCGGAGATAGAGCAGGACCTCGTGGAACTTCCTGGCGTCATAGCCCAGCTGGGTGATGATGTAGTCGGCCCCGGCCGCCACCTTGCGCTTGAGCTTGGCGTATTGGAGGGCGAGTTCCGCCTCCAAGAGTTTGAAGGGCGACACCGCCACCCCCTTGACAAAGGAGGTCGGGGTGAACTCCAGGGAGGCCTGGGGCTGATCGGCCTCGACGTGGCCTTGGTTCATCTGGCTGATCAGCTCCAGGACCTGGACGCTGTCCAGGTCGAAGACCGGCTTCCCGCGGCCTTGGTAGCCGGCCTGGGGGTAGTCGCCGGTGAGCACCAACAGGTTGTGGAGCCCGAGCCGGTCCCAGCCGAAGAGCAGGCTCTCCATCTGGTTACGGTTCTTGTCCTTGCAGGAAAAGTGGTTGATCACCTCAAGCCCCAAGGCCTGGATCTCCTGGCCCAGGACCTCGGGACAGAGGGCCGGGTGGCCGCCGGCGTTCTCGGTGATGCTGACCGCCTGCAGTCTGCCATCGGCAGCCGCGGCCCGGGCCAGATCCATCAGCCGGCTCTGGCCCTTGCTGTGGCCGCCGCGACTGGGGACCAACTCAAAGGTGAGGGTGAAGTGGTCCGGGTTGAAGAGGGAGCGCTTAAAGGCGGAGGGAGTGGGGGGGGCGGGAGAGATCAAGGTATATTAGCGGAGTGCGTATTTGTCGGCGTAGCCCCGGGGGGTGATCATGAACTCACGCCACTGGAAGGTCTTGGAGTTGCCGACGATGACCGTGGACTGCATGGTGATCTCCGCCTCCGGCAACTGCCCCAGGGTGGTGATGGCGATGGTCTCGTGCTCGCGGGTGGCGGCGGTGACAATGCCCACCGGGGTGGTGGCGGCCCGATGCTCCAGGATCAGCTCCCGGGCCCGGTCGATATGGGTGGTCCGTTTCTTGGACTTGGGGTTGTAGAGACAGATGACGAAATCGGCGCCGGCGGCGGCGGAGATCCGCTTCTCGATCAAGGGCCAAGGGGTGAGCAGGTCGGAGAGGCTGATGGAGGCGAAGTCGTGCATCAGCGGGGCGCCCAGGCGGGCCGCGCAGCTGTTCAAGGCGGCAAGCCCCGGGATGACCTCGATGGCGGCGGCTGACTCCTGGTCGGCCGCCAGTTCCAGGACCAGGCCGGCCATGGCGTAGATGCCGGGGTCGCCGCCGCAGACCAGGGCGATCTCTTGACCCTCGGCCGCCAGGGCCAGGGCCTGGCGGCAGCGGTCCACCTCCTGCATCATGGCCGAGGAGATCACCTCCTTGTCCGTCAGCAGCTCCGGGATCAGGTCAAGGTAGGTGCGGTAGCCGATGATGGTGGTGGCCCGGGCAATGGCGGCGCGGGCCGCGCCGGTAATGTGGTCGATCCCCCCCGGCCCGGTGCCGACTATGGATACGCGGCCGTGAGGAGGGTGGGGGTCTCGGCTATGGCTATGGTGACGTCTTTCCATGTAATCTTCCTAATCAGTAAGGTATGCGTGCCCGCGGCCAGCAAGGCGGCCGGTTCGGCCACGGCCTGGGCGCCGGTGGCCTTGAGGGCCGCCGGTGACGGCGTGACGCCGGGCACGGAGTTTAATTGATATGCACTATACCAACAGAGGTCAAGGCCGTGGGCCGCGGCGAACTGGAGCAGACCCTCTTCATCGCGCTTGAGGTCGATGGAGGCCAGGCGTCCCACTGCCGCGAAGGAGATCCCTTTCTGGCGGCAGGTGGCCTGGGCCGCCAACTCGATCTGCTCTTTTGAGGTGCCCCGGTTGCAACCGATGCCCATGGCCAGATTCTTGGGGCAGAGGGTGGTTTGGCTGCCCTCCACGGCAGGGAGGCGGTTAGTGATGATCAGCTCCGCCGCCTCGTGCGTCGGTACCCGCTCGAAGTCCGGGGGGAGCGTCCCCGCTAGATCGCAAAAGACCTTGATCCGGCCGTGATTGACCAATGCCGCGCTGGCGGTGGTCAGGCTGCCGTGGGTCAGGGTGAGGCCTTGCGCCCGGGCCCAGAGGTCGATGGCAGTGAGGCCCAGGGTGTCCGAGGCGGTGGTGATCACAGCCTGACCGTTGCTGAGGGCGGCGCAGCGAAGGGCCAGGGCGTTGCCGCCGCCCAGGTGGCCCGAGAGCAGGCTCACCGCAAAGTGACCCGCCTCGTCCATCACCACCACTCCGGGGTCGGTGTGCTTGTCGCGGAGCAGGGGGGAGATGGCCCTGACCGCGATCCCCGCCGCCATGATCAGGACCAGGCCGTCATATTGAGGCCAGGCCTGGGCCAGGGTGGCGGCCAAGCCCTGGGGGCGTGGATCCAAGAGATCGGCCTGGAGCAGGTGGGCGAGGCGGCTGGCCAGCTCCAGGCCACCGTGGGTGAGGCCGATGATGGCGATGTTGGCGGGCGTCTTGGTCATCTCGGTTTACGGCGAAAGCCGCTCCATCCGCCAACCGGACTCGGTCCGTTGGTAGCGCAAGCGGTCATGGAGGCGGCTCTCGCGGCCTTGCCAGAACTCCATGGCCGTGGGCACCAGGCGGAATCCGCCCCAGAAAGGGGGGCAGGGGACCTCCTGGTCCTTGAACTTTTGTTCGTAGTGGGCGATGCGCTCTTCCAGTTCCGCCCGCCGGGCGAGGACCGCCGACTGCTTGGAGGCCCAGGCCCCGATCTGGCTCCCCCGGGCTCTGGTGGCAAAGTAGCGTTCCGACTCCTCCCGGCTGACCTGATGGGTCTCCCCTTCAATCCGCACCTGGCGGTAGACCTCCTTCCACCAGAAGAGCAGGCTGGCCTGGGGGTTCGCCATGAGCTCGGCGCTCTTTCTGCTGCCGTAGTTGGTGAAAAAGACAAACCCCTGCTCGTCGAACTCCTTGAGCAGCACCAGGCGGCTTGCGGAGTGACCATCGGGGGTAGCAGTGGCCAGGATCATGGCGTTGGCAAACTCCGGGTCCACCTCCTTGGCCAGTTCAAACCACTGGGCAAACTGGCGCACCGGGTCCGCCTCGGCGCGGGACTTGCTCAGGCGGGCCTCCTTGAGATAGCGGCCAGCCCCGCTCTTGATCAGACGGACGATGAACTTTTTGATGATGGACATAGGGGTGTGGGTGTGAGGGTAAAGGGGTAAAGGAGATGCCACGTGTCAGTAATTTATCGTGTAGGTCGGGTTAGCGCAGCGTAACCCGACAAGCCAAAGCAGCATGCGGGAATAAACGTTATTCCTTGGATCTCCCCCCCCCCATTGCCTTTCGTTCCGAGGGTCAGAGGTGCTCTCCTCATTGGCTTCACCCCCGGAAGCCGTGGGCGAACTCCGCATCGTAGAGTTTGGAGACCGCCTGTAACTCCCCGTGGCCAAAGACCCGGCCCACGGCGATGATGGCGGTCTTGATGATCCCGGCCTCTTTCACCCGTTGGCCAATGGAGGCCAGGTCGCCACGGATGATCTGTTCCTCGGGCCAGCTGGCCTTGGCCACCACGGCCACTGGGGTGGAGGCGGGGTAGCCGCCGGCCATGAGATCAGCCACCACCTGGGTGATGAGACCGGCGCTCAGGAAGATCATCATGGTGGCCTGGTGGCTGGCCAGGGAGGCGAGGTTTTCACCCTCCGGCACCGGGGTGCGACCGGCCTGGCGGGTGATGATCACCGTCTGGGAGAGCTCGGGCAGGGTCAGCTCCGCCTTCAGGGCCGCAGCCGCGGCGGCCATGGAACTCACCCCCGGCACCACCTCGTAGGGGATCCCCTCGCTATCCAGCTTTACCATCTGCTCCCGGATCGCCCCGAAGATGGCGGGGTCGCCGGTGTGCAGGCGGACCACCCTGCGGCCCTGGCGGTGGGCATCGATCATCAAGGTCACGATCTCCTCAAGGTTAAGCGCGGCCGAGTCGTGGATCTCGGCCCGGACCCCGGCCAGCAGGGCCGGGTTGACCAGGGAGCCGGCAAAGATGATCAGGTCGGCCTGATCCAGCAGGCGGCGGCCTTTCAAGGTCAGGAGGTCCGGGTCGCCGGGACCGGCCCCGACAAAATATACTGGGTTCATCGGCTTCTCACAATGATTGTTGAAAAATAGTGGAGTTCGTCCGCCTTCACCTGGGTCAGGTCGTGGATCACCCGCTCCTGCTCCTGGGCCGTACGCTCCACCAGCACGGCCCGCTCCAGAAGGTCCAGATCCGTCAGCAGGGTGATGATGCGCTCCATGGAGCGGTGCACCTTCATCAACACCACGGTCTGGAAGGTGGAGAGGACCTCGGTCAGACGCTGGTTGTCAAAGGTGGCCGGGACCACGGCCAGCATGTCGTCGCCCTGGCAGAGGGGGATGCCTGCGGTGGCGGCGCAGGCGCTGATGGCCGAGACCCCGGGCACGATCACGGTCTTGCTCTCCGGGGCGATCTCCAACAGGGTCTGGCAGGTGTAGAAGCCGGTGCTGTAGATGGCAGGGTCGCCCAGGGTGGGGAAGGCCACGTCGTGGCCCTGGTGCAGGTGGTCGAGGATGGTGGTGGCGGCCAGACGCCAGGCGGCCTCCACCTCGGGGTCCGGGGCCTCTGCCATGCGCACCTTCTTCATGGGGAAGTGGACCTCGATGATCTCCTTGCCGGACAGGGGCATGGCCTGGTCGATGATGGTCAGGGCCGTGGAGGTGCCCTCCTCGTGGCCCTTGGGGACCACCAGGGTGGAGCAGGCGGAGAGCAGGCGCATGGCCTTCAGGGTCAAGAGTTCCGGGTCGCCGGGGCCCACGCCGATAACGTAAAATGTGCCGTTCATTTGGTTCCTGTGATGAGGGTAATGGGGTTAAGGTGGGTCGCCCCCTGGGGGGACGGGGGGTAGCTCTCCCGGGTGACCGCGATGGTGGCCAGCGTAACGCGCAGCCCGTGGTGGTGCAGGATGGCCGGGGCGGAAGCCCGGGTGGCCTCGCTTACCGCGCTGGCCATGAGGATGCCCCCCGGCGTGAGCCGTTGGCCGGCCAGTTGGACGATTGCCTCAAGCTCCCCGCCGCTGCCGCCGATGAACACCCGGTCCGGGTCGGGCAGGCCGGCCAAGGGCGCTGGGGCCTGACCCGCGACCAGGTGGAGGTTGGCCAGGCGGAAGGCCCGGCGGTTGGCCAGGATGTGGGCCTGCTGCTCGGGGTGGCGTTCAATGGCAAAGACCGAGAGCCCCGGGCAGAGACGGGCCGCCTCGCAGGCCACCGAGCCGCTGCCGGCGCCGATGTCCCACAAGACCCCGCTCTCCGGCAGGCGCAGGTGGTGGAGGATGGCGGCCCGCACCTCGTCCTTGGTGATCAGCCCCCGGCTATGGCGGATTTCCTCCGTGGTCAGCCCCAGGCGGAAGCCCTGGGGTGGGTCGTCCCCCGGCGCCGCAAGCGTGGCGCAGGCAGGGGCGAGGAGGATGATCATGCAGTTCAGGTCGGCAAAGGTCTGGGCCGCGATCTCCCGGGGGGTGCCGTGGATCAACCGTTCACTCTCTAAACCCAGGTCCTCGGCCACCATGATCCGACAGTCATGGTCGGCCAGGCCCAACCCGGCCAACCCCTGGTCCAGCTGTTGGGCGATTGCCTGGGGGCGGTGAAGGGGGTCGGTGAACAGAAAGAGCTTGGGGTGGCGGATGAGGGTGGCCAATAGCTCGCGGTGCTCCCGGCCATGCAGGGAGAGGAGGTGGGCATCCTCCCACGGCTCTTGCAGGCGGGCAAAGGCGAGTTGCATGGCGGAGAGGGCCGGGTGGATCACCACCCGTTCCTTGCCGAAGCGCTGGATCAGGGTGCGGCCGATGCCGAAGAAGAGGGGGTCGCCACTGGCCAGCACACCGATGCTCCCTGTGGCCAGGCGCTCGGCCATGCGCGTGACGGCAGCGGCCAAGGGGGTAACGGCCAGGACCTCGCCCGGAAAATCATTAAGCCACGGGCGGAAGCGCTCGGTGGTGAACACGGCAATTGCCTGGTCCAACCCCTCTTTTGCCGGCTGGCCTAAAGGACGATGGTCGATGCCGATGAGATGCAGTTTAGACATGGCACGCCACCTGATTGACGCCGGTGACCAGATAGACCGCCACCGGCAACCCAGCCACCCCTTGGGCGTATTGACGAGCAGCCAGACAGACTTGGCGGATCAGCTCCCCGCGCCCTTGGGCCAGCAGCCGGTCGTGGATCTCCCGGGCGGTGTTGGCGTCCGCCAACTCCCGGGCCAGGGCGGGATCGCCGGCCAGCTGGCCGATAAAGGCGGCCGCCTCCTTGACCTCCAGGGCGCCGTGGCGGACATGGGTCTGGGGGATGGCCATGGCCGCCTTCAGGACCTTGGCCCACATACCGGCCAGGTGGATTTTTTGGAAACCATGGCTGGGGGCGGCGGTAAGCGAGAAGTGGAGGTAGTCTCCCATCATGGCGTAGGCCTCCACCGGCAGCCCCAGCAGCTCTTGCACCGCCTTCTCCGAGGTGCGGCCGGTGGAGAGGACGATCTCGCGGCAGCCGGTCTCCCGGGCCACGGCCATGGAGGCCTGAATGGTGGCGGTCCAGGCCTCGGCCGATACCGGGCGGACGATGCCGGTGGTGCCCAGGATGGAGAGGCCGCCTACGATCCCCAGCCGCGCGTTCAAGGTCTTCTGGGCCAGCTCGAGGCCTCGGGCAATGGCGATGGTACAGGTGATGGCCCTTGGCCCCTGGTCCGGATAGGCGCGCAACAGTTCGCCCAGGGCCGCCTCGATCATCGTGCGGGGGCCGGGGTTGATGGCCGGCTCACCCACCGCCAGGGCCAGTCCGGGCTTGGTGACCTGGCCCACCCCCGCGCCGGCCACGAAGGTGATGGCAAGCGGGGCCGGTCCTGACCCGGGCGTCAGCATGATCTCCACGCTGATCTCGGCGCCGTTGGTGACATCGGGGTCGTCGCCGGCATCCTTGATCACCGCGGCCCGGGCCTGGTTCTGGTTCAGCCGTTGGCAGCCGTGCACGACAAAGGTGTGGCGCTGGCCATCCGGGAAGGGGATGGTCACCTGCCGCACGTCTTGGCCACTGAGCAGGAGTTGGCAGGCCGCCTGCGCCGCGGCGGCGGCGCAGGCACCGGTGGTGAAGCCGGAGCGCAGCCGTTTTTTGGGTGCGGTGGTCACGGGTCTATACCTCGGCCTGGGCCAGCCGCACCAGGGCGTTGACAATGGCCGCCGCCACCGGGCTCCCCCCCTTGCGGCCCAAGGCGACGATGTGGGGGATCTCCTGCTCGGCCAGCAGCGCCTTGCTCTCGGCGGCGTTGACAAAGCCCACCGGTGCGCCGATGATCACCCCTTGCCAGGGCTCTGGCCTCTCCTGGTAGTGCTTGATCACGGCCAACAGGGCGGTGGGGGCATTGCCGATGGCGATGATGCCGGGGTGTTGCTCCAGGGCCTGGCGGATAGCGGTCTCGGAGCGGGTGAGACCCAAGGCCGCGGCCTGAGTGGCCAGATCAGGGTGGCCTAGCTCGCAGAGCACCGGGCACCCCCAAGGGCTGAGGCCTGCCTTGCTGATGCCGGTGGCGGTCATGTGGACATCGGTGACAATGGCGCGGCCGGCCTTGAGCATGCGGATGGCAGTGGCAATGGCCCTGGGGTGAAAGCGCAAGGCATGGGCAAAGGAGAAATCGGCCGTGGCATGGATCACCCGGCGGATGACGGCAAACTCCGCTGCCGGGAACTCATCGGGCCGGCGGCCGGTCTGTGCCTCGAACTCCTCTTCAATGATGGCAAAGCTCCGCGCCTCAATGGCCTCGGGGCGGATCATGGTGATGGCAGGGGTGGGCATAGGTGGCCTCATTGATAAAATATCATTGAATTCCGGTACGCTAACAAATATGAGCGGCCCATGGGGTAGGGTGGGCAAGGTAAACCATTTTGCCCACCCTACAACGGCATCTGCTCTTGGCAGAGCGCCACAAAGTTCCGGGCCGCCTCCGGGGTCTGGCCAAAGTGGAGATGGAGGTAGCTTCCCAGGGTGTTTTTGATCTGGTACCCCTCCTCGCGGCCGTCCTGGAGGAGGTAGACCCGGGCGACACTCGGGGGCATGGGGTCAATGGCCGAGTAGTGGAACTCGTGGCCAAAGAGCCGGCCCTCCCGGCCAAAGAGGCAGGGGGTGCTGATCGTGGCCTCGCGGTAGCCCAGGCTGGCTAAGCGTTGCCCCATCCGGGCCCGGGTGGGGAAGACCCCGACCAGGGGGTGAAACTCTCCTGCCTGATCCATCAGACCTTGGCAGAGGTAGAGGAGGCCGCCGCACTCGGCGTAGAGGGGGCGGCCCTTTTCCGACCAGGACCGGATGGTGGTGAGCATGGCCTGGTTGGCGGCCAAGGCCTGGGCGTGGAGTTCCGGATAACCGCCCCCCAGATAGAGGCCATCCAGCCCGGGCGGCAGGGCAGGGTCGGTCAGGGGGCTGAACTCGACGATCTCGGCCCCCACGGCCTGCAGCAGTTCCAGGTTGTCCGGGTAGTAAAAACAGAAGGCGGCATCCCTGGCCACCCCGATCCTGACCTTCCGTGCGGTGGCAACGGGGGTGATAGGCAAAGAGGCGACAGGCCCTGGAGTGGTCAGGGCCTGCTCTTGGATGGCCGCCAGGTCGATATGGGTGATCACCGCATCAGCCAGGGCCGCCAGCTGGGCCGGGGTCAAGGGGAGTTCGCTCCCCATCCTCAGGCCCAGGTGGCGGTCGGCGATGGCAAATTGCGAATCCCGGGGCAGGGCGCCCAGGATCGGGGTCTGGCAATGGCTATGGACGGCAGTGGTCAACAGCTCCAGGTGGCGGGCACTCCCCACCCGGTTGAAGATCACCCCCATCAGGGTTAGCTCCGGGTCCAGGGTCTCGAACCCCTTGACCACGGCGGCGATGCTCTCGGCAGTGGCCTTGGCGTCCACCACCAAGACCACCGGGATGCGCAAGGCCTTGGCCAAGGCCGCGGGGCTGGCCGCGCCGCCGTCAAAGAGCCCCATCACTCCCTCCACCAGGGCGATATCCGCCCCTTGGCCATGGCGCCGGAAGCACTCCCGGACATACTCCGGGCCGCACATCCTGAGGTCCAGGTTGCGGGAGAGCCGGCCGGTGACCATCTGGTGCAGGGTGGGGTCAATGAAGTCCGGCCCGCACTTGAAGGGGTGCGCCTGGACCCCCAGCCGGGCAAAGGCGGCCAAGAGCCCCAGGGTGATGGTGGTCTTGCCGGCGCCGCTGTGGGTGGCGGCCAGCATAAAGGCCTGGCGGGGATTGGTCCTGCTCACTGGGGGAAGGCCTTGGCAAAGGGGGCGGGATAGAGGATGCGACCGATCATGATGATGCCGTCGATCATGCGCAGGGTGGGTCGGGCCACCAGGGTCTCGTCGATGAGAAAGACCTGATGCTCCTTGACCGCCTTGATGGTGGCGAAGCCGGGCTCTGCCTGGATCTCCTGGATGGTGACCGGGTTCATTTTCCCCTGTTGGGCGAGAAAGATGTCGATGGCGTTGGCCTTGGCCAGCAAGCGCTCGGTGCCGTAGTAGGCGATATTGGTGTCGCGGACCTGATCGGCATCGGCCCCGGCGTTGATGCCGCCGGCCTGGGTCAGGGCGAAGATGGCCATGCTGCTGGGGGCAAAGGTCTTCATCTTGCTGTGGATGGCCTCGAAGTAGACGCGCTTGCGCTTGCCTTCCGGGATGGTGGCCACCACGGTTTTAATCGCGGCAAGACTCGCCGTGAACTCGGCAACCATCTTCTCTGCCGCCTGCTCGCGGCCGGTCAAGACCCCCAAGGTCCGCCAGTAGGCAAAGGTCTCCTCCAGGGTGTTGGGTTGCAGGGAGACCACCTGGATGCCGGCCAGTTTCAGCTTGCTCACCAGGTCAGGCACCGAGCGGCTGATCATGGGGCGCACCACCACCAGGTCGGGCTGGGCGGCGATGATCTTCTCCGCGTCGTCCCGGTAGTCGAAGCGGGGCTTGGCCTTGGCCGCCTCTGGGTAGGAGTCGTTCTTCGAGACGCCAATCACCTGCTCCGCAAGACCCAGGCTGAAGAGGTTTTCGCTGTGGGCCGGGTAGAGGGAGATGATTTTTTTGTAGGGTTTGCCCACGGTGATGGTGATGCCATCCTGGTCCACGATGGTGGCGGCCTGGGCCTGGGCCAGCAGGCAACAGTGGCAGAGGAGGATGGCCAGGCACACGGCAAGGCCGCGGCAGACGGACGAACGGAGAGAGGGGGCGGATGGTGTCATGGTGTGCTCCTGCAAAGGGTAGGGTGGGCCAACGTTTCACCCGCCCACCGGATTTTGGTGATGATCGCGAGACACTTGAGCCGTATCCCGCGTGTTAGCTTCTTCAATAACGATAGGCAACCTGATGGGCGCCGGAAAAGGGTTGTTCATAGGCCAGACAGTCGATGGCGAAGACCTGGGATAGACGTTCCGGGACCAGGACCTCCCGGGGTGGACCCATGGCCACCAGCCGGCCCTGGTTGATGCAGATGATCTCGTCGCAGTAGGCCCCGGCAAAGTTCAGGTCGTGGATGGCGGCGATGATGGTGGCCCCCTGTTCTCGGCAGCGCCGTTGCAACACCCGGAAGATCTCGATGGTGTGTTGCACATCCAGGTTGGAGGTGGCCTCGTCCAGGATCAGCACCGGGGTCTCCTGGGCCAGGGCCCGGGCCACCACCACCCGCTGTTTCTCGCCGCCGCTGAGGTGGGTGACCAGACGCTCCTTCAAGTCGCTGATCCCGAGCTCCGCCAGCACCCGGTCGACGATGGCCAGGTCTTGGGGGCCGGGGTTGGCAAAGCGCGGCAGATGCGGGTGGCGGCCCATCATCACCACCTCCAGCACGGTGAAATCGAAGTGGATGGCAAACTCCTGGGGGACCAGGGCCATGGCTAAGGCCAGCTCTCGGCGGGGGTAGTGGGCCACCGCTTGGCCGCGAAAGAGGAGGGTGCCCGCGCTGGGTAGCAGGTTGCCGAGCATCAGGTCCAGGAGGGTGCTCTTGCCGGAGCCGTTGGGGCCAATCAGACCATAGAAGCGGCCGGGCATCAGGTCCAGCGTCATCTGGTGCAGCACGGGGTGCAAGCCGTAGCCGGCGGAGAGGCCATCAATGGCAAAGAGCGGCCTCATCGCGCCGCCAACAGCTTGCGCCTGAAGATCAGGCAGAAGACCGGGCCGCCGATCAGGGCGGTGAGCACCCCGATGGGCACCTCCCGGGGGAGGATGGCCCGGCTGATGGTATCGGCCATGAGCAACAGGGTGGCCCCGGCCAGACAGGAGGCCGGGATCAAGCGCCGGTTGTCCGGACCGACCACCATGCGCATCAGGTGGGGGATGATCAGGCCGATGAAGCCGATGATGCCGGAGACCGAGACGGCGATGGCCGTCATCAGCGAGGCGATGATCAACAACCGTTTCCGGGTGCGCACCGTATCCACCCCCAGGGAGTCCGAGGTGCGGATGCCTAAGGCCATGATGTTCAGGGCGCGTCCGTGAAACAGGGCGACCACCAGGGTGAGGATGGTCACCAGCAGCACCAGACCGACATCGGCCCAGGTGCGGGAAGCGAAGCTGCCCATCAGCCAGAAGATGATCACCGAGACCTGCTCGTCGGCCAGGTACTTGATGAAGCCGATGCCGGCCGAGAGGATGGCGGCCACGATGACCCCGGCCAGGATCAGGGAGTTGGCGGAGTAGGCGCGGTCGCTGGCGGCCAGGGCCAAGACGGCAAAGACCGCGGCCACGGCCCCGGCAAAGGCAAAGATGGGCACCGACAGGTGGCCTAAGAGGGTGAGGTTGGCGATCAAGGCCAGGGAGGCACCAAAGGCGGCCCCGGAAGAGACCCCCAGGGTGTACGGGTCAGCCAGGGGATTTAAGAGGATGGCCTGGAAGATGGCCCCGGCCATGGCTAGCCCCGCGCCCACCAGGGCGGCGGTCAGCACCCTGGGCAAGCGGACATCCATGACCACCGTCTGGTGGATGGGGTCGAGGGCAACGCTGCTGTCGCAGAGGCGGGCCCAGATGATGGCCATCACCTCCCGGGCCGGGATGGCCAGATACCCCAAACCGGCGGCCACGATCACGCTGATCACCAGCAGCAGGCCGAGGCTGCCCAGCAGCAGAGGGAAGGGGAGCCTAGGCAAGAACACCTCCCAGGCAGAGGCCGATCCCCGCGGCCAGCAGCCAGTAGTCCACAGCCCGGTAACGCATGGCAGCCAACACCGACAGGGTGGAGAGGATGAGGACGAGTCCCAGGCCATCGCTCAGCCACAGCCAGAAGGCGCTCACCTTGGCCGCCTTATGCAATTTATTGAAGAGGTAGAGGGGTTGGCTGGGCGCCTTCTCCTCCACGGTCATGGTGCCGGCCGCGGGGTCGATGGTGTAGGTGGTCTGGCCGTGGGAGCCGTAGAGGAGTTCGATGCTCTTCCCCCCCTTGATGCGGATGACCTCGGGGGCGTCCGGCCGCTGGATCACCTGCTGGTAACGGGCGAAAAATCCGTTGATGGGGGCGAGGTCGGCGGTGGGCACGGTGGCCGTGGTGGTATGGGTGTCCTGGAAATACGCGAAGGCCTGGCGGTGGTTCAGGATGATGCCGGTCAGCGAGTAGAAGAGGATGAAGGCCGCGGTCAACAGGCCGCCTAGGCGGTGCAGGCGGTGGAGGATGGCAAGGGATGGGGTGAGGCCCGGGGGCATTGGTTTTCCTCAAAGTATACGAATACGTTTGAGGATAGCCCGGTTTATCCGCAATAACAGGAGCTGTCGCCTCGGTCCAGGAGGAGACGCTGTGGTCGTCAGGCAGGTCTTCTGGCTTCCCCACCCGCTGACGGCCTTCCCATTCATCCAGCGAACAGTGGCGCACAAGGTCAGAGGGTCCTTGCCAAGCAAGAGCAGAGGGGGTTACAGCGGTGGGCCCGTTCCCGATTTGCACGGGATTCCCATTTTAAGTCGTGGCAGACACCTGATGCGCGATATGTATCCTGATTCGCTTGGCTTGTCAAGGTGCTGGGCCTTGGGGCATGACTCATGGTCCAGGCCCGAGAGGGGGTGATGGCGGGGCGAATCCTGCATCATCAGGGGATGCCGAGGGACCTTGGCGAAGGGGGCAGGGGCGCAACCCGCCTCCGCCAAGGTCCACCCTTGGCTGTCGATCAATCGACGCTGCACTTGCCAGGGCCGTCACATGCGACATCCGCCACCAGGAAGCGGCTCTTTAGCCCCTGTTTGGCCAGGAGCTGCTGGGCCATCTCCGCCCTGGCCCCGGTGGAGCAGTGGATTAAGATCTCCTTCTCCTTGGGCAGTTCACCAATCCGCGCCTCCAGGGCGTCCAAGGGGATGGTCAGGGCCTTGGCAAAGCTCCCCTCAGCGGTTTCGTCCGCAGTCCGGACATCAAGGATGACGGCGCTTACGGATTTTCCCGACGCCGCCGCCAGGAACTCTTCCGCCCCGACCTCGTCCTTGCCCAACTGCCGTACCCACTCAATCTCGGTGGCCATGGGTCCGCTGGCGAGCTGATGGTGACGAGCCACATACCCGTCCAGGCCGCCATCAACCATGGCCACTGCCTTGACCCCCCACTGAGCGATCACCTTGGCGGCCTTGGCCACTTCGTCCGTCTTGCCGTAGAGGACCACCGGGGCCTTGGCCGGGATGTCGGCCTCGGCAGCGGTCAAGGAGGCAAAGGGGATATTGACCGCCCGGCTGATATGCCCGGATTGGGTCTCGGCCTCGCCGCGGAGATCCACCAGGATGATGTTGCCCTTGTCGACAACGCTATCACTGGCCACCAGCACCTTGCCCGCCTGCTTCCAGCCCGGGGCACCCTTGAGCAGCACCCTGATATCGGTGTAGCCCATCTCTTTGGCCGCTTTGGCCGAGGCCGGGCTTAGGCCGCAGGTGACGCCGCCGCAGTAGAAGATCAACGGGGTCGTCTTGTCCGCCGGCAGCAGGGTTGCGCCTTTGGTTTTGATGTCGTCGGCCGGAATCGAGATGGCGCCGGGGATGTGGCCATTGGCATAGGGCTTGGCCGGGCGGGAATCAATCAGCACCACGCCACCCTTTTTGAAGCCGGCGTCGACCAGGGGGATCAACTCTGCCGGTTGAATCTCCTTGACCCCAGCCGGGAGGGTGGCGAGCTTCGGCTTGATGTCGAGGGCAAAGGCATCCTTACCGCGCAGGGCAAAGGTGATGATGGCCGACTCCCCCTCCTTGGCATGCTCCAGCCCTTTGGTGGCCGCGTCATATTTGACCATCCGCATCTGGGCCTGATCTCCCTTGCCGACCGAGAGGGCGATGCTTTTGGCCTTTTTGGAGACGCCGGTGACCTTGCCCTGATAGACATTCGCCTCTTGAGCAGCCTGGGCTGCCGGTTGCTCGCCACCTTCCGCCGCATGGGCGTGGTAAAGGCCGGTGGGTCCGCCACTGATCAGCAGACCGAAGGTCATCAATAAGGCCGTTTTCCGTAGTTTTTTTCGTGGTCCCATGGTTCTCTCTCCTTCTCTTTGTTGGTTGTTGGTGGCACTGGGCCGGGGTGTGGCAGATTGTTAAGTATTTAAGTTACATCTAACATGCTTATGTTTACAGATGTCCATGCGTTTTGCAACGAATTTGGCGAGAAAAGAGTCATTCCCTGGGGGGCGCATTTCCGCGCTAAGGGGAAGCCTTGCGGCTGATTTTTCCATCTTCATGCTTATTATATGGCTAAGAAAAACGACATGTGAAGGAGGTGACTACAATGAAGACCGTTCAGATCAACACCCTGGAGAGTGAGATCGACAGTACCCTGGAACTGACCGCCATCTGTCGTGGTGAGTGGTGCAGGGCACTTGAGGCAAAGGTCGATGTCTTGGAGGATGAATTGGTCGATGTGAGCAAGTGGTGCACCGTGGACACGGGGTGTGTAGCGCGCGAAGGTGCCCGGATCAGTGAAATGTCACATAAGATCATGAAGTCATATAATAATCTACGGGGCGACTTTCGCCTCTAAGCTATAACGACCAGGTATGGATAGGCTGGCGGAGTGAGTTGAGGGTAATGGCTCACTCAGCCAGCTTTTTTTGTATCGGCAAGAGTCAATCCCTCATGGGCCACGGCGAAAATAGGTTGCCGTGGTTGTCGGTGGACGATAGATTGACTTGGAATAATCGGGTTGGCAAAAGGGTGGTTGGCGTGATGACGGAGGAGAGTGCGCATGCTTGACATGAGGAGCAAGAACGATGAGTGTGGCTGTGGCGGGGCAGGGGCACCCCTGCCACCCCTGCCGATGTTTCAGCCCGAGCCTGATAACGCCCCCTGTTGCGGAGCGCCGCCAGGCCCCCCCTCGTCACCGGACGAGCGGCCCGGGTACCGCCTGTGTCCCTTTGTGGAACGTTTTGTGGAGACCCCGCAGGGCATGGTCCCTCGGGTGAAGACCCGGCTGGGGGTGGGGGATTGGTTGGGTGCCCTGCGGGCGCGCTTGGGGATCAGTCGGGATCGCTACCGCATCGCCCCGGGTCTCTATGCGGTGGGAGAGGCCGGCCCCGAGGCGCCGGTATTGGTGACCGCCAACTATAAATTGAGCTTTGATGCCCTGCGCCGGCAGTTGGCCGGGGTGGCGGCCTGGATCTTGGTGCTGGATACCCGGGGGGTCAATGTCTGGTGCGCTGCCGGCAAGAAGACCTTGAGCACGGCGGAGGTGATCCGTCAGGTGGAGAGGACCTCTCTTGCCCAGGTGGTCAGCCACCGCGAGTTGATCCTGCCCCAGTTGGCCGCCCCCGGGGTGGCGGGGCACCAGGTTCGCAAGGGGTGCGGGTTTTCGGTGATCTGGGGGCCGATCAAGGCCCGTGACCTGAAGCCATGGTTGAGCGCCGGCCGCGAGACCACGGAGGCCATGCGCGCCCTCACCTTCACGCTGGCAGAGAGGGTGGTGCTGATCCCGGTGGAGATCTCGTTGATCCTGACCCCCTCCTTGTGGGTGGTGCTGGCCATCTGCGCCCTGTCGGCGGTGGGGCCGCACTGGTCATGGGTGACGAGTTGGCATCGAGCCCTTCACCTGGGCGTGGCCTATGGCGCCGGGGTGTTGAGTGGGGCCGTGGCCGTGCCGATCCTCTTGCCGTGGCTCCCCTGGCGCTCCTTTTATCTGAAGGGGGCGTTGGCCGGTCTGGTCGGCGGATTACTTGCCGTTTTGGGGCTCAAGGTCTTGGGGTGGCCGGCCCTGGCCATGGTGCTGGTCAGCATGGCGGTGAGTTCCTATGCCGCCATGAACTTCACCGGGGCCACCCCCTATGCCTCGCCCTCCGGGGTTGAGAAGGAGATGCGGCAGGGGATCCCTGCCCAAATGGTAGCCCTGGTGGTGGCCCTGGTGCTGTGGGTGGGTGGGCCGTTCTGGTTTTGATGGCCACGGTATGGTTGTGGCCGAATATTAGGTGAGTGGAGAGGGATGAGATGAAGGATTTTCGCTATCTGGCCGGGGTCACCACCCTGGCTTTGGACGTGCAAACCTGTGTGGGGTGTGGGGCCTGCGCCTTGGTCTGTCCCCATCAGGTCTTTAGGGTGACCGGAAAAAAGGCGGCCATTGTCGACTTGGACGGCTGCATGGAGTGCGGGGCCTGCGCCTTGAACTGCCCGGTTGCCGCCATCAGCGTCACCCCGGGGGTGGGGTGTGCCTCGTATATCATTCAGACCTGGATCAAGGGCAAGGACGCGGTTATTGAGTGCTGCTGACAGCAGGGAGGGGGCGAGGCTTGGCCAGCGTGGCTCAGTTTGGGTGCAAGCTTTGTCGTCGGGTTACGGCGAAACTGCCGCCTAACCCGACCGACACGGGGGAAGGGGGGGGCGGTCTCAGGCGGTTCTCTGCACCCACCTGCGATAATTCACTCGGGGAAGGTCTCTTGGATGTGCTTGATGAAGAGTCTGCGTAGGCACTTGCTAATGGTGACGTCGGAGAATGGTTTGACCAGATAGTCGTTGGCGCCGGCGGTGATGCAGGCGTTGATATTGTCCCGGTCGGTATGGGAGGTGACCATGATCACCCGGGCTTTTTGCGGCGCTGGGATCTTCATGGTGTCCTCCAGCTCGCGGATCTGCATCAGGACCTCCGTGCCGCTCATCTCGTGCAAGGTGATATCCAGGGTGATGATGTCAAAGGGGGCCTTCTCCTTCCAGGCCTGTTGAAACATGCCCACGGCGATGGCCCCGTTGGCCACCAGAGAGCAGCAGCCATACTTGGACATGATAATTTCCATCTTTTTTTGGCTGATTTTTTCATCTTCGACAATCAATATTTTCATGGCCGTGGCGACGTCTGCGGGGAGTTGGATGATATGGGATTCAGGGGTACTATTGTCGGTTTCGCAAAAACCGCTCAACCGACGCTGGTGCATCGTGTAACTTCTTGATAGTACGTAGGCAGATTGCCGGTGTTGGGACTTATTGCGAGACCATCACTATTCGCTCTAGCTCTTTGTAGCGAGTTTAACGGCGTTACGCAACCTTTCACTCTCTTCGCCAAGGAGAATTAGGGCATGAGGGATCTCGTCCCCTGCCCCGGCCTTGGCAAGCTCCTCAATGCCTTTAGCCGCGAAGGACAAGGGGTGGGCATGGATATTGGCGGCCCCCCCCTTGATGGAGTGGGCCTCCTTGCGGATGGTCTCCAGGTCTCCCTTGGCCAGGGCCACCTTCATGATCTCAGCCTGATTGTTGATCTCCTCAACGAACTCCCGCACGATGGAAAAGACCATCTCTCTCTGGTCGGCAAACTCCTTGATGGCCAATTCGTAATCCCATGCCGGCACATCGCCCATCTCCGTGGCGTCTGCCGCCTCCGGCACGTGGTTAGGGCTCGCCGGTCGAGGCGGCGAGGGGAGCTCATCGCTGACCAGCCATTTGATGATGGTCTGTAAGAGGTCACCGCGCTGTAAGGGTTTGGTCAGAAAGTCATCCATCCCGGCAGCGAGGCATTTGCGTCTGTCATCTTCGGTGGCATGGGCGGTCAGGGCGATAATGGGTGTCTTCTCGTGATGAGGCGGCTGGCCCTCTCCCCCCTGCTCCAGGGCGCGGATGGCGGCGGTGGCTTGATAACCGTCCATCTCCGGCATTTGGATATCCATCAGGATCAGGTCGTACTTTTTGGCCTTGTAGGCCTCGACGGCCTGTTGGCCATTGTCGGCCACATCGACCGTGTAGCCGGCGTTGGTCAGATAGGCCATGGCCACCTTTTGGTTGGTGGGGTAATCTTCGACCAAGAGCAGAAGGTATTTTTCGCCGATCTTTTCGAACAGGGAGTGCTTGGTGATCAGCTGTGGCGGCTTGGACCGGAGATGGCCGCTTTGTTGCTGGTCCAGGACGGCGATGACCGTATTGAGGATATCACTCCGCGACAGGGGCATGGTGAGGTAGGCGTCAACGCCGATCTCCTTGCAGGTGGCGCCGTCCCCCCGTTCGCCGGAGGAGGTGATGAGGATCAGGGGGGTCTCCTCCCAGGCGGGCAAGGCCTTGATCTCGCGGGCCAGATCAAAGCCGTTCATCCCTTGCAGGGTAATGGCGATAAAGATCAGGTCGAATCTGTCATCCGTGGCGGCCGCGTTCAAGCGCAGCAGGACCTCCGCCCCCCCGGGGATGACCTCTGTTCGGCAGCCAAAGGAGGAGAGGGACTCCACCAGAAAGGACTTCGTCGTTTCAATGGTATCAACCACCAGGATATGTAGACTGTCAATGTCCTTAAAGGCATGGTTGGCCTGGGGTTGGGCATGGGTTTGCTGTTTTTCGAAGACCGCGGTAAACCAGAAGGTGCTGCCCTTGCCCTCTTCGCTCTCCACCCCGATCTCGCCGCCCATGAGTTCGACCAGCTGCCTGGAGATGGTGGTGCCTAGACCGGTGCCCCCGAACCTGCGGGTGGTCGAGATATCCGCCTGGGTAAAGCGTTCGAAGATGGCCTTCTGCTTCTCCTTGGGGATGCCGATGCCGGTGTCCTGAATGGTGAAACGCACCTGGACCAGGGTGTCGAACTCCTTGACCAGCTCGGCCGCCAGGCTGATGGTGCCTCCCGCCGGGGTGAACTTCAGGGCATTGCCGGCCAGATTGGCGATGACCTGTCGCAGGCGGCAGGGGTCACCGGTAAGCTTGGTTGGGATATCAAGCGCTAGAGAGGCGCTGAACTCAATGCTTTTGGGTCTGGTCTGGCAGGAGAAGCTCTTGGTGAAGTCATCGAAAAGATACTGCAGGTTGAAGGGGACCAGCTCCAGTTCCAGTTTGCCGGTCTCGATCTTGGCGACGTCCAGGATGCCGTTGATCAGGTTGTTCAGCATCTTGGCTTCGGACTGGATGGTGGCGAAGAAGTCTCGCTGGTTGCTGTCCAGATCGGTATCGGCCAGCATCTCGGTCATCCCGATGATGCCATTGAGCGGGGTCCTGATCTCGTGACTCATGTTGGCCAGGAAGAGGCTCTTGGCGTTGTTGGCCTGCACCAACTCCAAGGTCCGCTCCTGGACCCGGGCGTCCAACGCCTCGTGGGCCTCTTTGAGGGCAACCGCTTGCAGTCGGTAGTTCTCCCCCTCCCGCCCGAGTTTGGCATTGATCACCAGAATCTCTTGGATCTCCTTGATCAAAAAGGCGACCAGGGCTCCTAAGCCTAGGCCGGCCAGCAGGGTGTAACCCAAGCCACGGCTCCACAGGTGATCAGGATAGTGCCCCACCCACCAGGAGCCATAGGCCACGGTAGCCAGAACGGCGCAGAGTTCGGCCCACAGGGGCACAAGCCAGAGAAAATGCCATGGCTTGAGCCTTACCAATGTGGTAAGAAGTTTGTTGAATAGTGTTGAGACCATAAGAGTTTAAACAGTACTGATTTTACTTTTGTCGGTTTGGTGAAAACCGACTCAACCGACGCTGGCACGCCCCGTAACACATTATTATTGCATTGGCAGAGGTCAGCTGCACGACTTTTTGCGATTCCATCAACTTTGCCGGTTTCGTGAAAACCATTCAACCGACTCCGACAGTCTTTGCAAAGGAAAAACGATGAGTGTGACGACCCCCCTGATGAATTTTGTAAAAGGTTTCTGGTGCCCGTTCAACTCCTTCATCTTTGTCAGGAGGCACCCCCGCCTCTATCCATTTATTATCCTGCCTTTTGCCATCAATGTCACGAGTTTCTGTCTGGTCATCTATTTCGGCTTTGATTTCTATCGGCAGCAGGTGATGGCCCGGCTCCCCCATGGCGACGCCTGGTACTGGTTGATCTTGAACTATTTTCTGCTGCTCGTGGCCATCGTGGTAATCCTGGTCCTGATCTTTTTTACCTTTGCGGCGGTGGGGAGCCTGCTGGCCTCGCCGTTTAACGATCTCTTGTCGGAGAGGACCGAGGTGTTGCTCGGTGGCCGCGCCGCCGAGGAACCTTTTGCTTTGCAGCCATTTCTGCGGACAACGGCTAAGACCCTGTTGACCGAGTGCAAGAAGATTGGGCTCTTCCTGCTGGGGATGGCGCTCCTTCTTCTCCTGCACCTGCTCCCTGTGCTCGGCACCCTGCTTTATCCGCTGCTGTCGGTGGCCTGGACCATCTTTTTTTTGGTGATGGAATACACGGGTTACGTCTTTTCCCGCCGAGGTCTCGGCTTTAGCGCCCAGCGCCAGATCATCTATCGCAACGCCGCCCTGATGATGGGCTTTGGCCTCGGGCTCTTCTGTCTCCTGGCCATTCCCTTTGTGCAGTTCTTTTGCATCCCCTTAGGGGTGGTTGGCGCGGTAAGACTCTTGGGCGAGGTCCATGAGCTTGGTGCGCCAATACCGTCCACACCTTCGCGATGATCTCTCTATCCGGTTCACTTTCTGAAGTCGTTCTCCATCTCCGGCTCATCAGTGAACTCTTGCCGTACCGCCGCACAATTTCAGCGAAGTTTTCTGAAAACTGATCGATCAGTTCAGGGTCGAAATGATGGCCCCGTTCACTCTGCAACAGGGTCAAGGCCTTGGTTACGGACATGGCGGCCTTGTAGACCCGGACGCAGGTCAAGGCATCAAAGGCATCGCAGATGGCGGCAATGCGCCCTGCTATTGGGATGGTGTCGCCACGGAGTCCGCCTGGATAGCCGCAGCCGTTAAATTTTTCGTGATGGGTCAGCGAGATGAGCGCCCCAGATTCAAGACCTCGGAGAGGAGTCTCCCAGGATGTGGTAGCCGATCTCGGGATGGCGCTTGATGATGACAAACTCCTCCGTGGTCAGTTTGCCCGGGTTCAAGAGGATGTTGTCAGGGGATACCGATCTTGCCCACATCAGACTGCCGTGTGGTCCGCAGTCTCAAAACCCGCCAGCAGGGCGGGGTTAGCAGATGGTGTAAGTCTGGATAAGGAGTCCGACAGGACCGTCGGACCAAGCTTTGCCGCTCATCCTGCGGTCCTGGCCAGACCGGTCAAGGTATTTTTGGTGAAGGGGGAACACTTAACTTTCGCTCATATTTTCTTTTTTTGTTGCAACTCTTGCTCTAGCTGATCCCGGTCTTTTTTTAACTCTTCGTACGTGTTTTCAGCCTGCTGGGTAGCCTCTTTCTGTTTTTCCTTGAGTTCCACTACCTTGGCCTTGATCTTCTCGTCTTTGATCTTGAGGTCGTTGGTGCCAAACAGCGACGAGGCCAGATAGAGGTAGGAGAACTTCAGCAGGGCGATGTCGTCTTCCTCAATCTCCTTCAGGGTGGCGGCATCGATATCATAGGTCTGCAAAAATGAACTGTGGAAGATGAACTCCCTGAATTTCTCCAGATTGGTGCTGACCATGAAAAACATCTTTTTCGCCGGTTCGCTAAGGGTGGCCTGCTGGCCAAACGATTTGCGGCGCATCACCAGTTCCATCCACCCCCTGTTCATCTCATCGCGGATATCCACCCCCTGGTCGGCACGCCACTCACGCACCGTCCACACCTTATCCTCGTCATGCCCCTTGCAGTAAGACTCCTTGACCTTGAAGAAGAACTTCTCCGCTGTCTGGTTTTCTTGGGCGCCTTCATGGAAGTTGGCCATGCCGATGGGGTAATAGCGGCAGGCGGAAGGGCGGTCGGAATAGATCAGGCAACCCTCATCGGTGACAAAAGGACAGCGCCCTTCGGCAGTGAGGTGGATCTGGACACCGGGCATGTCGGTCTTTTCCAAGTAGACAGGTTTGGTGTAACGGAGAAGAAACTCATCGGAATCTATGCCGATACGTTTGCGCAGGCAGAGGATATCATAGGGGGTCAGGATGATATTGATGTGCCCGCAGCAGGAGGTAAAACAGGAGACACCTGGGTGGCAACGGAACTGGATTTTACTGTCCAGGGTGAGTTTTTCCGGCATGATATGGCTTGGGTTGTTTTCCTTACCGAAGAGGATATCCTGTTTTGTTTCTGAATTGGTAGAGGTCATGGTCATTCCTTACAGAGAATTGGTCATTAACGGGGTGGATGCGGTTGGCAAGGCAGGAGAGAACTTAGTATGACGATGACGGTGGCGTCGATGCCGGGACAATGCTCTCACCAAAAATATGCGCCCAAACTAATCATCGGGGTGTGGGGTGTCAAACTAATTTTTTGCGCTCAGCAGGGTGGTCTTGTTAGCTCCTTAGTGCGTGCGTGACGCATGGTTTTTTTCCTTGACTTTTATATTGTGAGAAATTAAAAGACTTCCTGGGAAAAATGAGTCGTCCTTCATTTATTTGCAACAAAAGTGTTTGCTGATAATTAAACAAGTAAAATCAGCATGTTGAAAGAATGATGTCGCTTTACGGCGAGAGGTCGATCTTCCCCCTGAAGGAGCGTCTGGTAAGGTATTGGCAAAGGATATCGGCCTTGTATACACCAACGGAATTATAACTCCGGGCGGGGTGCAAGGTGGTAGCAGTTGCTGGTCTTTTATAAAAACTGGCGTCGCATTTGCGGCGTCGAATTTTCAATTCCAATGTGAGGAGGTATTTTAATGCCAAGTTATGTAGACCCTTCAAAATGTGACGGTTGTAAGGGCGGGGACAAGACCGCCTGTATGTACATCTGCCCGAACGACCTGATGGTCCTTAACAAGGAGGCCATGCGCGCTTATAACCAAGAGCCCGATGCCTGCTGGGAGTGCTACTCCTGTGTTAAGATCTGTCCCCAGGGCGCTATCGCGGTTCGTGGTTACAACGACTTCGTACCGATGGGCGGCCAGGTGCATCCGATGCGGAGTTCTGACTCCATCATGTGGACTGTAAAGTTCCGTAATGGCAACCTGAAGCGTTTCAAATTCCCGATCCGGACCACGGCTGAGGGTGCTGCTAACGCCTATGAGAGCCTCAAGGGCGCCAACCTGGATGACGAGATCCTCTCCACCGAGAAGGCCCTTCAGAATCCCGATCCTGCCAAAATGGCAAAGTAATTGATTTCCGCTGCTTAAAACTTATTTGAGCCAAAAATACTTTTAGGAGGAATTACAATGGCGTTACCTAATCAGCCACTGGGCGAGCTGCCCGCGGTTACCAATCCCGAGATTGTTGAGCATAGCGTTGACGTACTGATCGTCGGCGGCGGTATGGCCGCTTGCGGTTGTGCCTTTGAAATTAAGAAGTGGGCTCCGGCCGACATGAAGATCACCTTGGTTGACAAGGCTTCCATGGAGCGTTCAGGCGCCGTTGCTCAGGGTCTGTCCGCTATCAACACCTACATCGGCTCCAACCCGATCGAGAACTATGTAAAAATGGTTCGTAACGATCTTATGGGCGTTGTTCGTGAAGATCTGATCTATGACCTGGGCCGTCACGTTGATGATTCCGTTCATCTCTTTGAAGAGTGGGGCCTGCCCATCTGGAAGATTGACGAAAATGGCGACAACCTGGACGGATCTAAGCCTGCTAAGTCCCTGACCGAGGGTGGCAAGCCGGTTCGTACTGGTAAGTGGCAGATCATGATCAACGGTGAGTCCTACAAGTGTATCGTTGCTGAGCCGGCCAAAAAGGCCCTGGGCGAAGAGAACTGCTTGGAGAGAATCTTCATCGTAAAACTGCTCCTTGACAAGAACAAAGAGAACACCATTGCCGGTGCTGTTGGTTTCTCTACCCGTGAAAATAAAGTTCATGTCTTCAAATGTAAGACCATGCTCTGTGCATGTGGCGGCGCGGTAAACATCTTCCGTCCCCGTTCAACCGGTGAAGGTAAGGGCCGTGCTTGGTATCCCGTATGGAATGCCGGTTCCACCTACACCATGTGTGCCCAAGTTGGCGCCACCCTCACCATGATGGAGAATCGCTTTACCCCGGCTCGTTTTAAAGATGGTTACGGCCCGGTTGGCGCATGGTTTCTCCTGTTCAAGGCCAAAGTTCAGAATGGTCTCGGTGAGTTCTATGCAAACAGCGACAGCGTTAAGGATGAGCTGAATAAGTTCATGCCGTATGGCGCCTCTGCCGTCACCCCGACCTGTCTGCGTAACCACCTGATGCTGAACGAGCTGAAGGCTGGACGTGGCCCGATCTATATGGCTACCGACGTTGCCTTGAATGCCTTCCTGGATGCCAAGAAGGCCACTGGCATGGATGATAAGGATGTTAAGAAGTATTGGAAACACCTTGAGTCCGAGGCTTGGGAAGACTTCCTGGATATGTCCGTTGGTCAGGCCGGTCTGTGGGCTGGTATGAACATCGAGCCGGAGAAGATTGGTTCCGAGATCATGCCTACCGAACCGTACATGCTAGGTTCTCACTCAGGCTGCTGTGGTATCTGGGTTTCCGGCCCGAACGAAGCTTGGGTACCGACTGTTGATGGACCTCGTTCCCATCAGTATAAGTGGGGCTACAACAGAATGACCACCGTAAACGGCCTGTTCACCGCTGGTGATGGCGTTGGCGCTTCTGGTCATAAGTTCTCTTCCGGCTCCCATGCGGAAGGCCGTATCGTTGCAAAGCAGATGGTTAAGTACTGCCGTGACAACGCTGGCTTCACACCGGAACTGGCTCAGAGCGCACAGGAGTTGGCTGATCAGATCTACGCCCCGGTTAAGCTGTACCATCAGCATGTTGGTGCCACCACCGCCGCTGATGTTAACCCCAACTACTGTAAGCCTGCCGGCATCATGATGCGCCTGATGAAGGCTACCGATGAGTACGGCGGCGGTGTTGCCACCTACTATATGACCTCTGGCAAGCTGTTGAACATCTGCCTCGACCTCCTCCGCATGCTTCGTGAGGATGCCGCGCTGATGGCTGCCGGCGATCTCCATGAGCTCATGAGGGCTTGGGAAAACTACCATCGTATTTGGTGTGTAGAGACCCACATCCGTCATATTGAGTTCCGTAAGGAATCCCGTTACCCGGGCTTCTACTACCGGTCAGATTTCCCGACCTGTGATGATGAAAACTGGAAGGCATTCGTTAACTCCACCTTCGATCCTAAGACCCAGGAGTGGAAGTGTGAGAAAGTAAACTGCATCAATGTGGTTGAGACTGACCCCTGGATCTAATCCTCGTTCAGGCTTCAATTGATTGTTTGTCAGTTTATAGGGTACTAGTGAAAATCTCCAGGCGCCGATAAGGCGCCTGGAGATTTTTCTATACAGACTCTGCGGGACATTTTTTGTGGCTGAGTTGAAAGGGTTTTTCTCATTCAACTCAGCCATGGGAAATGTTTTTTTATTAACTTAATTTTAAATGGAGGAGTGGCATGACAGACGCAAGTGGAGCATCCGGAACGGGTGCGGTACTGGTCGTAGGTGGCGGAATCAGTGGGATGACCGCAGCCTTGGAAGCCGCCGAGGTTGGCAAGGACGTTTTTCTGATCGAAAAAAATCCCTATTTGGGGGGTCGAGTTGCGCAACTCAATCAGTACTTCCCAAAATTGTGTCCACCATCCTGCGGGATGGAGATCAACTTCAAGCGGATCATGAACAACCGTAAGGTCAGAATGTATACTACGACCACGGTTAAAGGTGTGACCGGCGGGGCCGGGAATTACGAAGTGACGCTGGAGACCGCCCCCCGTTTTGTCAACAGCAAGTGCACCGCATGTGATGCCTGTGTCGGGGCCTGTCCTGAACAGCGCGAGAATCCCTTTAACTTCAATATGGACAAGACAAAGGCTATCTACAAGGCCCATGAGATGTCTTTTCCCATGCGCTATGTGATTGACCCCTGCGCCTGTACCAAATGCGGCAAGTGCGTTGAGGCCTGCAAATATGACGCAGTGGAACTTGATATGGCAGCCAAGACCTTTACGCTGAATGTCGCTTCCATTGTTTGGGCAACCGGTTGGAATCCCTATGATCCGACCCGCATGGAAAACCTGAAGTTCAACTCCTCTGACGCCATTATCACCAACATGATGATGGAACGTTTGACCGCCCCGGCAGGACCGACGGCAGGGAAAATTTTACGCCCTGGTGACAATAAGGAGCCTGAGAGTTTTGCATTTGTTCAGTGCGCCGGATCCCGTGATGAGAACCACCTTGAGTACTGTTCCTATATTTGCTGCATGGCGACCATGAAGCAGATCACCTATATCCGCGAGCGTTATCCTGAGGCCCCCATTACTGTCTTTTACATAGACCTGCGTACACCGGGCAAGTATGAGAAATTCCGTGAGAAGTTGATGGCCGATCCTATGATTTCATTTATCAAAGGCAAGGTCGCTGACATCATTGCCGAGGCTGATGGCGGTGTAACTTTAGTTGCTGAAAATGCAATTACCGGTGACAAAATTAGCCAGAAGGTTGATCTGGCCATTTTAGCTACCGGTATGGAGCCAGCAGCCAAAAGCATGGGTCCTGCCTGTGGCGTTGCACTGGACAAGAATGGCTTTATTGTCAGCGACGCTGACAAGGGCATTCTTTCTGCCGGTTGTGCCAAGAAGGCCTCAGACGTGGTCACCGCGACGCAGAATTCGACTGCTGCTGCTTTAAAAGCAATTCAAGCCTCAAGGAGATAGTTCAATGGATAAGAAAGCCCAAGCCTATATATGTTCTGGATGCGGAATTGGGGCAGGAGCTGATATTGCGGCCCTTTCCGGTATGGTTGAAAAAGAGATGAAAATGCCCTGTTCTACCCATGAGATCCTCTGCTCCAAGAGCGGGCGAGAACTCATTGAGGGTGATATTGCTAATGGCGTCAACACTATCGTGATTGGTGCCTGTTCCCTCCGGGTCATGCAGGATGAGTTCAACTTTGGCAAGGATAATATCGTGGTCCGAGCCAATCTTCGTGAACAAGGGGTATGGTGTCAGGGTGATGATCCTGACGCCGAGTATGTTCAGGAGTTATTATCTGACAACATGCGCATGGCCTGCGTTAAAGCCAAGAAGGAAGAGTTGCCAGAACCGTTTCAGTTGGATGCAATCAACAAGGATATTTTGGTCATGGGTGGTGGCATTGCCGGACTTACGGCTGCTAAGGAGGCGGCCAGCGCAGGCTATAATGTGACTTTGGTCGAGCGTACATCTCAACTGGGCGGGAAGGCCTTGGGGTGGAGGAAGCAGTTTCCGACAAAGGCCCCTTGGTCTGATCTGGAGAATCCGACTATTGCCACGCTGGTTAAGGAAGTTGAGTCTGATTCAAAAATTACAGTCAATACTGAGACAGAGGTTGCTCGTATTGGCGGAGCACCTGGAGCGTTTAAAGTTACATTGAAACCCGCAGGAACCACCACCGAGTGGGATGCGCCGGCTAAGGTTACTGTCGATCAGCAAGACGCTATTTCCAAAGGACAGATGGCAGATCCTAATGTCGGTAAACAGGCCTATACTGCTGAAAACCCTGAGGCATTGACCTACGGTGCAGTGGTGCTGGCAACCGGTTGGTCACCTGCTGATGTTTCATCCTATGCTCATCTTGGCTATGGTCAGCATAAAAATGTAGTGACCAATGCCGAGTTCGAAAAACTGGCCAAAACAGGAAAGGTTCCGGCAAAAGTCGCTTTTGTCCAGAGTCCGGGAGCTGCGGAGAGTGACTCTGATTTCCCTTTTTGTAATTCTGTGACTTCCATGGTAGCGCTGAAACAGGCACGCTATGTTAGAGAGGACAACCCAAATGGTGTTGCCTATATCCTCTATCAACACATGCGGACACCCGGTAATATGGAGATGTTTTATAAGGGTGCCCAAAATGATGATGGAATCATGCTGACCAAGGCCACAGTCAACCAGGTTGAATCCTCGGGCGCCGGGCTCAAAGTTACTGCCACCAATACTTTGCTCAATGAAGATATTGAACTTGATGTCGACATGGTCGTGTTGGCTGCTGGTATGGTACCGGCAACGAAACATGAGGACTCCATAAATCTTGCCTATCGTCAAGGTCCGGCTTTCCTTGACTTGGATCTGTTTGACGGTTATGCCGACTCACATTTCATCTGTTTCCCCTATGAGACCAGAAGAACTGGTGTGTACACATGCGGTGGTGTGCGTAAGGCCATGGCCATGGATGAGACCATTGATGATGCAACCGGTGCTGCCTTAAAGGCCATTCAATGCATTGAATCAGCTGATCGAGGGGTCGCTGTTCACCCACGTTCAGGTGATCATACCTACCCTGAGTTTTTCTTCCAGCGTTGTACCCAATGCAAACGCTGTACTGAAGAGTGTCCTTTCGGCGCTCTTGATGATGACGAGAAGGGGACACCTAAACCTAATCCTACCCGCTGCCGCCGATGTGGTACCTGCATGGGGGCCTGTCCTGAGAGGATCATCAGCTTTAAAAATTATAATGTAGATATGATCGGCTCGATGATTAAGGCCGTTGATGTTCCTGATGACGATGAAGATAAGCTTCGTATCCTGGCCCTGGTCTGTGAGAACGATGCTTACCCTGCTCTTGATATGGCCGGAATGCGGCATCATAAGATAAGCAGTCTGGTTCGGGTAATTCCGGTTCGTTGCTTGGGGTCGGTAAATATGGTCTGGATCAAGGATGCACTCTCTTCTGGTATGGATGGCGCCATTCTTCTTGGTTGCAAGTATGGTGATGACTATCAATGCCATTTTGTGAAAGGCAGTGAGATCGCCAGTCGCCGTATGGAGAACATTGGCGAGACCCTTTCTACCTTGGGCCTTGAGCCAGAGAGGTGTGCGGTGCGTCAGGTAGCTATATCCGATTATGACTCCATAGCTGGCGTCCTCAATGATTTTGTTGAAGAAATTAAAGCGCTTGGTCCGAATCCATTCAAGGGATTTTAATGAGGTAAATAAGTCATGGGGGTGCGGCACGGGTAATGCCACCCCAACTGGTTAACGGCAAAAAAAGGAGACAATAAATGCAGATTAATCCTGATTTACAATTCATTAAGTACTTGAAAGGCGCGGGGGGTGATTCCCTGAAGAAGTGTTATCAATGCGCTACCTGCTCAGTGGTCTGTCCTCTATCATCCGATAGCAAACCATTTCCGCGCAAAGAGATGATATGGGCACAATGGGGCTTAAAGGATAAACTCGTTGCCGACCCCGATGTCTTTTTGTGTCACCAATGTGGTGATTGTACGGCATATTGTCCGCGTGGAGCAAAGCCAGGGGATGTGCTGGGTGCTATTAGGGCTTATGCATATACTCACTATGGATTTCCATCTGGTCTTGCCAAGCTAGCAAGTTCATCAAAAAATTTGCCTGTTTTGATCGGGTTACCAGCGATTATTATTCTGGTACTCTGGGCCATTTCAGGAGGGATGCATCTTCCAGAATCAGGACATATTGATTTCGGATATTTTTTTGGACATTGGAATTTTAAGTATTTATCTAAAACTGTTTTCTTTATTGATGCCATTATGTTGCCGGCAGCAGGATTAGCAATCTTCTCTTCCTATAAAGGCGTATCTAAAATGTGGAAGAAGATGTCTGAGAGTCTAGTGACTAAGCCCAATTTTAGGCCATCATTTGTACAGTTTACTACAGAGTTTTTATGGCCTGCTGTGCAGGAGATCATAGGACATAATCGGTTTAATGAGTGTGGAGTTAATCAAGATCGCGTTAAAGGCCATAAACCGTTAATGCTCGCTTTTATAGGGCTGCTTATAGTAACGACCTATGGTTTTATCCGGAAGGATTTAATTGGTATTATTAATCCTGCCATGCACGGACCGATTCCACTCTGGGATCCGATCAAGATATTGGCTAACGTAAGCGCTGTTGCTATGATTTACGGTGTTTTTTTACTCTGGGGCAAACGAGCAAATGATGAGAGCGCTAAAGGGGTCGCAGGAATTTTTTATGATTGGTTTTTGATCTATGAAATAGCCGCTGTTGGTGTTTCTGGTTTCATGGCAGAACTCACTAGGCTTGCAGGCATTGGCTCGTTAGCCTATTTATTTTATTATATACATCTTGTTGCAATTATGATGCTTTTCTTGTATATGCCGTATACAAAATTTGCACATCTTGTTTATCGAACATTTGCTATGGCCTTTGAACGGTATCGGGTCAGTGATTATGTTATGAAGTAATTTGTTTCAGTTTTATCCCCTCATTGGGCCACCGTTGCTCGCTTGTTGCGTTGTACATGGTGGCCTTTTTTTTTTATTTGTCTCTTAAAAGCTTAAACCCACCCACTTTAGTAGGTGATAGTTTAGTTGAAAAATATCTTGAATTGTCTTTGCTGAACTGTTATAATACTTCGATATGCTGGCGTAGCTCAATTGGCAGAGCAATGGTCTTGTAAACCATAGGTTGCGGGTTCGATTCCCATCGCCAGCTCCAGCCGGGTATCACTGACTAGCTGTCAGATAAGCATTAACATTGTAGAATGGCATGGAGGGGTTCCCGAGCGGCCAAAGGGAACAGACTGTAAATCTGTCGGCGATGCCTTCGGAGGTTCGAATCCTCCCCCCTCCACCAAACTGAGCAATGGTATGTCCTTTCTCTAATCGGCGGGAATAGCTCAATTGGTAGAGCATCAGCCTTCCAAGCTGAGGGTTGCGAGTTCGAGCCTCGTTTCCCGCTCCACTACTTCAGAAAAAGTGGATCATTAAAAGCTCACGTGGCTCAGTAGGTAGAGCACTTCCTTGGTAAGGAAGAGGTCACCGGTTCGAATCCGGTCGTGAGCTCCATTTTTTTAGCCCTTATTTCTCAGCAGTAAAATTCGTCATCCAAATTTTTTGAATCATTACTTTTTTTGGTAGAGGAGAACTGAATCATGGCTAAGCAAAAATTTCAAAGAACGAAACCACATGTCAATATTGGTACAATTGGTCATATTGATCATGGCAAAACAACATTGACCTCCGCTATTACAAGAGTATTGGCAACTAAAGGATATGCTGAAGCGACAGCTTTTGATCAGATAGATAAAGCTCCTGAAGAGAAAGAGCGTGGTATCACCATTGCTACCGCACATGTGGAGTACCAGACAGATAAGCGGCATTATGCCCATGTCGATTGCCCTGGTCATGCAGATTATATTAAGAATATGATCACCGGCGCTGCGCAAATGGATGGAGCGATTTTGGTTGTGGGTGCTGATGATGGTCCGATGCCCCAGACCCGAGAGCACATACTCTTAGGGCGTCAAGTTGGTGTGCCGGCAATGGTTGTCTTCCTGAACAAGTGTGACATGGTAGATGACGCAGAATTGATTGAACTTGTCGACATGGAACTCCGTGAACTCCTTGACAAATATGACTATCCAGGAGACACAACTCCGATTATTCAGGGGTCAGCACTCAAGGCACTTGAAAATCCTGATGACCCTGTTCATGCAAAATGTATTTGGGATTTAATGGATGCAGTTGATTCATTTATCCCAGAGCCTCAGCGTGATGTAGACAAGCCATTTTTGATGCCGGTAGAAGATGTATTTTCTATATCTGGACGTGGAACGGTCGCTACCGGTAGAATAGAGCGTGGTGTTATTAACGTTGGTGACGAGGTTGAGATTGTAGGCATTAGAGATACTGTAAAAAGTACAGTAACTGGTGTTGAGATGTTCAGGAAAACATTGGACTCTGGTATGGCAGGTGATAATGTCGGGATATTGCTTCGAGGCGTAAAGCGTGAAGATATTGAACGAGGCCAGGTTTTAGCTGCACCTAAGAGTATCACTCCACATACCAAATTCAAAGCTGAGTGCTATATTCTTTCCAAGGAAGAGGGAGGGCGTCATACACCATTCTTTAATGGATATCGACCACAGTTTTACTTTAGGACCACGGATGTGACAGGGGTTGTTACACTTCCTGAGGGCGTAGAGATGGTAATGCCTGGAGATAATGTCTCCATTGATGCAGTTCTCATTACACCGATAGCTATGGCAGAGGGATTACGATTTGCAATCCGTGAGGGCGGCAGAACCGTTGGCGCTGGTGTTATCAATAAGAT
>OBOI01000103.1_pt1 | contig 32877 bp, 27 predicted proteins | sample 1670151 | NCBI WGS metagenome assembly OBOI01 (sample SAMEA104232303, study PRJEB22302) | sediment metagenome | biome: forest; feature: aquifer; material: sediment | place: USA | collected 2011-08-07 | depth 0.01 m | reverse complement strand
CTTGCAAGGCGGCGAGCATTGCTGCGCCACCGCGCCTTGCGCTGCATCCCGCCAAGCCCCCGTCCCTTCGGGTTGCTGCCAAAATGCGCGTCTGCGGCGTTGTCGGCCTCACCAATGGAACAACCATTGGCTTCGTCCTCCGCCTTGCATCCATCGCATTTTGGCGGCAGCGTGCTCGCGTGATTTTATGAGACAGGTTCTTAAAGCACATTTCAGTAGGAACCATGCCCTTAGAAAAGCAAAAGCCCTATCGCGGAGGATAGGGCTTTTGGCGAACGACCAATCGGCCCGGTCAAGCGGCTGCCGGAACGATGTTGATAGTCTTGCGTCTCTCGGCCCCCTTGACGGCAAAGTTCACGGTGCCCGTCACTTTCGCGAACAGGGTGTGATCCTTGCCGATACCGACGTTTTCGCCGGGATGGAACTGGGTGCCGCGCTGACGCACGATAATACTGCCGGCGTTGATGAGCTGGCCGCCGTAGCGCTTGACGCCGAGGCGCTTTGACTCCGAGTCGCGGCCGTTACGGGAACTGCCGCCTGCTTTTTTGTGTGCCATGGTTCAGACTCCTGATTAGGCCGAGATAACGGCGATCTCGATCTCGGTGTAATTTTGGCGATGGCCTTGGTGCTTCTGGTAGTGCTTGCGGCGGCGCATCTTGAAAATATTCACCTTCGGGTGCCGGCCTTGCGCGATAACCCTGGCTGTCACTGTGGCGCCTGCGACGATGGGCGCGCCGACTTTCACCGACTCGCCCTCGCCGACCATGAGCACCTGGTCCAGCGTGATTTCCGCGCCCACTTCTGCCGGTATCTGTTCTACCTTAATCTTTTCGCCAGCGACGACGCGATACTGCTTGCCGCCGGTTTTTATGACCGCATACATGATGTGGACTCCGTGTGTTAATGAGTATTACGAGGAACCGCGCATTGTATCGGGGTCAGGGAGTCGGGTCAATGGGCATTTCCGTGTTGCGCGGATAAGCAAATTTGCAGGTGGTGGTGGTGCCTCGACATTGACGGCCGAAGACGTGGCGCCTACTATCGCGCCTTTGTTCCGTAGTGCTTGAACTGCCTGTGACACACGATGCCTTGTATTCCCTGATCGCCGACGACATGCGCGCTGTCGATGCGGTTATCCGTCGACGGCTCCATTCGGACGTCGTTCTCGTTCGCCAGGTCGCCGAGTACATCGTGGCCGGCGGTGGCAAGCGCATGCGCCCGGCGCTGGTGCTGCTGGCTGCCGGAGCGATGAACTATCGCGGCAGCCATCATCACGAATTGGCGGCCGTGATCGAATTCATCCACACCGCCACCTTGTTGCACGACGATGTCGTGGACGAATCCAACTTGCGGCGTGGGCGCGACACCGCCAATGCCCTCTTCGGCAACGCGGCTAGCGTGCTGGTCGGCGATTTCCTCTACTCGCGCGCCTTCCAGATGATGATCGCGGTCGGCAGCATGCGCATCATGGAGGTGCTGGCGGATGCGACCAATACCATCGCCGAAGGCGAAGTTCTACAGTTGATGAATTGCCACAACGCGGACGTCGACGTCGATGCGTATTTACAGGTCATCCGCTTCAAGACCGCCAAGCTTTTCGAGGCCGGCGGGCGCCTGGGCGCGATCATCGGCGGTTCCGATGCCGTAATCGAGGCGGGCCTGGCGAGCTACGGGATGCACTTGGGTACCGCTTTCCAGCTCATCGACGACGTACTCGACTATTCGGGGGACGAAGCCGAGACCGGCAAGCATCTGGGCGATGATTTGGCCGAAGGCAAACCGACCTTGCCGCTGATCCACGTGATGAAGCACGGCACGCCAGAGCAGTCGGCCTGTGTGCGCAACGCCATTGAGCATGGCGGCCGTGCCAGCTTCCCCGCGGTGCTTGCCGCGGTGCGCGATTCGGGGGCTCTCGATGCGGCGCGGGCGCAAGCGGAACGCGAGGCGGCGGCGGCGATCGCGGCCCTTAGCGATCTTCCTGCTTCAATTTACAAAGACGCTCTGATACAATTGTCTTCTTTTGCTGTCGCGCGCCGTTATTGAGGTGGGCGTTTGCAAACGGGGTGTAGCTCAGCCTGGTAGAGTACTGCGTTCGGGACGCAGGAGTCGGAGGTTCGAATCCTCTCACCCCGACCAAACCAATCCCAGCGGATCAGGCGCTGGAAATGGGCCGGCAGATGCCGGTTTGTTTATGTTGGTTTCGGATTCCGTTTTACTGCCCGATGCCGGCCGTTTTCCGCCGGTGCTACGGCTCGTGTCGGCGGCAGGGCGCAATTTTGCCCGTGCAGGTATCATTCGCGGACGATGAGCAAGTTTGTCCTCCTCCTGTTGTTCGGGGTGCTGCTGTACCTGGTTTTTGTTCGCGGCAAACGTTTGCCGCGCGGTCATGCGGATCGTAGTCCGCCGACCGCCGAGACGATTATCGAGTGCGCATACTGCCACCTGTATTTGCCGCTGAGCGAAAGCGTGACAGCCGACGGCCGACGCTATTGCTGCGAGGAGCATCGTCACCTTGGCGAGGACTGAACCTACAGTCAAGCCTGTGCGGGCGGGCATTTCCCAACTTCCCGACACGTATTGGCGCTCGCTGCACTTCTTTTCGGTCTATCGGCTGATCGTTGCAGCCGTCTTTTTCTTCGCGGCGGCTTTCTACGGCGGTACGCCGAATCTTGGCTCCGAGGATATCCGGCTCTTCCGTTGGGTCGGCGCTATCTATCTGCTCAGCGCCCTTGGCTTCCTTTGGGGAGTGAATCACGTTCGGCGAACCTTCAATCTGCAATTGACTGCCCAGGTCGCTGCGGATGTTCTTGCACTGACCCTGTTGATGTATGCCAGCGGCGGCGCCAAGAGCGGAATCGGCGTCATGATTTTTGTCGTCCTCGCCGGCGCCGGTTTGGTCGGGCATGGACGCATGACGACTTTTTATGCGGCGTTGGCGACGCTTGCCGTTCTGATTGAGCAGGCCTACCATTTCATCCGCTTCGAGGACGATCTCGGCGGATTTTTCCGCACCGGCCTTACCAGTATCGGATTCTTTGGAACCGCCATCGTTGCGCGGCTTCTGGGACGTCGGGTCGTCGCCAACGAGGCCTTGGCACGGCAACGGGGCATAGAGCTGGCGAACCAGTTGCGGATCAACGAGCGCGTGATTCGCGACATGCAGGACGGCGTGCTGGTCGTCGACGCCGAGAGGCGCGTCCGTCAGCACAATCCACAGGCAGAGGTCTTGTTCGACGTCCGGCCCGGCGAGGGCGCCGATCTCGCGACTTTTTCCGTTGCGCTGTCCGAACAATTCGCCCGCTGGAGCGAAAATCCAGTCGAGACTGAAACGCTGGTGCGCGTTGCCGGCAGCCTGCGGGTTTTGCGCGCGCGATTGTTGCCGCCGCGCGAGGGCGAGAACGCGCTGATCTATCTTGAGGACATTGGGCGCGTACAGGCGCAGGCTCAGCAGATCAAGCTTGCCGCGCTTGGTCGACTGACTGCCAATATGGCGCACGAAATCCGCAACCCGCTTTCGGCGATCAGCCATGCGGCCGAGTTGCTTGCCGACGAAGCGCCTGGCGCAGGGCAGGCACGGCTGATCCGCATTATCGGCGACAACACGCAGCGCCTCAACCGCATCGTGGCGGAAGTTCTTGAATTCGGGCGTCGTGATCGCGTTCATCCCGAGCCGATACGACTTGCATACCTGCATCAATTCATCGACGAGTTTGCCCTCAACGACGCCGGTGCGCGCGAGCGCGTGCGAATCGAGGCCGATGCGGACATTACTATCGTGTTCGATCGCGCCCATCTCCACCGGGTGCTATGGAACCTTCTCGTCAACGCCCTGCGTCACGGCAGCGCCGGGCCGGGCGCCGTACGCATATCGGGGGCGCGCGCGTCGGTCGCTGGCTACGTCGAGCTGCATGTGGTTGACGATGGCCCCGGAATCGGGGAGTCTTTGCGCGGGCAGGTATTCGAACCATTTTTTACCACCCACGGCAGCGGCACCGGCTTGGGTCTCTATATCGCGCGCGAACTTTGCGAAGCGAACGGCGCCCAGCTTGATTTGCTCGATAATTCGCCCGGCGCTCATTTTCGAATCTTCGCCAAGGGAGGACCATGAACGCACAGGAACGTCAAGGGCGGGGCGGGACGCCCCGTGTATTGGTCGTCGACGACGAGGCGGACATCCGTGAACTGCTCGACATGACGCTTGCGCGCATGGGCCTGACGGCCGATTGCGCCGGATCGCTTGCGCAAGCGCGTCGCTTTCTCGTCGAGTCGGGCACGAAATACAGTCTTTGTCTCACCGACATGCGTTTGCCCGACGGCGAGGGGCTCGAATTGGTGCGGGATATCGGCGATCGTTTCCCGGAAGTCCCCGTTGCCGTCATCACCGCACATGGCAGTCTGGAGAACGCCGTCAGTGCGCTGAAAGCCGGCGCGTTTGATTACCTGTCCAAGCCGGTTTCCCTCGACCAGTTGCGAGCGCTCGTTCGCACCGCCATCAATTTGCCGTCACACGGCAATGCCGCTGTCGGCGAGCATGAACAGTTGCTGCTCGGCACGTCGCCCGCTCTGGAGCAAGTGCGCTCGCTGATCGAGCGCGTGGCACGCAGTCAGGCGCCGATCTACATCTCGGGCGAGTCCGGCAGCGGCAAGGAGCTTGCTGCGCGCCTTATTCATCGGCAAAGCTCCCGCGCCGCCATGCCGTTCGTCGGTGTCAACTGTGGGGCAATACCCGAGACCCTGATGGAAAGCGAATTTTTCGGCTATCGCAAGGGGGCGTTTACTGGTGCCGACACAGATCGCAACGGCTTTTTTCAGGCCACCGACGGGGGCACCCTGTTTCTCGACGAGGTGGCCGATTTACCCATGGCGATGCAGGTCAAGCTGTTGCGCGCGATTCAGGAACGGCGGGTACGTAAGGTTGGGGCGACCAATGAGGAAGCCGTCGATGTTCGCCTTATCAGCGCGACGCACCAAAATCTCAAGGCCATGGTCGAGCAGGGACGCTTTCGCCAGGATTTGTTCTATCGGCTCAACGTCATCGAGATCCACATGCCAAGCCTGCGCGACTGTAGCGAGGATATACCGCTCCTGATGGAGCATATTGTCGCGCGGCAAACCAGGGAATCGGGACGTGCGCTGCCGCATATCGATAAGGCCGTCATCAAAGCCTTGCAGGAGTATCCGTTTCCCGGCAACGTGCGCGAACTCGAAAACATTTTGGAGCGAGCGCTGGCCTTGCTCTCGGGAGAGACCATCAGGGTTGCCGATTTGCAGTTGTCGCCCGCGGCCCAGACCCCTGATTCGGCATCGTTGGGGCAGGCACCCTTGCAGGACCATCTCGATCAGGTCGAGCGCAAGGCGATTCTCGATGCTTTGCAAAAGACACGCTTCAACCGCACTGCAGCCGCCCGGCTGCTCGGCGTCACTTTCCGCTCGCTGCGCTATCGCATGGAGCGGTTGGGCCTCAACGATTGAATGCGATGCAGGCCGCAGACCTCGACGCCGCCGGCCTGTTGCCGGGCGTCGACTTCATCGCCTCGCCGAATTGCGACGAGCGTCCACAGGGAGAGGAGGTCTGCCTTGTCGTGGTTCATGCCATCAGTTTGCCGCCGGGAAGGTTTGGCGGCGACGGTGTCGAGAAGCTGTTTACCAATTGCCTTGATCCGTTCGCGCACCCCTACTACCAGACCATTCATACCCTGCGTGTTTCGGCGCATTTCTTTGTCCGCCGCGATGGCCGTGTGATCCAGTTCGTGTCCTGCGACAAGCGCGCCTGGCATGCGGGGACGTCGGCTTGGCTCGGACGGGAACGTTGCAATGACTTCTCCATAGGCATAGAACTCGAGGGGTGCGACGATTTGCCGTTCGAGGCAGATCAGTACAGGCAACTCACACGTCTGGTCGGCGTGCTCTCGCGACGTTATTCCTTGCGCGGCATTGTCGGCCACGCCGACATTGCGCCCGGCCGCAAGACCGATCCGGGCCCTTGCTTCGAATGGCCGCGATTTCGCCAGGCGCTGCTGAAAGCGTGCGGACTTCACCTGTGAAACAGGTGCCGAGTGGCGAGTGCGCAACGATTTGCGCCGCATGTGCCAGTGGCATCAGAAAACGCTTGCATCGCGAAAACTCAACTACTACAATTAGTCGCTAAGTGCGGTCCACACACTATATATAGTAGGTCGAGGGTAATTGCGGAGTGACGAAGCTAAACACTAAACACCGCCAGCGACGCGGAGCGAATCGGTGCAAATGAAGGCGACGAATCGCGCCGACAGGCCTTCGTTTCTTCAGCCGCTTCTTTCGCAGCATTCCCTTCCGCTTCCCCCTTTTTTTTCCTTAAGCCCCGCAGATACAGCAGATCATGCGCGCGACGTGTTATGCCGTTCGCGTGATGCTTGTCGCGGGCGAGTTAAATCGAACACGCAGCAATGCTATTGGAGCGAACTCCGGCAACCGTTATTGAACGGCGATATGGACGGAGAATCGTGAGGAATTCGGCGCTTTCAATTCTTGAGAGCAAAGGATAATCCGTGCTAGCCCAGACGGGTTTGCAGTAAATGGTGTTTCCTTTCCTGTTATCTTGCTCTAAGGAGGTTCGACATGGCTGAAGAGAAGAAAGCCAAGAAGCCCGCCGCGAAGAAGGCTGCTCCGGCGAAGAAGGCTGCTCCGGCGAAGAAGGCTGCTCCGGCGAAGAAGGCTGCTCCGGCGAAGAAGGCTGCTCCGGCGAAGAAGGCTGCTCCGGCGAAGAAGGCTGCTCCGGCGAAGAAGGCTGCTCCGGCGAAGAAGGCTGCTCCGGCGAAGAAGGCTGCTCCGGCGAAGAAGGCTGCTCCGGCGAAGAAGGCTGCTCCGGCGAAGAAGGCTGCTCCGGCGAAGAAGGCTGCCCCTGCGAAGAAGGCTGCCCCTGCGAAGAAGGCTGCCCCTGCGAAGAAGGCTGCTCCGGCTGCAAAGAAGCCTGCTGCGAAGAAGGCCGCTGCGAAGCCTGCGCCGGCCCCTGCCCCTGCGGCAACGCCGTCGACTGCTGCGACGCCCGGAATCAAGTCGTCTTTGAATCCCGCCGCAGCTTGGCCTTTTCCGACCGGCTCGCGCCCGTCCTGACAGGCCGCTATCGGACTCGTGCGGGCAGACAGCGTCTGTCCGTACGACCGCATTCCAGGCATGGCGATACCCTTAAACGGTTTCTCGTCATGCCTTCTCTTTTTCGCCGCACAGTAGCGCCGGATTCATTACTGGCAAGCAAATTGGTCTGCGGCGAGGTGCTTTCGCCACTAGCTTTCAGTCGACCAGCGCCAACTCGAACAGGGCGTGCTTGAGCGCCAGTTGTCTGGGCAGTTTCTCGCCCATTTTGTCGAACCATTCCTGATGCAGCACCAGTTCCTGTTTCCAGGCGACAGCGTCAACCCGCGTCAGCGCCGTGAACGCTGCCTTGTCGATCTCCATTCCCGACCAGTCGATATCTTCAAAATACGGGATCCAGCCGAGCGCCGTTTCGCGCGCCCGAACACGGCCCCTAACGCGATCAACGATCCACTTCAGTACCCGCATGTTGTCGCCGAAGCCTGACCACATGAACTCGCCCCGCTCGTTCAGGCGAAACCAATTGACGCAGAATATCTTCGGCGTGTGCTCGATCACATGACCCATTTTCAACCAGTGATTGAAGTAGTCGCCCATGTGATAGCCGCAAAACGGCAGCATGGCAAAGGGGTCGCGGCGAACGACTCCCTGCGTACCTGACGCGGCAGCCGTGGTCTCGGAACCGAGAGTGGAGGCCATATACACGCCGAAGTTCCAGTTGAAGGCCTCATAGACCAGCGGCACGGTGGTGGCGCGGCGGCCGCCGAAGATAAAGGCTGAAATGGGCACGCCGTCCGGGTCTTCCCAGGCTGGATCGATGGATGGGCACTGGCGGGCTGGCACCGTGAAACGCGAATTGGGATGGGCCGCCTTGCGTCCCGCCTGGCCGTCGGCGGGCGTCCAGTCCTTGCCCAGCCAGTCGATCAGATGGGGCGGCGCTTCCATGGTCAGTCCTTCCCACCAGACGTCGCCGTCATCGGTCAATGCGACGTTGGTGAAAATGACGTTGGCCCTGAGTGTTGCCATCGCGTTGAAGTTCGTCTTCTCCGATGTACCCGGTGCGACGCCGAAGAAGCCGGCCTCCGGATTGATCGCGTAGAACCGGCCGTCCTTGCCGGGTTTGATCCAGGCGATATCGTCGCCGACGGTGGTGATCTTCCAGCCATCGAAACTTTGCGGCGGGATCAGCATGGCGAAGTTGGTCTTGCCGCAGGCCGATGGAAAAGCAGCGGCGACGTAAGTCTTCTCGCCCGATGGCGACTCGACGCCGAGGATCAGCATGTGCTCCGCCAGCCAGCCTTGGTCGCGCGCCATGGTTGAGGCGATACGCAGGGCGAAACACTTTTTGCCGAGCAGCGCATTGCCGCCGTAGCCCGAGCCGTAAGACCATATCTCCCGAGTTTCGGGAAAATGGACGATGTACTTGACCGTTGGGTTGCAGGGCCAGGCGGCGTCCTTCTGCCCCGGCGCCAATGGTGCACCGACGCTGTGAAGACAGGGCACGAAATCGCCGTCGGATCCGAGCGCATCGTAAACGGCGCTACCCATGCGGGTCATTGCCCGCATGTTGACGACCACATAGGGGCTGTCGGTGATTTCGACGCCGATATGGGCGATGGGCGAACCGAGCGGTCCCATCGAGAAGGGAACCACATACAGCGTGCGCCCTTTCATGCAGCCTTGGAACAGTTCGCGCAGGGTCTCGCGCATTTTCGCCGGCGCTTCCCAGTTGTTGGTCGGCCCCGCGTCCTCCTGGCGCTCCGAACAGATATAGGTACGGTCTTCGACACGGGCGACGTCGGAAGGGTCGGAGCGGGCAAGGAAGGAGTTCGGACGTTTCCCGGCATCGAGCCGGAGCAGCGTGCCGACGGCAACCATTTCGGCACAAAGGCGCTCGTATTCCTCTTGCGAGCCGTCAGCCCAGACGATGGCGTCGGGTTGGGTCAGGGCCGCAATCTCGGCGACCCAGGCAATGAGTTTGAGGTTCCCGACGGGAGAAGGCGCTGCAACTGAGATGCTCATCCGGGGCCTCCACGGGGCCAGCATGCAAGAGCCAATGGGCGACCACAAGCCCTGTGCGGAAATTATGCCACAATCCCCGCCTCGGGCCGGTCAGGCCAATGAGCCTAGTGAAATAGACTCCAAGGGTGGAACCATCATGGACGAAAGAATTCGCGCCGCGGCACTTGAATATCACCTCTTGCCCAAACCCGGCAAAATCTCGGTGACGCCGACCAAGGAATTGACCAACCAGGCCGATCTCTCACTGGCCTATTCGCCCGGCGTTGCCGCCGCGTGCGACGAGATCGTCCGCGATCCGGCGACGGCGGCGCTTTACACTTCTCGCGGCAATCTCGTGGCCGTCATCACCAACGGCACCGCCGTCCTCGGGCTCGGCAACATCGGCCCGCTGGCCGGCAAGCCGGTGATGGAAGGCAAGGGCGTGTTGTTCAAGAAATTCGCCGGCATCGACGTATTCGACATCGAGGTGAACGAAACCGATCCGGAGAAGCTGGTCGACATCATTGCCGCTCTCGAACCGACCTTCGGCGGCATCAACCTCGAAGATATCAAGGCGCCCGAATGCTTCTACGTTGAAGCCAAGCTGCGTGAGCGGATGAAGATTCCCGTTTTCCACGACGACCAGCATGGCACCGCCATCATCACGGCCGCCGCGGTGCTGAACGGCTTGCGCGTCGTCGGCAAGGATATCGCGACGGTGAAACTCGTCTGTTCCGGCGCCGGTGCCGCCGCCATCGCTTGCCTCAATCTGCTCGTCAGTCTGGGACTGGACCGCAGGAACGTTACCGTCGTCGACAGCAAGGGCGTCATACACAAGGAGCGCAACGGCCTGGATGCTTCCAAGGCCCACTATGCGCAGGACACGCCCGCCCGCATGCTGATCGAGGTTATGCCCGGCGCCGATGTTTTTCTCGGCCTGTCGATGGGCGGCGCCCTGAAGCCGGAAATGGTCAGGCCGATGGCGCCCAATCCCATCATTCTGGCGATGGCCAATCCCGAGCCCGAAATTCTTCCGGAACACGCCAAGGCGGTGCGTCCCGACGTCATCATCGGCACCGGTCGTTCGGACTACCCGAATCAGGTCAATAACGTGCTGTGCTTCCCGTTCATTTTTCGCGGCGCACTCGATGTCGGAGCGACGGCGATCAATGAGGCAATGAAGATCGCGGCGGTCAAGGCCATCGCCGAACTGGCCCACGCCGAACAGTCCGAGGTGGTGGCGGCGGCCTATGGCAAGGAGGAACTGGCCTTCGGCCCCGAGTACCTGATTCCCAAGCCCTTCGATCCGCGTCTGATTCTCAAGATTGCACCGGCCGTGGCAAAGGCGGCGATGGACTCGGGCGTGGCCACTCGCCCCATTGCCGACATGGATGCCTATCGCCAGCAGTTGAGCGAATTCGTTTATCACTCCGGATTCGTCATGAAGCCGGTATTCGCCGCGGCCAAAAAGAACCCGGCGCGCATCGTCTTCTGCGAAGGCGAAGACGAACGCATGCTGCGCGCCGTGCAGACCGTGGTGGACGAAGGATTGGCGCGCCCCATCCTGATCGGTCGTCCCGAGGTGGTGGAACGCCAGATTGCGCGCCACGGCTTGCGCGTGCAGCCCGGCGTCGATTTCGAACTGGTCAATCCCGATTCCGATCCGCGCTATAAGGAGCTTTGGCAGGACTACTACGAGATCATGTGCCGGCGCGGCATTGGCGTCGAATACGCCAAGCGCGAAATGCGCCGCCGCACAACCCTGATCGGTGCCATGCTGGTCCGTCGCGGTCACGCCGACGGCATGTTGTGCGGCACCTTCGCCAAGCACTCCCAGCATCTCCTTCACATCGACCATGTGATCGGACGGCGCGCAGGCGTCGAGCACTTCTACGCCATGAACATGCTGATCCTGCCGCACCGGACGCTGTTTATCGGCGATACCTACGTCAACTACGACCCGACAGCGGTACAGATTGCGGAAATGACGCTGCTGGCCGCGGAAGAAGTCCGGCGTTTTGGCATTGTGCCCAAGGTCGCGCTGCTGTCGCATTCGAGTTTCGGCGCCGAAGACACGCCCACCGCCATCAAGATGCGCCGCGCGCTGGAGATTTTGCGTGAGCGTGCGCCCAAGCTTGAAGTCGAAGGCGAAATGCACGGCGACGCCGCGCTGTCGGAGGAGATTCGCTGTCAGGTTTTCCCGCCCACACGTCTCAAGGGGCAAGCGAATCTGCTCATCATGCCGACGCTCGACGCCGCCAATATCGCGTTCAATCTGCTGAAGACTGCGGCCGGCGACGGACTGACCGTCGGCCCGATACTGCTCGGTGCGGCGCGCCCGGCGCATATTCTTACGCCGACGGCGACGGTGCGGCGCATCGTCAATGTCACGGCCCTGCTGTCCGTCGAGGTGGCGCAGGCAAGGCCGAACAACTGATGCCGCTCGCTACACCGAAGACCGCCCTGATTCTCACCGGTGGCGGCGCCCGTGCCGCTTACCAGGTCGGCGTACTCAAGGCCATCAAGGAGTTGCTGCCCGATCCGCGGGTCAATCCTTTCCCCATTTTGTGCGGCACTTCGGCCGGCGCGCTTAACGCTGCGACGATGGCCGCGTCCGCCGAGGATTTCGGCGCCGGCGTCGACGGTTTGCTTGAGGTCTGGTCGAACTTCCATGCCGGCGACGTCTATCGCTCCGACCCCTTGGGTATCGGTCTGTCCGGCGCACGCTGGTTGTCGGCGCTGGCCTTCGGCTGGCTGACGCGCAGCAGTCCGCGCTCGCTTCTCGACAATGCCCCCTTGCGGTACCTGCTTGAACAGCGCATCGATTTCGAGCGTATCGAACAAGCGATTGCGCGGCACGCCCTCCACTCCGTCAGCATCTCGTGCTCCGGCTATTCTTCGGGGCAGAGCGTCAGCTTCTTTCAGGGCCGTGCCGACCTTGAGCCCTGGAAGCGCAGCCAGCGTTTCGGCGCCCATGTCAAACTCGGCGTCGACCACTTGATGGCATCGTCGGCCATTCCCTTCGTCTTTCCGGCGGTCAAGCTGCATCGCGAATGGTTTGGCGACGGCTCGATGCGCCAGTTGGCGCCGATTTCTCCCGCCATCCATCTCGGTGCCGACCGCGTTGTCGTCATCGGCGCCGGGCGCATGGCGACCGAAAAGGAGCGCCCGCCTTCGGAGCATTACCCATCCTTGGCGCAGATAGCGGGTCACGCCCTATCCAGTATTTTTCTCGACAGCCTGTCGGTCGACCTCGAACGCATGATTCGAATCAACCGTACCCTCAGCCTTATTCCGGAGGCGGTGCGACGCGCTCAAGGCCTTACGCTACGCCCGATAGATGTACTGTTGATCGCCCCGTCGCAGCGCCTCGACCATCTTGCTGCGCAATACGCCAGGGCGCTGCCGTGGCCGGTGCGGGCGCTATTGCGCGGCATCGGGGCGATGAATCGCCATGGCGGCGCGCTGACCAGCTATTTGCTTTTCGAGCCGCCCTACACCCGTGCGCTGATCGATCTCGGCTACGAAGACACGTTTGCGCGTCGTGCGGAAGTTGCCGATTTCCTCGGGGTGACGTCGTCCAGTTTATGAGGTTGTTGTCCTAGCCCCTTAATATTGCGGCGAATGTGCCGATAAGGATAGGTCGATGTGTCGGTCCGATGGTAAACTGCGCCGGTTGCCTGGAGGTGGTTATGAAGAGAACCTGTATGGCTTTGCTTACGGTGGTCGGCCTGACTCTGGGCGTCGGCAGCGCACCAGCGCTTGCTGCCACAGTGAAGAAAAAGCACGTTGCCGTAAAGAAGCACAAGCTGGTGATCGCCAAGCGTCAGCACCGGAGTGCTTCGTTCGAAGACACCCGTGGCCTGCTGGTCCGCTCGGCCTCTGCCCTGGTGCAAGACCCGATTACCGGCGCCGTGCTGTACGAAAAACATCCTGACACCGTCGTGCCGATCGCATCCATTACCAAGCTGATGACGGCGATGGTGGCGCTCGACGCCCAACCCAGCATGACCGAGGTGCTTTCGATAGGCGACCAGGATGTCGACACCCTCAAAGGCACCCACTCGCGGCTGCGCGTCGGCACGCGGCTGACGCGCGAAGAAATGCTCAACCTGGCACTGATGTCCTCCGAGAACCGTGCGGCTTCGGCGTTGTCGCGCCACTACCCGGGCGGGCGCGAGGCCTTCATCGCTGCCATGAACCGCAAGGCTCAAGCGCTGGGGCTGACCGATACCCAGTTTCTGGACCCGACGGGTCTTACCGCATCCAATGTTTCAAGCGCGCGCGACCTCGTGAAAATGGTCGCCGCTGCCAACGAATATCCGCTGATCCGCGAGTTTTCCACCGCCACCGAACGCGAAGTGAAGATCGGCACCCGCCCGCAGACTTTCCGTAACACCAACAGTCTGGTGAAGAACCCGGACTGGGAGATCGGCCTGTCCAAGACCGGCTACATCAGCGAGGCCGGCAAGTGCCTCGTCATGCACGCCTGGATCAACAACAAGCCGACCATCATCGTGCTGCTTGATTCCTTGGGCAAGATGACGCGCATCGGCGACGCCCAGCGCATCAAGCGCTGGGTCGAGAGCGCCGGCCTGGTACTACAGCGTCCGACGGCCGGCTGAGGTTCGCGTAGTTCCGGATCGACGGGGGCTGTGGCCCCCGTTTCATTTTTGAGGCTTTACGTAGCCTATTGCCGCAGAAATCTGGTCGGCGGTTTCGCGAATAATCGCTTCCCAGTCGGGATCGAGGCGATCAGCGGGGGCGGAGACCGAAAGCCCGGCCACCAGTTCGCCGGAATCGTCGCGCACCGGCGCGGCGATGCAGCGCAGGCCCAGTTCGATTTCCTCGTTGTCGACGGCGACGCCTTCGCGGCGCACGCGTTCGAGTTCTTTTTCGAGCGCGGCCAGTGTGGTGATCGAGGCCGGCGTATAACCGGGCAGGCCGGTACGCTTGGCGTATTCCTTCACTTTCTGCGCGCCGTCCTCGACCAAATAGAGCTTGCCGACGGCGGTCACGTGCAAAGGCGCGCGGGCGCCGACGAGGTGTACGACGCGTACCGACGAACGGCCGCTGGATGTGCGCTCGACATAGACGATTTCGTCGCCCTGGCGCACGCCGAGGTTGACGCTCTCGCCGATGCGCTGGTGAATCTGCCGCATCAGCGGCATGGCCGAGTCGCGAATGTTGATGCGCGACTTGACCAGATTGCCGAGTTCCAGCAGGCGTATTCCCAGGCGGTAGGTACCGGGATCGGCGCGCTCGACGAAGCCGTTCATCGACATGGCGCCGAGGATGCGGTGGGCGGTGGAAGGATGCAGTCCGGTTTCCATCGCCAGTTGCTTCAGGCTGACCGGGTCGTGATAGTAGGAGAGGACATCGAGCAGCTTCATCATGCGCTCGATGACCTGAATGGGGTTTTTGACTTCGGCGGGAGGGAGTGCGCTGGTCACGTTTGATCTTTGGATTCGGCCACGACTGGGCTAGTATGCCACATTGTGAAAAGCCCGGCGCTGCCGGATATTACGAAGGCATTTTCTGGAGCTGCGGTCGATGCGCGTCGCCCTGTTCGTCACCTGCCTTGTCGACCTGATGCGCCCGCGCATCGGCTTCGCCACCATCGAACTTCTGGAAGCCGCCGGTTGCGAGGTGGTGGTGCCTGCGGGTCAGACCTGTTGCGGGCAGCCGGCCTACAATTCGGGCGATCGTGCCGCCGCCGCCGTGCTGGCGAAGAAGCTCATCGCCGAGTTCGAGAGTTACGACTTTGTCGTCGCGCCTTCCGGCTCCTGTGCCGACCATATCCGCAACGGCTACCCCGAGCTTCTGGCCGACGATTCTGTTTGGCGCGTGCGCGCCCAAGCGCTCGCTGCACGGGTATATGAACTGACCGACTTCCTCGTCAATGTGGCGAAGATCGACCATCTGCCCGGCAGCTTTGCCGGCAGCGTGACCTACCACGACTCCTGCGCCGGCCTGCGCGGTCTGGGCATCAAGGCGCAGCCGCGCGCCCTGTTGGCGAAGCTTCCCGGCGTCGAACTCAAGGAGATGGCGGGCGCCGAAGAATGCTGCGGTTTCGGCGGCACCTTCTCGATCAAGTTCGGCGAAATTTCGGCGGCAATCGCCGAGAGAAAATGCAACAACCTTCAGGCTACAGCGACGGATGCCGTGGTCGGCGGCGACCTCGGCTGCCTGCTCAACATCGAAGGCAAGCTGCGGCGTATGGGCGACGAGACGACGAAGGTGCTGCATATCGCCGAAGTTCTCGCCGGAGACTGATCATGCAAATCCGCTCCATGCACTTCAAGGCCAACGCCAGTGCCAAGCTGGCCGACCCGGCCTTGCAGCACAACCTGAAGAAAGCCAAGAGCAAGTTCGTCGACATGCGCGCGGCCTCCCTTCACGAACTCGACGACTTCGAGGCTACGCGTCGTGCGGCGCGCGACGTGCGCAACCGCGTTCTCCAAGACCTCGATCTCTGGCTCGAGCGCTTCGAACAAGTTGCCACGGCGCGTGGCGCCACGGTGCTGTGGGCGAAGGATGGCGACGAAATCTGCCGCCACATCGCCGCCATCGCCAAGCGTCACGGCGTCACCAAGGCCGTCAAGTCGAAGTCCATGCTGTCGGAAGAGGCCGGCCTCAATCAGGCGCTGGCGGCCAGCGGCGTGCAGCCGGTGGAAACCGATCTGGGCGAATACATCCTCCAAATCAACGACAACGAGGCGCCCTCGCACATCATCGCGCCGGTGTTGCACAAGAACGTGGACGAAGTTGCCGACCTTTTCGCCAAGACCCACGGCACAGCGCGCAAGACCGACATCCCGGCACTTACGCGCGAGGCGCGCAAGGTGTTGCGCAGCCACTTTCTCGACGCCGATATGGGCATCTCCGGCGGCAACTTCCTGATTGCCGAAACCGGTTCCGTTGCGCTCGTTACCAACGAGGGCAACGGTCGCATGGTGACCACCTTGCCCAGGGTGCATGTGGTCGTCACCGGCATCGAGAAAGTCATTCCTGCGCTCGAAGACCTGGCGCTGATGATGCGGCTGTTGCCGCGTTCGGCCACCGGCCAGTCGATCTCGAATTACGTGTCGGTGCTCACCGGCGTGAAACGGCCCGACGAGTCCGATGGCCCCGAGCATCTCTACTACGTGCTGGTCGACAACGGTCGCGCCGATGTCGTCGGTAGCGAGTTTCAGGACATGCTGCGCTGCATACGCTGCGGCGCCTGCATGAACCACTGCCCGGTGTACCAGACCATAGGCGGCCATGCCTACGGCTGGGTTTATCCCGGGCCGATGGGCTCGGTGCTGACGCCGCTGTTCACCGGTCTGGAAAATGCGCTCGACCTGCCTCAGGCGGCAACGCTGTGCAACCAGTGCGGCGTCGTCTGCCCGGTGATGATTCCGCTGCCGGAATTGTTGCGCAAGCTGCGCGAAAAGCAGGTCGAGAAGAATTTGCGTCCGCTTATGGAACGCTTGGCGCTCAAGGCCTGGGCCTGGACGGCGAACCATCCGTGGCTCTACGACTTCGGAACGCGCATCGCTGTGCGCTACCTCAAGTGGCTGGCCGGCGGCAGCGACCGCATCCGCATTCTCGCCGCCGCACCGGAATGGACCTTGGGCCGCGATTTCCCGGCGCCGCAGGGGCGGACGTTCCGCGAGCTTTACCGGAAATGACGCTATACTTATATACAAAGTATAATGCCCGCCGATCAGACCGTGCCAAACAGAACCGAGATCTACCGGCTTACGCTATACGTTACCGACCACACGCTGCGCTCGCGCCAGGCTATCGCGCAACTGCAACGGCTCTGTGGAGAACAAGTTCCCCACCGCTACGAACTCGAGGTGGTTGACGTGCTGAAATGCCCCGAAGAGGCACGGGCCCGGCACATTCTGGCAACGCCCACGGTCATCCGGGAGTTGCCGCACCCGATCCGCCGCATCATCGGCGACCTTGCCGACATCGACAAGGTGCTGGCGGGTCTGGCGATCCATCCGAAAAATCATGACAAAGGGAATTGACGCATGTCGGTAGCGATGCAGCGCTGGATAGAAGATGCCCCGGACGGCATCGTGGTGGTGGATGGCGAAGGCATGGTGCGATTCGCCAACCGCGCCAGCGGTAATTTGTTTCGTTGCGGCAGCACCGACCTGGTCGGCAAGTGCTTCGGCTTCCCGGTGCAACTGGGCGACCCGGCCGAACTGGAAATTCCGCAGGACGACGGCGCCTGGGGTACGGCAGAGATGCGGGTGGCGGAATCGGAATGGGAGGGCGGGGCGGCTTATGTCGCCGTGCTGCGCGACGTCACGCCGGCCAAACGCATGGAGCGCGCGCTGAAGAGCGAGTCTGATCTGCTGTCCTCGCTGGTCCGGTCCATGCCGCTGGCGCTGGTCGCCCTGGCGCCGGACAACTCGGTGCGGCTGTGGAACCCGGCCGCCGAGCGCCTGTTCGGATGGCGTGCCGACGAAGTGACGGGGCGCGACTGTCCCTTGGTTACGGTCGAAAACCGGCACGAGTTCGATCGCCTCGGCGAGCGGTTCGCCACCGGGCTTTCGGTCAGCGACCTCGAAACCGTGCGGCAAACGAAGTCCGGCGAACGCATAGACGTCAGCCTCCATGCGGCGGGCCTCAGGAAGGCGGACGGGTCCAGCGACGGCATGTTCTGTCTGATGACGGACATCCGCGCACGCCGGCTGGCCGAACAGCAGCTACAGCTCAGCGACAAGGTATTCCAGAACACGCAGGAAGGCATTGTCGTCACCGACGGCACCGGCAAGATCGTCGCCGTCAACCCGGCCTTCACCGCCGTCACCGGCTATAAGGCGCAGGAAGTGCTGGGCAGGAATCCCAGCATGTTGCAGTCGGGCCGTCACGATGCCGATTTCTATCGCGACATGTGGGTGGAGCTCGCCCAAAGCGGCCAATGGCAGGGCGAGATATGGAACCGCCGGCGCAACGGCGAGATTTTTCCCGAGTGGCTCAATATCAGCGTCATTCACGATGGCGATGGCAAAGCGGTGTATTACGTCGCCGTGTTTTCGGATATCAGCCTCGTCAAGCAGAACGAGGAACGCCTGCACCGGCTCGCCCATTACGATGCCCTGACCGGACTGCCCAACCGCCTGCTGTTCGCCGATCGCCTTCAGCATGCGCTGGTGCATGCGCAGCGCAGCGGCACCCTGGTCGGGCTGTTGTTTCTCGACCTCGACCGCTTCAAGATCGTCAACGACACCCTCGGCCATCGCACCGGCGACATGCTGTTGCAGGAAACCGCCCACCGGCTGGCCGAGGTCGTGCGCGCCCAGGACACCGTGGCCCGCTTCGGCGGCGACGAATTCACCGTCATCCTTCCCGATCTCGGCAGCCCGGCCGGTGCGGCCAACGTCGCCGAGAAAATCATCGAATGCCTGGCGGCGCCCTTCCGGCTTCTCGGCCGCGACGTCTTCATCGGCGGCAGCGTCGGTATTGCCGTCTACCCGAAGTCGGGCGAGGACGCGGAAGCCCTCATCAAGCATGCCGACATCGCCATGTATCGGGCCAAGGACGCCGGACGCAACACCTATCAGTACTACCGGCCCGGGCACGAAGGCCAGTCGCGCGACATTTTCGAGCTGGAGCACGGCCTGCGCCATGCCATCGAGCGCGGCGAAATGCGGTTGGTCTACCAGCCGGAAATCGAAATCGAGACCGGCCGCATCGTCACGGTCGAGGCGCTGCTGCGCTGGAACCATCCGACGCGCGGCGACGTGCCGCCGGCCGAGTTCATCCCGGTGGCGGAGGATTCCGGCCTCATCGGTACCATCGGCGACTGGGTGCTGCGCGAGGCCTGTCGCCAGAATCGCGCCTGGCAGACCGCCGGCCTGCCGCCGGTGCGCATTGCCGTCAATCTTTCGGTGCGCCAGTTGCGCAATGTCCGCTTTGCCGAACGCGTCGCCGAAATCCTCGACGACACCGGCCTAGCGGCGGAGTGGCTGGAAGTCGAGCTGACCGAGAGCATGATCATGCATTACGCCAAGGACACCATGGGCATACTCTGGCAGTTGAAGTCCATGGGCGTGCGCCTTTCCATCGACGACTTCGGCACCGGCTATTCCTCGCTGAGCTACCTGAAGCGGCTGCCGGTGGACAGTCTCAAGATCGACCGTTCGTTCATCGGTGGACTCGATGCCGACACCAACGACCAGGCCATCTCCAACGCCATCATTGCGCTGGCGAACAGCCTCAAGCTGCGGGTCGTCGCCGAGGGCGTGGAAACCGAAAAGCAGCTCGGCTTCCTGCGCGAACATGCCTGCTGCGACGCCCAGGGCTTTTTCTTCAGTCACCCGGTAGACGCCGACACCCTGTCGGGCCTGCTGGGCAAGCGCCTGCACTGAGCGGCGCCAGGCGAACATGCACCGTATTGTCTTCCTCGAACGCGACTCCATTCGGGCAGACGTGCGGCGGCCGGATTTCCCGCATGTCTGGGAGGAGTACCCGGCGACGACGCCGGAGCAGGTCTTCGAGCGCGTTCGCGACGCCACCATCGTCATTAGCAACAAGGTGAAGCTGCCGGGCGAGCTGCTGGCGCGCCTGCCGCAACTCAAGCTCGTCGCCGAGGCCGCTACCGGCACCGACAACATCGATTTGGCCTGGTGCCGCGAACACGGGTTGGCGGTGAGCAACATCCGCGGCTATGCCGTTCATACGGTACCCGAACACGTGTTCATGCTGATGCTGGCGCTGCGCCGGCAACTGCTCGCCTATCGCGCCGACCTCGCGGCGGGCAAGTGGCAGCAGGCCGCCATGTTCTGCTTCTTCGACCATCCGCTCCGCGACCTCCACGGCTCCACGCTGGGGCTCGTCGGCCGCGGTTCGCTTGGCCAGGGTGTGGCGCATCTCGCCGCCGCCTTCGGCATGCGCATCCTCTGGGGCGAGCGCAAGGGCGCGGCAGCGGTGCGCGATGGCTATGTTTCCTTCGACACCCTGCTGGCCGAGTCCGACGCCATCTCGCTGCATTGCCCGCTCAACGGGCAAACGCGCGGCATGTTCGGCGCAACCGAACTGCGCGCCATGAAGCCGGGCGCCATCCTCATCAACACCGCTCGCGGCGGCATCGTCGACGAACGCGCGCTGGTGCGGGCGCTGACGGAAGGCTGGATTGCGGGTGCCGGCTTCGACGTGCTGTCGGAAGAACCGCCGCGCGCCGGCAACCCGCTGCTTGAGCTGGATTTGCCGAACTTCATTCTCATGCCCCATGTCGGCTGGGCCTCGGCCGACGCCATGCAGGCGCTGGCCGATCAACTGATAGCCAATATCGAATCGTTCATCCGCGGCGAGCGCCGCAACCGGGTTGTTTAGCATCTATTTCAGCAGGCATCATGACATCTCGTAGCGACATTCTTGAGCGCGTGCGTGCCCGTCTCGGCCGCAACGCCGAAAACGCCGCCGGCGCTGGCGCCGGCATCGATGCATGGCTGGCCGCCAGAACGCAAGGTCCGCGCCCCGCGGTGGCGGGCGATCTGGTCGCGCGTTTTTGCGCATGGTCCGAGAAGCAATCGAGCAGCGTCGATACCGTCGCGAGCCTCGACGAGGCGCCCGCCGCCGTGGCGCGTTATCTTGCCGCCCTGAGCCTGCCGATGCGGGCGGTCTGCTGGCCATCGTTGGCCGGCTTGTCCTGGCGTGCCGCGGGTATCGACGTCGAAGCGCGCGGCGCGGCGGACGCCGACCTCGTCGGCATCACCGGTTGCCATTGCGCCATTGCCGAAACCGGCACGCTGATGCTGCTCTCGGGCGCGGATACCCCCGCGACGGCGAGCCTGCTGCCGGAGACCCACATCGCCATCGTTCGCGCCTCCCGCATCGTCGCGGGCATGGAAGACGCCTGGAATCTCGTCCGCGCCGAATGCGGCGAACTTCCGCGCGCCGTCAACTTCGTCTCCGGCCCCTCGCGCACCGGCGACATCGAACAGACCATCGTCCTCGGGGCGCACGGGCCTTACCGCGTGCATATCGTGATCGTGAGCCGCGCCTGATACCGGGCCCGATGCGGCTTGCAACCCCAAGGCGTCCGGAGTAGGCTGGCTCTCGTTTGCCGTACGGGCAATGGACCGAGAAACCCGACTAGCCAGCCTTCCATGAACGCTCAGACGCTCTCGCGGGAACGGGCAGCCACCGCTACCTTTTACCGGCTCGTGGTCTTCGGCGCCGTCCTGCTTAACTTGTTGGTCGTTGGCATGACCGTCATGTCGTTAAGCCGGAGCCGTACCCACCTTCAGGAAGACGCTGCCACCGAAACCCGCAACCTGTCACGGCTTCTGGAGCAGCATATTTCCTCGGCCATCGACCGGATCGATTCGACCCTGATTGAAGTCCGGGATGCAGCCGAGATGCAGATCGCCAGCGGCGAAGTCGACCGTGACGCGCTGGCGGCGCTGATCGCCCGCCACCATGCGCGGCAGCCGGACGTGGATAGCCTGCGTGTCACCGACCCGCGCGGCAATGTCCTGGGTGGAGCGAATACCCCGGTTGCAGTCGCCATCGCCGACCGTGACTACTTCAGGCGTCTGCGCGACGATGCCGGTGCCGGGCTGGTGATTTCCTCTCCGGTGCTTGGACGCATCAGCCAGACGTGGATGATTGTCCTGGCGCGGCGCATTGCGCGGCCGGACGGTTCATTCGGCGGCATTGTCCTGGCGCCGGTGGCATTGGATCATTTCAAGGAATTCTTCTCCGCTATCGACATCGGCCGGGGCGGCACGATCCATCTGCTGGACGACAATTTTCGCGTGCTTGCCCGGCAGACCACGGGCGATGAAGGTGTCGCCGGCGACGACGAGGTGGTGCGCGGGCTGCGGGAGCAGGTTGACGCCGGGCGGCTCATAGGCACGTTCGATGTCGCCAGCAGCGGCGGCATCGCGCCAGGCACGATCAGCTTCCGCAAGGTGTCCGACTATCCGCTCTACGTCGTCGTCGGCCTCTCCAGCGACCACTACCTTGCCCGGTGGCGGATCGAGGCATTTCAGTTGTTGACGCTGACGGCCTTGTTCGTCCTGACCACTGTTGTTCTGGCGCGAATGTTTCATCAGGTCTGGAGGCACCGGATCATGGCGCGGGAGCGCGTGGCGCAACTGCGGTTGCTGGCGATGGAACTGTCGACCGCCGAAGAGCGGGAGCGACGTGCCATCGCGCAGGAGTTGCACGACGATCTCGGCCAGACGCTCGCCATTGCCAAGCTCAAGCTTTCTGCGCTGGAGATGTCGGAGCGGACGGGGCTCGATGACGCCAGCGCGCAGGGAATCAAAGAGGCCGAGGCCATGATCGATCAGGCCAGCCGCTCGGTGCGCTCGCTTTCCCTGCAACTGAGTCCCCCGGTGCTGCACCAGTTCGGACTCGTTCCGGCACTCGAATGGCTGGCCGACGAACTGCGGCGCAGCCATGGCCTGAGTGTTCGCATTCATGACGACGGCAAGCCAAAGGTGATGGGCGAGGTTGTCAGCAATACGCTGTTTCGTGCCGTGCGCGAACTGCTGATCAATGTTTCCAGGCACGCTAAAGTCGAAGCGGCCGAAGTGACCTCGGTGATCGACGACGGCAAGCTGGTGCTTACCGTCGCCGATGCCGGCAGCGGCTTCGATACGACGGAAGTTCCGGCGCCGTCGTCATCCGGCGGCTACGGGCTTTTCAGTGTGCGTGAGCGCATCAGCTTCATCGGTGGCGACATGCAGATCGACAGCCGGCCGGGCGACGGCACGGTGGTGGTGTTGACCCTGCCGCACGAGGAGGCGTCATGAGCAACGCCGGACGCGACCCGTTGCGCGATGCGGCGGAGACGCAGTTCGCCAACGCCCCGGCGGCGAAGGCCCCGGCCCGGCCTACTACCGACCTGCGGCATGAACTCCAGGTGCACCAGATCGAACTGGAGATGCAGAACGAGTCCTTGCGCCAGACCCAGGTGGCCCTGGAGGAATCCCGCGACCGATATGTCGACCTCTATGACTTCTCTCCCGTCGGCTATCTCACGCTTACCGACAAGGCGCTGATCTGCGAAATCAACCTCACCGGTGCCGCACTTCTGGGAGCGGAGCGCGGCAAGCTGCTGCAACGCCGCTTCGCGACTTTCGTCGCCCCGGAGCAGCGCGACGACTGGCAGAGCCTGTTCCGGGCGGCGTTAGGGCACGACGGCCGGCGCCGTGGCGAGTTGACGCTCGTGCGTCGGGACGGCGCCCGCCTTGCCGTCGAGCTGGACTGCTTGCGCGTGTCGAGCGCCACTGCGGCGCCGACGGTCCGCGTCGTACTCATCGATATCCGTGAGCGCAAGGAAGCCCAGGCCCGCCTGCGTGCGCTGGCGATGGAACTGCTGATGGCGGAGGAACGCGAACGGCGCGGTATCGCTCAGGACCTTCACGACGATCTTGGCCAGACCCTGGCCATTGCCAAGCTCAAGCTTTCTTCCCTGTCCGTGCCGGACACAAGCGAGGGGCATGGCCGGCTGATGCAACAGGTGCAGGAGATCGAAGCCATGATCGACCGCGCCAACCGCTCGCTACGCTCCTTGTCCCTGCAAATGAGCCCGCCCGTCCTGCATCAGTTCGGGCTGGTGCCGGCACTGGAGTGGCTGGCCGAGGAAATGCAGGGCGCCTACGACTTACGGGTGCGCATTCACGATGACGGCAAGCCCAAGCTGTTGGACGAGGTGGTCAGCAGCACGCTGTTTCGCGTCGTGCGCGAGTTGCTGATTAATGTATCCAGACACGCCGGCGTCGATGCGGCAGACGTATCCGCAACAATGGACGGTCGCCGACTTACACTTACGGTCGCCGATGCCGGTCGGGGCTTCGATACGCGGGGAGGCCTGGCGCCGTCGGCAACAGGTGGCTATGGCCTGTTCAGCGTGCGCGAGCGCATCGGCTTCATCGGTGGCAGGATAAGGATCGACAGCCGGCCGGGCGACGGCACGGTGGTGGAATTGGATGTTCCATTTGAGGTAATAAAGGCGGGAACTGAAAAATGATGCGGCTGCTACTCGTCGACGACCACAAGATTGTGCGCCAGGCGCTCCGCTCTGTGCTGGAGCTGGAGCCGGACATCGAGGTGGTGGGCGAAGCCGGCGATGGCGAGACGGCGCTGGTGCTGGCGCGCGAATTGTCGCCCGACCTCGTGCTCATGGACATCGTCATGCCGGGCATCGACGGCATCGAGGCAACGCATCGTATCGTCGCCGAAAACCCCGCCATCCGGGTGCTGGCGCTGTCTACCCATTTTGACCGGCGCATCGTCAGCCGGATGCTGGAAGCCGGGGCACTCGGCTACGTCAACAAAGGCGCCGGCCGCGATGAACTGCTTCAGGGCATTCGCGCCGTGGCGACGGGCAAGCCCTATCTGTGCCAGGAAATCGCCGCCATACTGATCAAGACGCCGGGCGGCAACGAAGAAGGGGGCGGCGAAACCCGGCTTGGCCGGCGCGAGGTCGAGGTGCTGCAACTCATCGTCGAGGGCCGTACCTCCGCCGAGATTGCACGCCGCCTGCACATTGCCACCGGCACGGTCGAAGTTCACCGCCGCAACATCCTGCGCAAGCTCGGCCTTCACAATGTGGCCGACCTGACCAAGTACGCCATCCGCGAAGGACTGATCTCCGTCTGAACCGGGATTCCGGACGTGTCAATACCGGCCTTACGGTAGCGGGAAATATGGCGGGCGAGGTATTTTCGCGCCGGCCTCAGCCGCCTATATTGGACAACGGGGATTCTCCTCGCCGCGTCTGCGGACGCAAAACAACAAGAAGGCGGCAATCATGATCGAGAACGGTTCGGGTTCTTCGCTGTGCGCCGTAGCGCCTGCGACTGGAGGTCTGGGCGCCGTTTCGGCCGACGCCGGCTGCGGTACGCTGGTGCTCGACGGGCTCGGAAACATCCGCAGTTGCGGTACCGTGGCGCGCGACATGTTCGGCGACAGCCGGGCCGATTATGCCGGGCTGTCGATTTCGTCCCTGATCGGCGATCTTCCCCTCAGCAACGTATCGCTGAGCTATAGCGCCCGCTATATCGCCCATTTGTGCGACGAAAGCGGCTGGAAACAGTTCGAGGCGGTGGATGTCTGCGGACACGGTTTCGCTGTCGAACTCCGCATGTCGCGGTTGCGGGCGACAGACGGCCACGATCTGTTCCTGCTCAGGCTGCGTCGTCCGGGCCAGTCGGACGCCTGCGGTCTGCCGCAATTCCAGCAGGGAGAACCGCTATGAAAAGCAAGGCCGCCGTCGGATCGTGATCGGGTAGCCCGGTCAATCCCTACATCGACATCCTGGAAAGATCGGTCACCATGCAAACGCAACGCCCGAAGCAGAACCGTCTCCTCGCCGCATTGCCCGATCAGGACTATGTGCGCCTGTTGCCCTTCATGGAACTTGTGCAGATGCCGCTGGGCATGGTCCTCCACGAATCGGGCGACATGCCGCGCAGCGCCTATTTTCCTACCAGCGGCGTCGTGTCGCTGCTGTCTGGCACGGCACATCGCGCTTCGGTGGAGATTGCGGTGGTCGGCAGCGAAGGCATGGTCAATATCGCCTCGTTGCTCGACGGCGACGTCCGGGCCAGTCGGGCGGTGGTTCGCGCCGCCGGCTACGCCTTTCGGGTGAAGTCACCGGTACTGAAGAACGAATTCGCGCGCGGCGAAGGCCTGGAGCGTCTGGCGCTCGCCTATCTCCAGGCGCTGATGGTGCAGATGGCGCAGACCGAGGCGTGCGACCGGGTTCATACGGCGGAACAACGCTTTTGCCGCTACCTGCTCCTGACTCTGGACCGTTCGTCCGGCCATCGCCTAACCCTGACGAAGAGTCAGATGGCGATATCTCTGGGAATCGCTCCCGCCGCGATTACCGGGCTCGTGCGACATCTGGAAGCGGATGGCGTTCTGCATAGTGCTGGCGGGCGCATTGCCATTCTGGACCGTTCCGCCCTGACGCAGCGCACCTGCGGCTGCTACACCGTGGTGAGCCGGGAATATGCGCGCCTGTTCGCCGACCTCGCGGCGCCGCCGGGACAGGCGCGCGCGGTCGAAAACCCCTGGGGTGCATCGGCTGGACTGGCAGCGAGCCCCGCCTGGTGAAATAGACGCTATCCGGCCCTGACTCGCAAGGCCTTTTCCAAATCCACCACCAGCATCAGCAGCGCCGCGAAGGCGACGATTTCCAGCCATGCCGAAGCGGCGATGGGCGCCGTGCCGAACAGCCGGTTCATCGCCGGCAGATAGGTGAATCCGAGTTGCAGCACCAGCATGCTGCCGACGCCCCACCAGATCCACGGATTCGAGAAGGGAGCGACCGCGAAGGCCGGACGGATCAGCGAGCGGCAGTTGAAAAGGTAGAACATCTCGCCCATGACGAAAACGTTGGACGCCACGGTGCGCGCCTCGGCGAGCGGCAGGCCGCGCCGTAGCGCCAGCTCGAACAGGCCGAAGGCGCCAACCAGCAGCAGTGCGCCGACCAGCGCGATGCGCCAGATCAGCGCCGCGTCGAACATGGGTTGCGCCGGCGGTCGCGGCGGCCGGCTCATGACGCCGCCCTCGGTCGGCTCGAACGACAGCGTCAGGCCGAGCAGCACGGCGGTGGTCATGTTGATCCAGAGGATTTGCAGCGGCGTGATCGGCAGGGCGACGCCGGCGAAAACGGCGGCGAGGATGACTAGCCCCTCGCCGAAATTGGTCGGCAGCGTCCATGTGACGAACTTCACCAAATTGTCGTAGATGCCGCGGCCTTCCTCGACCGCCGCCTCGATGGTGGCGAAGTTGTCGTCGGTGAGCACCATGGCGGCGGCTTCCTTTGCCACCTCGGTGCCGCCGCGGCCCATGGCGATGCCGATGTCGGCCTGCTTCAGCGCCGGGGCGTCGTTCACGCCGTCGCCGGTCATCGCCACGACTTCGCCGTTGGCCTGGAGGGCGCGCACCAGCCGCAGCTTTTGCTCCGGTTCGACGCGGGCGAAGACATCGCAGTCGCGCGCCGCCTGTTGCAGCGCCGCGTCGTCCAGCGCCGCGAGTTCGCGCCCGGTCAGCGCGCGGCTATCGGCGATGCCGATCTGGCGGGCGATAGCGAGCGCCGTGTCGGCGTGGTCGCCGGTGATCATCTTGACGCGGATGCCGGCGGCATGGCAGGCGCGCACCGCGGCAATGGCCTCGCGCCGCGGCGGGTCGATCATGCCGACGAGGCCGAGAAAGACCAGTCCGCTTTCCAGGTGTGCCGCTTCCAGCGCCGTGCCGTCGGGCGGCGCGAAGCGCGCCAGGGCCAGCACGCGCAAGCCCTCCCGCGCCATCGCGGCGGCGGCGGCTTCGATGGCCGCGGCGTCGATGGCGCGGGCTTCGCCATCGGTGGCCAGCATGTGTTCGCACGCCGGCAGCAGCTTTTCGACGGCGCCCTTGACGTAGGCGACATAGCGGCCCTCGATCTCGTGCAGGGTGGCCATGGTCTGGCGCGCGGAATCGAAGGGCACTTCGTCGCGGCGTGAAAATACTTGGCGCAAGGTCGTCTCGTCGAGGCCGGCCTTGCGCGCCGCCACCAGCAGGGCCGCCTCGGTCGGGTCGCCGGCGATCTGCCATTGACCTTCCTTGTGGTGCAGTCCGGCGTCGTTGCAGAGCACGCCGGCGAGCAGCACTTCGCGCAGGGCGGCGCCGTCGCCCTCTATTTTCCCGGTTGGTTCATAGCCCTGACCCTCTACCGCGTGACGCTGTCCGCCGGCCAGGATGTCGCGCACCGTCATGGCGTTTTCGGTCAGCGTGCCGGTCTTGTCTGAGCAGATCACCGTCGTGCTGCCGAGCGCCTCGACGGCGGGCAACTGGCGCACGATGGCATGGCGCTTGGCCATGCGTCCGACGCCAATGGCGAGCGTGATGGTGATGGCGGCGGGCAGACCTTCGGGTATGGCGCCTACCGCCAGAGCCACAGCGGCCATGAACATGTCGACCGCCTTCTCGCCGCGCCACAGGCCGACGGCGAAGGTCAAGCCGGCAAGCAGCAGGATCGCCACCAGCATCTGCTGCGAGAAGGCCGCCATCTTGCGCGTCAGCGGCGTGGCGAGATTCGGCGCCGTCGCGATCAGCCGGCCGATGCGGCCGGTCTCGGTGTGGTCGCCGGTGGCGATCACCAGCCCGCTGGCGCGGCCGGCGACGACGTTGGTGCCGGCGTGAGCCATGTTGCCGCGCTCGGCCAGCAACGCGTCTGCAGGCAATTCGGCACTATGTTTTTCGACCGGCAGCGACTCGCCGGTCAGGGCGGCTTCGACGACGCGCAATTCCTTGGCGGCAAAGAGGCGCAGGTCGGCCGGCACTTTGTCGCCTGCCGCCAGCATGACGACGTCGCCGGGCACCAGTTCGCCGGCATCGATGCGGCGCTGGCTGCCGCCGCGCAGCACGGTGACCTCGGTGGCGACCGCCCGCGCCAGCGCCGCCAGCGCCTCTTCGGCCTTGCCTTCCTGGACGAAGCCGGCGATGGCATTCACCAGCACGACGCCGAAAATGACCGAGGAGTCGACCCACTCGCCGAGAAAGGCGGTGGCGATGCCCGCTGCGATCAGCACCAGCACCAGCGGTTGCGTCAGTTGGGAAAGAAAGCGCAGCAGCGGGCTGCGTCCCGGCGCGGCAGTCGGCCGGTTGGGGCCGTGGCGGGCGAGGCGCACCGCCGCTTCGTCTTCGGCAAGGCCGACGGCCGGATCGACATCGACGCGTCGCGCCGCCTCGACACCGGGAAGCGCATGCCAGGGGCTAGCGGCGGACGAATCCGGCTCGGGTTTCATCGCCCGCGCGGCTTCAGGAAGTCGCGGTAATACTCGCGCAAGCTGGCGTAGTGTCGGGCGCGCACGCCGCGCACCCGCGCCATCGCCTGTTCGACCGGAACACCCACCTGGGCCAGGGTTTCCGCGGCGATCATCAGGCTGCCTTCGAGCACCTCGGGTATCACCTCGGTGGCGCCGGCCTCCTTGAGGCGCACCACCTGGGATTCGTCCGCCGTGCGCACCACGATGGGCACTTCGATGTGCAGGCTGCGCACCAGACGCACGATGCGTTCGGCGGAATGCGCGTCGGGATAGGCGATGACGACGGCGCGCGCGCGCGTGATACCTGCGGCCTGGAGCACCTCGACGCGGTCGGCGCTGCCGAAAACGACCTTGCCGCCGGCCGGAGCCGCGTGCTTGACCTGGTGCGGATCGACATCGAGAGCGATGAAGGGAATCGATTCCGCCGCGAGGAATTCGGCGATGCGCCGGCCGGTGCGGCCGAAACCGCAAATCACGACATGACCTTCAAGGCCGAAGGCGCCGACGGCGACGTCGTGGATCGCCTTGGCCTTGTGCGCCCAGTCGCCCTTTGCCATTGCGCCGCCCAGCCGTGCCGCGTACTCGATCAGGAAGGGCGCGATGAACATTGAAATCAGCATCGCCGCCAGCGTCACCTGGAAAACGTCGGCGCCGATCAGCTTCAGCTCGAAGGCCAGGCCGATCAGCACCAGGCCGAATTCGCCGGCCTGGGCGAGTTGCGCGGCGGTGCGCAAGGCCGTGTCGAACGGATTTTTCGCCGCCAGCGCCAGCAGCAGGACGACGCTGCCCTTGCCGCCGACCAGCAGCAGCAAGGCGAACAGCAGGCGGTCGAGATTGGCGAGGACGAAGCCGATATCGAGCATCATGCCGACGGTAACGAAAAACAGCCCGAGCAGGATGTCGCGGAAAGGCCGGATGTCAGCCTCGACCTGATGGCGGTAAATGGTTTCCGAAATCAGCATGCCGCCGACGAAGGCGCCGAGCGCCAGCGAGAGGCCGGCGGCATAGGTGGCGTAGGCAAGGCCGACGACGATCCACAGCGTCGTCAGCACGAACAGTTCTTCCGAGCGGTGGCGCGTGACCGCGTCGAAGATGCGCTTTGTCAGCCACTGGCCGGCGACGACGAGGATAGTCAGTACCAGGACGGCCTGGACCGCGCCGACCGCAAGCGCGTGCAGCAGGTTGCCGCCGGGATCGGCCAGCGCCGGAAACAGGATCAGGCAGGGCACCACGGCGAGATCCTGGAACAGCAGCACGCCCATGGTCTGGCGGCCCGAACGCGAATGCAGATCGAAGCGTTCCGAAAGCATGCGCGCGACGATGGCCGTCGACGACATGGCGACGGCGAAACCGACGGCGATGCCGGCGCGCCAGCCCTGGCCGTAGCCGAACCAGGTGACGAGCGCGGTGGCGGCGGCGGTGAAGAACACCTGCATGCCGCCGAAACCGAACACCAGCGAACGCATTGCCTTGAGGCGCGGCAGGCTGAACTCCAGCCCGATGGAGAACATCAGGAAGACGACGCCGAACTCGGCCAGGCTCTCGACCTCGTGGCTCTCGGCCAGAACGCGCGCGCCGTGCGGCCCGAGCACAATGCCGATGGCGAGATAGGCCAGGATCGCCGGCAGGTGCAGACGGCGCGTGACGGCGACCGCGGCCACCGCCCCGGACAGCAACAGAAGGATGACCAGGAGGCTTTGATGCAATTAGTCCGCCGGCCGGATCGGTCGGCCCGTCGTGGTGAACAGCAGGGAGCGCGCGCCCTCGATGGCGGCATGGACGGCTTCGATCACCGGCGGATTGACGGGCGTCTCGGCATCCCAGTTGATCGAAAAGTTGGCACCCGAGCCGCCCGATTCGTCGTGCTGTTCGACGAACAATTCGAGCGTGCCGAAGGCGGGGATGGCGCGCGCGACGGGCACGAGTTCGCGCAGCAGCTTGCCTTCGGTGTTGAAATAGCGCGCCGAAGTGACGCGGATGGCGCGGCGCGGGTCGGTATTGCGGATGCTGATCAGGGCCGAGAGCAGCACCTTGCCGGGATTGCCCTTGCGGTCGAGGCTGCCGTGATAGACGTGGGAATACACGGGCAGATAGACCAACTGCCCCTTCGAGGCGGGAAGCGCTTCCTGCGCCGCGCAGCAGAAGGGCAGGCAAGCGAAAAAGATGGCGGCCAAACCGCGAATGTTCATGATGACTCTCTCCGGCATTTCTGCTGGGATTGTAAGTCATGTCGGACCTATAATCGGTACGCCCACCGAAGGATCAGGTGCCGATCGGCGCGCAATGCCGCTTATGGCGCGCGCGAGCATCTGCGCCGGTTTCGATTGCAGCGGAAGAACATGCCGAAGCACGCCAACCTGTTTGTACTCGCTGCCATTGTCCTGACGGGACTGGCCTGGGTCGTGCTGCGGGACACGCTCGAGTCCGGGCTGGCGAGTGCGGCCCAGCGCGACCTGGCCACCATCGTCGACCTCGTTTCGGCAGACGTTGAAGGCGCCGCGGAATCCCCGCCGCCGCTGAAGGGCATCGCGCTTGCCAGGCGGGCATCGGGTTCGGGAACCTTGCTCGCACGGGCGTTGCGGCAGGCCAACGACGAGCGCTTTCGCAACGTGTATTTTTTCGACGCGACCGGACAAGTTGTCGGCGCCGACAAGCTTCCGCAGGACTCGGCCCCGGGCTCATCGCCCGGAATAGTCCGCCGCGCCATCGAGACGCGGCACCTTGCCGATGCCCCCGAACGCGGCAGTCTGTCCGACCCCTACCTCGATTTCCAGGGCGAGGAAGTCATCGGCGCATGGCGCTGGTTGCCGCGCCTCGAACTGGGCATCGTTGCCGAACGCCCCTATGAACGGTTCGCCCAGCCGCTTGACTGGGTCGATGGAATCTTCGCCGCCATACTCGCCGCGCTCGTCGCCATGGCCTTTGCCATCGGCATGCCGGGGGCCGCCGAACTGCTGGCCGCGTTCCGCCGGCCGGATATCCGGCGCTGCGGCCCCTACCGTATCGAACGACTGATCGGCGAAGGCGCCATGAGCAACGTCTATCTCGCCCGGCACCAGCACCTGGGCCGCATCGTCGCGCTCAAGCGGCTCAAGGTCCGGGCGCAGAGCGACGAACTGTCGGAGCGCTTCGACCGCGAGGCGCGGTTCGCCAGCCGCTTGTCTCATCCGAATATCGTCACCATCCTCGACCACGGCCGGGTGCCCGAGGGCGGGTTCTTCTATGCGATGGAATTCGTCCATGGGCTGACCCTGACGCAATGGGTGCAGCAGTTCGGTCCGCTGCCCCCGGCACGCGCCGTCCGCATTCTCCGGCAAATCTGCGCCGCGGTCGGCGCCATGCACCATGCCGGTTTCCTGCACCGCGACATCAAGCCGGACAACGTCATGGCCTATGCGGCGAACGGCGACTTTGATCTGGTCAAGTTGCTCGACTTCGGGCTGATCAAGAATCTCGAAGGCGACGAATCGCGCGACTTGACGCGCAATGTCCAGGCTCTCGGCACGCCGGCCTACATGGCGCCCGAGCGTCTCAGCGATCCGCGCAGCATCGATCCGCGCACCGACCTGTACGGCATCGGCTGCATCGCATTTTTCCTGCTCACGGGGCGCAAGCCGTTCGAGGCCACGCTCGACGCCGATCTGGCCCAGCAGATCCTCCATGTCGCCGCGCCGCCCGTGTCGGGACTGTCGCCATTCCCGATCCCGGTAGGTCTCGAAGCCTTGATCGAGGCGACGCTGGCCAAGGACATGGACTGTCGGCCCCAAAGCGCCGAAGCGCTTGATTCCGAACTCGCGGAAGTTGCCGGCCTTGCGGTCTGGCGCCCGGAACTCGCACGGCTGTGGTGGCAGAGCGCCGTTCCCGCCCAACAGGATCGGTAGCTCCCGAAACCTACGACACGCCGGGCATGACGCTCAAACTATGCGTTGTCCTGATTAGCCACAATGTTCAGCCATACAGAATCTCCCTCCCCTTGAAGGGGGGAGAGCGTGGCTGGTTCGCGCCTTGGTTTGTCGGCTGAACA
>OBOI01000102.1_pt1 | contig 33014 bp, 28 predicted proteins | sample 1670151 | NCBI WGS metagenome assembly OBOI01 (sample SAMEA104232303, study PRJEB22302) | sediment metagenome | biome: forest; feature: aquifer; material: sediment | place: USA | collected 2011-08-07 | depth 0.01 m | reverse complement strand
GCAGAGCCGAGGCGACCTCCCGCAGCCAGGCGGCCAACTCGTCCGGTGAATCAACCAGCCAGCCGCTTTGCCGGTCGATGAGCAGTCGGTAGTTGCGGCTCAGCACCTCTTGATGCCGGGTATTGGCGCGGCCGTACTTGCGCAGCCGTTTCTTGATCTTGACGGCAATCACCTCCTGCCGTTTGTTTTCCAGTCGCTCCATGGTCTTGGTACTCAAATTCCACTGTCTGAGCCGGGCATAGGCCTGGGCCAGGGCCGCGAACCTCTCTGCCCCCAGTTCGGGAAACAAGGCCCCCATGGCCACCAGTTGGGCCAGGGAGCTACCCTGACCCAGGGGACCACCGACAAAACGCATCTCCGCCGGGTCAATGGCAAAGAGCCTCGTGCCTTGGAGCAGGAAGTTGCCGGGATGCAGATCCCTCTGCTCCACCCCCCGCAGGTGTTGCTCGGCCAGGGCGTAGATGAGACGGTAGCGCAGATCGTCCCCTTCCGAGCCAAGGGTGTGGAGGGCCGGGTGCTCGGCCGCCGATATGGCCTGGTCCACGGCCTCCACCACCAACACCTGCCGTCCCAGCGAGTCTTCGCCGCGCAACAAGGGGCTCGGGGCCACAATGCCCCGCGCCAACAACCCTTTCAGCCCCTGCCACTCCCGTTTAACCTGTCGTGCCCCGCGCTGGCCGTGGAAGGCCTTGACAATCACCGGCCGCGATCGCCAGGTCCCGGCCCACACCTCCCGGCTCCCCGGCACCTGGCGCAGCACCCTCTCCACCGTCACCGGCTCCGTGCCGCCCCCATCCTGGTCATGGATCAGCAGGTGGCAGGGGCCTTGGTGCTCCATCCCCCCCCTCTCCCTCTCCAGCTTGCGGCGTGCCCTGCGTTTTTTGGTGTGCCGGGCGATCTTGGCGCTCTTCGCGAGGACCGCCCGCCACAGCAGGCGATCCTGGACCCCTAATCTCTCCTTGGCCCGATAGGTCCGCAGCATGAACAGGCGGTCCTCGTCGTCAAACAGCTCCGGCGGCAGGGTGAAGTTCAGTTCGGCCAGGGTCTTCACCGGCCAGCGCCAGGAGGTCATGATATTGGTGGCCACCCGTTGCAGGTCAAAGACCGCGCCATGGGGGGGGAGGGGATAGGGTGCGCTGCCCGGCTCCCGCAGCAGGATGTGGGTGGCGTTAAAGTCCAGGTGATTCAAGCCGCCATGGTGCATGCGGCGGGCGTAGTCGGCAGCGCAGGCCAACAGCTGCCGGCGGCGCTCCGTGTGCTCGGGCCCGGCCAACAGTTCAGGGGTGTGGCGGATGATATCCTCCAGGGAGAGCAGGGGCGCGAAGTCCAGGGTGAGCAGAAATGACTCCATGCCCCCGCCCTCCACCTGCCGTTCGCCCATGGCCACCGGCACGGCCGTGGCCAAGCCGCGCAGGCGAAAGAGAGAGTAGTTGTCGAACTCGGCTGCCCCCTCGGAGTCGGTTATCTCGCCGCCACCCCGCCCCAACAGGGGCTGTTGCCTTTGCCAGGGAGGGCGAATCTCCAGCAGATGCCGTTTCAGGAAAAAGGCCGCGCCTTGATCCCCCAGCTGGATACGGGTCACGGTGCGGTCGGGGATCCGTTTGATCACCTCGCCGCCGGCATAATGAAAAAAATCGGCAAAGGTGAGCAGCCCCTCCGCCATGAGCAGAGGGCGATACAAGCGGTTGACCACCACCCGGCTCTTCTCCCCAGACGCCTTGACCTCCAGTGTTCTGATCTCGCCGCTTAATCCCTGCATCGTTTTGCCGCCAACTGTTCCATAATGGTTACCGCCACTCGCGGGCGGCTGTAGAGATCGGTCTGTTCACAATAGCGCTGGGCGTTCTCTTGCCACAGCGGGTGCTGGTCCTTGGCCACCATCGCCAGTAACGCCTGGTCCAGCTCCGCTTGGCAAAAGGGGTCGCCGGCGACCAACCGCCCTGCCCCCGCCTTGGTCACATGCAGGGCGTAGCCGCAGGTGTCGGTGGCCAGCACCGGCCGGCCGGCCACCAGGGCCTCCAGGATGACGTTGCCGGTGTTTTCGCTGATGGCCGGGTGGACCAGGAGGTCGCAGCCCGCCAGATAGCGCGGCACCTGATCGCTGGCGCCGATGATGTGCAGGTGATCCGGGATGCCCATCCTGTGCGCCAGGCGCAGCAGCGGCCGGGCCTTGCCCTTGCCGATGACCAGCAGATGGGTGCGAGCCCGCTCGGCGGCAGGGAGGGCGGCCAGGGCGCGGATGGTGCGCTCCACCCCCTTGCGCACAAAGTCCGAACCAATGGCCAACAGCACCCTGCTCTCCATGTCCAGGCCCAGTTGTTGGCGCAGCAGCAGCCCGGCATCAGGGGTGATGGCCGCAAGGATGCGCTGGCGGTCGATGCCCGGTGGCAGGGGGTGGAACCTCTCCTCCCCGGTGCCGTATTCCTTGATGTAACGTCTTTTCTCCTGCTCGGAGAGGTACATGATGTGGGTCTTGGCCTCCGGGGCAAATACCGCCCGTTCAAAGGCGGCGAGCACCCGGTAGCGGGGGGTCAGGCGGGAGAGGAGCCCTCGCCGTCTGCGGATATCCGCCACATAGCAGACATCGGCGTTGTAGTAGAGATCCAGACCCGGCATGCGGTTAAAGCCCACTGTCAGGTCATGGTCGCGCAACCCCATCTTCCCCATGGCCTCCACAAAGGAGAGGCACTGGCCGTGGTTGGTATGGCCCCGCCCGGGCAGGAGATGGATGGTGACCCCCCTGCCCGGCCGTTCCCCTTGCCACCCCATGGTATAGACATCCACCTCATGATCGCGGGCCACGGCCTCGGCGGTGATGCGCAGAAAATTACGCTCCAGACCGCCGTAGGGGAAGTAGTTGAAGATCAAAAAGGCGAGTCTCATGGCCCTGCCTCAGTGCAGAAATCGCCCATCCCCAGGAGCCTGGCCGAGTGCCCCGGCTTGAGGAAGGGCGCATACTCTTGGATCTGGCACAAGGGCATGGTCGCCAACTCCGGCCAACTCTTGTTGGCGGCCACCAGCAAGAAGCTCTCATGGGCGTTGATCATCGCCGTGATCTCCTGGGAGGTCTTCACCGGCAAGGGGCGCTTGGCATAGTAGACCAGTTGGATGGCCGCCTCCTTGTGGGAGTAGACAGGCCGGTTGCCGGCCAGCCGGTTGATGGTGGCGGCCAGGGGTTTCAAGGCGGAAAAGCGGTAGGCGTAGATCCGGGGGGTGATCACCACCTGGAAGAGGAGGTGTCCGGCCAGGAGCAGGGCCACGGTGGCAACCGTCCATTTTTGGGTGCGACCAGGGTGGCTGGCCAGCATCCTCTGATACCAGTCATGGCACCAGCTGCCCAGCACCAGGGCCAGAGAGGGGAAGACGGGCAGTAGGTATTTGCCGTGTTTTTCCGCGACCAGGGACATGAGGAGCACCGGCAACAGGGCAAAGATCAATAAAAAGCGCTGTTCATGCACGGCCCACATCGCCCGCAGCCGCTCCCGCGGACGAGAGCAGAGCATAATGACCCAGGGCGCCAAGGCCCCGGCCAAAAATAGGGGGTAGGTGTAGAGCGGGGAGCTCTTGCCCAGTCCGGAACCCGCGACCTTGTCGCTGATGTCCTCGTTGATCACCTGTTCCAGCAACCCCTTGTGCCACAGGAAGAGATAAACAAACCAGGGCAGGGCGATGCCGAGGGCAATGGCCCATCCCTGGAGCGAGACCAGGCCGCGGAGGAGCTTGCCGTCTCTGTTGATAAGGCCACAGGCGAGGGCGGGTGGGATGATAAAGATCAGGGCCACCGGCCCCTTGGTCAGCAGGGCGGCACCCATCGCCGCGTAGGCCAGCAGGAGCCACAGCCGCTTGCCCGTCTGTACCCAATCGAGAAACCAGAACACGGACAAGGTGCAGGTCAGGGCCAGCAGCATCTCGATCTGCGCCGTCCTGGCGAATTCGATAAAGGACTCGGAGGTGGCCAGGATGGCCACCGCGCAGAGGGCGGCACCCTGGCCCAGTTGGCGGACCCCTCGCTGGAGAACCAGGGTGAGGAGCAGGATCGCCATCAGGCTTGACGGCAAGCGCATGGCCCACTCCGCCTGGGTGTGGAACAGGGTGCAGGAGGCGGCCATCAGCCAGTAGAGCAGGGGGGGCTTGGCCAGATAGACCTGGCCGTTCAGAGTGGGCAACAGCCAGTCGCCCTGGTTCAGCATCTCCTGGACCACCACCATGCGTCTCGCTTCGTTGTGGCCGAGGATGGGCACCGACCAGATGCCCCAGATGCAGATCAACACCGAGGCCACCATGAGGGCTATGGTCAGCTGTTTGCCGTTATTGATCGGGGTGGATTTTGTCACGGTAACCGCAAGAGGGAGAGGTGGATCCTGCGCTTAGACGACGGTTTTTTATTGTAATCAAAGGTATCGATAGTGTTGATGACAACCTCATCGTGTAGCGCCGGCGGCAGCAAGGGGAGGGGTTCACCCTTGGAGAGCACGGCCACCGGTTCGCCCTGGGTCAATCTCTGGCGGATCTCCTCCAGCTGCCAGGGGTAGACCCGTTGGCCGAGGTCCCAGATGACCCGCATATCCACCGGATCGCCCAGAAAATAGACCTTAGCTGGGCCAACCTCCTGGGCAAGCTGGTGGCTGTCAATTCGCTTGTACCCCTTGTTTTTGGTGGTCAACACCCCGTAGTAGTGCAAGGAGGCGAGGGTGGTCATGGCCACAAAGGCCATGGTGGTCAGCAGCAGCCGCTCCACCTCCCGCCGGCCCAGGGATCGGATCAGGAACAGGGCGCTGCCCCAGGAGACGATGCCATAGACCACCATCCAGCCATCTACCGCGTGGCCCTGCCTGTGTACGAAAAAGTACAGCACCACGGGCAGCGCCAAGGCCAGCAGAGCCATGAGTGCGGTGTGGGCGCGCACCAGGGCGCGGTCGGCAGGTTGATCCTGGTGCGCGGCAAAACGTTGGATCACCCCGTGGGCCAGGTCCCCGGCCAGGAGGAAGAGGGGGAGCATGGCCGGCAACAGGTAGCGCTCTTTCTTCTCCGGGATCAGCGACAGCAAGATGATGGCGGCCACGAGCCAGAGGAGCACAAAGGTGTGGGACTTTTGGTCTCCACTGCGCAGGCGGGCATAGGGGCGGATGAGGGCGGCAGCGGCCCAGATCAGCCAGCCGCCGCTAAAGACCACGAAGTGCCAATAGTACCAAAACGGCTGCAGGTGGCGGTTGGACCAGGCCTCCTGCTCCTGGTGGGCCACCGCCAGGCCGAGATCGGCGTGGTAGAAAAAGATATAGAGCGGCCACCAACAGCTCAGCAGCAGAGAGACGGCCAGGGCCAGGGTGAGCCCAGGCCATTGGCGCTTGATCTCGGTGATGCCGAAGATGGCGATGTAGGCCAGGGTAAAGGGCAAGAACAGGGCGTAGAAGGAGACCGGTCCCTTGCTCATGAACGACAGGCCGAGGGCAAGCCCGGCCAGGACAAAGGATGGGATCCCCCCTTGTTTGTGCACGCCGTTCCACAAGGCCCACAGGCCGGCGGCCATGAAGGCGTGGCAGAAGATGTCCCAGGTGCCGGTGCGGCCGCTGTCGATGGCCAAGAGCGAGGTGGCGAGCATGGCGGCGGCGAGAAACCCTGACTGCTGGTGGCGGCCCATGGCCCCGCTCAGGCCATAGACCGAGAAGATCAGCAGGCAGGCGGCCATGGCGCTGGGGAGGCGGAGAAAAGTAAGACTATCCATGCTGCCGGAGAGTTTGGCACTGAGCGCGGCAAACCAGGTGGGCATGGGTGGCTTGGCCAGGCGGATCTCACCGTTCATGGTGGGGACCAGCCAGTGGTGCTCTGTGACCATCTCTCGGGCAGTGACGAAGTTTCTGGCCTCCATCAGGTCCACATCCACCGCGTCCAGAAAGGCGAAAAAGGAGGAGAGGCACAACACCGTCAGGATGACGAGGTGGCGGTTAAGCCAAGGGGATCTGGTCATCGTCTCTTGGTCCGCAGATAGAGCAGAATGTTGCGGCCGTAGACCACGAATCCGAAGAGTTGGCCCACAAAGAGCACCGGGTCACGGCGGAACACCGCATAGGAGATGACCATCAGCGAGCCGGCAATGCTGATCACCCAGAAACCCAGGGGCAGGATGGATGCCTTGGCCCTCTCCATGCAGATCAGTTGGTAGACAAAACGGAAATTGAACACCACCTGTCCGGCCCCGCCCCACAGCATGAGCATGAGCGGGATCTCCTTATTTTTGACAATGCCGGCCAGGGTGTTGTGCTGCCCCTGGAGCAGCCACAGCAGGGCAGCAAAGGGGAAGAGGAGAGTGAAGAGGCGGAAGGGGAGAGGGATCTTGGTCCAGCTGTGGTGGTAATGAAGATTTCTTATATAAATACAATAAGTTAGCATCTGGCCAAGGATGATCACCAGGTCTTGCCGCAGGATGCCATAGACCATCAGCAGCAGGGAGGCGATGATGCTCAGCTGCCAGAAGAGCAGCGGCGACAAGGAGCGGCCGGCCTTTTCCGAGGAGACCCATTGCACCAGCAGTCGGGCTGAAAACAGGGCCTGGGCAAAAAATCCCAGCCCGAAGACGAGGGATTGATTCATTTGCTCTGATCCGCGATCCCGTAACGGATATAGCGGCTACGCATCCAGCGGAAGGCGAGGGTATCGAAAAACGGTCCCACCAATCGGTTGAACAGGTGGTACTTGGCCGTGCCGGCAAAGCGGGGGAAGTGGGTGACCGGGACCTGCCGCACCCGGCCTCCTTGGAGCTGGATCAAGGCCGGCAGGAAGCGGTGCATGCCGGTGAAGAAGGGGATCCGCTTGGCATAGGCGGTCTTCATGATCTTCAACGGGCAGCAGGTATCGGTGATGCCGTCATTGATCATCCGCCTGCGGAAGGCGTTGGCGATCTTCGAGGAGAGCTTTTTTACCACCGTATCCTGGCGCCGGGCACGGATGCCGTTGACCATGTCATAGGCAGGGAAGAACTCGAAGAATTTCAAAAAATCAGTAGGCGTGGTCTGCAGGTCGGCGTCGATATAGCCCACCAATTCGGTGCCGCAGGCATCAATGCCGGCCTTGATGGCGGTGCTCAAGCCGTAATTGCCATCCAGTTGCAGGGAGCGGTAGGCGGGGTTGGCGGCGCAGACCTGGGTGATCATGGCCTGGCTGCCATCCCGAGAGCCGTCATTGACAAAGAGGATGGTGGTGGCGATGGGGGTGGAGGCGAGAAAACCATCCATCTCTTGCCGGAAATGGTCGAGGCACTCCTCCTCGTTATAGACAGGCACCAGGATGGTTAGGCCTTTCTCGTATTCCATGGTTCTCTCGGGATGACTGAGGTTGATTAGGCTATGGGCTGAAGGGTGTTATGGAAAAAAACCGACAAGGATGATGGTTCATGCCTGGTGGCTATCGCGCGTGTTTGGGTGGCTACCAGGCTAAACCGCTACCGGCGATACGCAATTGGTCGCTTGTTACTCAAAATGCATCGTGGCGTCAAATGGTTTCCTCCATGCACGCACAGGGCGAAGAGGTCAGCCCGCTCTCGCGGGCAAAAACGGCAGCTTCCCCTCGATGACACCCCGGACCAGGTCCACGGTCAGATCATTCATGCACTGCCAATGGTCACACGGTTTCCAGCGGTAGCAGGGGGCGCAGGCGATACCGGTCTTGATCACCGTGTGCATGGGGCCGTGGGGGCCGGTCCTTTGGGGATTCGCCGGTCCGAACAGGGCAAAGACCGGGACCTGGAAGGCAGCGGCGATATGCATGGGGCCGGTGTCGTTGGAGATGAAAAAGCGGGCCCGCCTGATGACCGCCAACAACTCCAACAGCGAGGTCCTGCCGGCCAGGGAGATGGCTCGACCCTTGGCCACCGCCACCACCTCGGCGCCTATGGCGGCGTCTCCCTGGCCACAGATTACCACCGACGGCAGGGGGAGGCTGGCGGCCAGCTCGCCAAAGCGTTGGGCCGGCCAGCGGTTGGCCTCTTTGCCCGCCGAGGGCGCGATCACCGCATACTCTTTGGGCAGGGTGCGGCAGATGGGCGGGTCGTGGTCAAAATCGGCCATGGGATAGCGGATAGTCTCCACGGGGCAGCCCATGGCCTTCGCGATCTGCAGGTAGCGATCAATGGCGTGGCGCTCCATGTCTCCCTTGACTTTGTGGGTGTAAAAAAAGGGACTGCCCTCGTCGGACTCGGCGAAACCGATCTTGATGGGGGCCTTGGAGGCAAAGGTCAACAGGCCGCTGCGAAACAGGCCGGAGAGATCGACACAGGCATCATACCGCTCGCGGCCCAGGCCGCCATAGAGGTCGCGGACCTCGCGCAGGGTCTGGGGGAGATAGGCCAACCGTTTCCAGGCATCCTTATTGATCACCCACAGCTTACTGATCAGGGGGTGGTTTTCCAAGAGGCAATGGAGGCCGCGGGCCACCAGCCAGTGGATCTCGGTGTTGGGGAAATGTCCCTTGACCGCCGCCAGAAACGGGAGGCTGTGGATAATGTCCCCCAGGGAGCTCGGTTTGATGATGAGCAGCTTTGCCGGGGGGGAGGTGAAGTCAATGTTCATCCGTTGTTATTTCGTGGAGGTTCCATTTGTCTGCAAGCGCTAACATTTGCCTTTTTGCATAAATTCGCCTATAGTGCACGGCTTCATCCGCCCGTCCTCTCAGTGCCTTACGTTCCCTTGTGAAAGACCTATGCCTCAAGATCAGACCCAGCAACCCGGCCTCTATCGGCGCCTCTTTGCCATGACCACGGAGTATCGCGGCAGCCTGCTGATCGCCATGCTGTGCATGGTGGCGGTGGCCGGGCTCTCCTCGTTGCAGGCCTTCATGGTCAAGCCCCTGCTCGACGAGATATTCTTTAATAAAAACGAGTACATGTTGACCATGCTGCCCTTTGCCATCATTGGCATTTTTGTGGTCAAGGGCATCTTTTACTATAACTATTCCTATCTAATGGATTTTGTCGGGCAAAGCATTATTAAAACGATGCGCATCCGTCTTTTTGAGCACCTGCAATCCATGCAGATCACCTTTTTTTACAAGACCTCGCCCGGCGAAATCATCTCCCGGATCATGAACGATGTGGCCCTGATCCAGAACTCGGTGTCCAAGGCCTTGGTGGGCACCTTAAAAGACCTCTTTCAAGTGATCGGTCTCATCGGCGTCATCTTCTATCAGGACTGGAAACTGGCCTTCATCTCCTTAGTCTTTCTGCCGGTGGCCTGCTACCCCATCGTCACCTTTGGCAAGAAGTACCGACGTCTGAGCATCAAGGCCCAGAAGCTGCGCGCTGAATCCTCTTCCATTCTCCATGAATCCATCGTCGGTGCCCGCATCGTCAAGGCCTTTTGCATGGAACAGCGGGAGGCGGATCGATTTGCCGGTAAGATGAATGACCTGTTCACCAGCCTGATGCGCGATGTCAAGGCCAGTAGCCTGTCGCATCCGATCATGGAGATGATGGGCGGGATCGGGGTTGCCCTGATCGTCTGGTATGGAGGGAGTAAGGTGATTCGCGGTGAATCGACGCCCGGGACCTTCTTCTCTTTTCTCACGGCTCTGATCATGATCTACGACCCCATCAAAGAGGTGAGTAAGGTCAATAACGCCCTGCAGAAGGGTCTGGCCGCCTGCTCCCGGGTCTTTGAGATGCTTGATCTTCAACCCACCATCGTCGATGCGCCGGATGCCACGACCTTGGGGAATGAGATCCATACCATCGAGTTTAAGGACGTCCATTTTGGCTATGACCCAAAAAGTCCGGATGTGCTTAAAGGCATCAATCTCAAGGTCCAGGCCGATGAGGTGATAGCCTTGGTCGGTCCCAGCGGTGCCGGCAAGACCACGCTGGTCAACCTGATCCCCCGCTTCTTTGATGTCACCGGCGGCAACATCCTCATCAATGGTGAGGATGTCAGGCAGCTGACCATCAAGTCGCTACGCGCGAAGATGAGTCTGGTGACCCAGGATACCATCCTCTTCAACGACACGGTGCGCAACAATATCGCCTATGGCCGTCCGGGCTGCAGCGACGCGGAGGTGCGAGCGGCAGCCGATGCGGCCTATGCCACCGAGTTCATCAACAAGCTGAGCGAGGGCTTTGCTACCCAGATTGGCGAGGCCGGGGCGAAGCTCTCCGGCGGTCAGCGCCAGCGCATCTCCATTGCCCGCGCCCTGCTGAACAACACCCCCCTGTTGATCCTCGACGAGGCCACCTCGGCCCTGGACACGGAGTCGGAGCAGATGGTGCAACAGGCCTTGAACAACCTGATGCAGGGCCGCACCACCTTTGTCATTGCCCACCGCCTGTCCACCATCAAGAAGGCGGACCGTATTCTGGTCTTTGAGAAGGGGGAGATCGTGGAAATAGGCAACCATGACGCCTTGATCGAGCAGGGTGGTCTCTACAGCAGACTCCATACCTTGCAGAGCTGAGGGACGATGACGGATTGCAGCCCCACCCCAGCCGGCGCCGATAGACCCCGGCGTCTCCTGTTTGTCCTGCCCAACCGCTTTGCCTCGCGGAATATCCTGACCAGCGACATCCCCGCCATCCTTGCCGCGACCGAGGGGGTCACGCTCACCGTGGTTTCACTCTTTGCCGATGATGAGCAGCGGGTGCGGGCCTTCAACAACACGAACATCACCTGGCGCCACCTGGCCAAGCCGGCCAAGGGGTCCGCGCTGCCCTGGTGCTTGCGGCTCAAGTATGCGTTGATGAATGCGGTCTATGGCCTGGTGCATCTGTTGCTGCTGAAAAAGGGGCGCCATGATGCCCTGTTCTATCGTTTCCATCAACTGCACAACCTCTTTATCCACCGCTGGTGGGCCGCCAAGCGCCAGGAGGCCCCCGGCTCCCTGGATGGGGAGGTGCAAAAAAAGCTGATTGATCCCACCCTGGCTTGGCCCTGGCCCAACAGCAGGGGGGTGTTTGACCTGTTGCTCTCCCTGCGTTTCTGGCAGTGGTCCTGCAACCCCGGGGTGGAGGCTTTTTTTGAGCAGAATCAGTTCGATCTGGTGGTGTTCAACTTTGTGCAGACCTCGCCCATCTTCCCCTATATCATGGCTGCCAAGCGTCGTGGCATCAATACCGTCGGCATTGTCGGCAGTTGGGATAATCCCACCACCAAGGGGCCGTTGTACCCCTGCCGGCGTTATGTGGTCCAGAATCGCTACATGGCCGAGATGCTGAAACAATATCACGCCGTTGAGGGAGAGAAGGTCACCATTGTCGGCTGGCCGCAGATGGATATCTACAAACGTCCCGGGATCCTCGCCCAGCGCGGGGAGTTCCTCGCCACCATGGGCCTTGCGCCCGGCTGCCGGCTGTTGCTGTTCGGCGCCTCCACCAAGCGCTTTGGCCGCCACGAGCCCAGTGTCTTGCGCCACCTGCTCCGCCAGTTGGAGGGTGGGGTCTATGGCCCGGAGGTCGCCCTGGTGATCCGTGCCCATCCCGGCGACCACCATTGGCAAGAGCGCCTTGGCGAATTTCAGGGACGCACCCGGGTGATGGTCGAGCCGCCAAACTATACCGACCGCGTCCATCTGACCAATCTGCTGCGCCACGCCGATATCGTCATGTCCACCGCCGGCACCATCTGTCTGGATGCCGTGGCCTTTGACACCTGCGCCATCAGCATCGCCTTTGATGGCGATGAGCAGTTGGCGCCAGGCGATCAGGCCGCCCTGTTCTACCAATCGGAACACTACGCCTCGGTGATCAACACCGGCGGCACTCGGTATGTGGAGAGTTGTAGCGAGCTGGACCAGGCGATCAACTCCTATCTACAAGACCCCAAGCAAGACGAGGCCGGACGCTTGGCCCTCCGCGCCCTGCACCTGGAACCCTTTGACGGCAAGGCGGGAGAACGGTTGGTGCGGACTCTCCTCGGCGGTGTCTAAGCTCCCCATGACCGAAGCGCAACCACAGCACGCCAAGACGGTCCTCTTTGTCCTGCCGACCCATTTTGCCTCCCGCAATATCCTCACCAGCGACCTGCCCCGGATTCTGGGGGCACATGCGGGGATGCGCCTCTTTTTTGCCTCCCTCTACCGTGAAGACCGGGAGAAGGTGGAATCGTTTCACAACCCTAGACTCACCTGGTTGCACCTGAAGAGACCGTGTCCCGCGGCAAGGCTCATGCGCATGAAGACCCTGCGTTATGGGTTCTGCTCCTTTGTTTACACCCTGGTCCATCTGCTGCTCTTCAACCGTGCCCGCCATCCCTCGTTGGTCTTTCGTTTCAACGAACTGAAGGGGTTTTTCGGCCATCAGCTGCGCAAGCGCATGGCCGGTGGCCGGCAAGGGCCCTTGCTGGCCAAGCTCTTTGCCGGCCTGCGTGGCGCCAAAAGCCCTTTCAACGCCCAGCGCTATGCCGATCCCAAGCTGGGTTGGCCCTTTCCCCAGAGTCAGGCCCTCTACCACTTTTTGCGGCCGGTGTTCTACTGGCTGTGGGGCAATAGCCCCCGGGTGGAGACCTTTTTTGACGTGAACCCCATCGACGTCGTGGTCATCAACTTCATCCAGACCACTCGGGTCTTCCCGTACATCAATGCCGCCAAACGGCGCGGCATTCCCATCATTGGCATGGTGGGCAGTTGGGACAACCCGACCCTGAAAGGGCCAGTCTTTCCCGGCCTGGATACCTATCTGGTGCAGAGCCGGTACATGGCGGAGCAGCTTAGCAACCATCATGACCTGGGCGCGGGCCGGATCGTGGTCACTGGTTGGCCGCAGATGGACATCTACCATAAGATGGAGAACCTGGTCGGCAAGGGGGCCTTTCGCACCTCCTTGGCTCTGGCCGAGGAGAGTAAACTGATCCTCTTTGGTGCCAACACCAGCAGGCTGGGGGAACACGAGATCAGTATCCTGCGGCACATGAGGGGAGAGTTGCAAGCGGGCAACTATGGTGAATCCACCCTCCTCATCATTCGCCCCCATCCGGGTGACGGCCAGTGGCAACAGCGTTTTGCCGAGTTCATGGGGGTCGAGAATATCCTGGTGCAACAGCCGAGTTATACCGACCGGGTGCACTTTGCCAACCTGATCAAAAATGTCGATATCGTCATCTCCTCGGCCGGCACCATCTCCCTTGATGCCGTGGCCTTTGACACCTGCACCATCAATATCGCCTTTGACGGTGACCTGGTGTTGCCGCCGGACCAGAGCGTGGCCCTGTTCTACCAGCTGGAACACTACGCCTCCATTGTCGAGACCAAGGGGACCATCCTGGTGCACAGCTATGACGAACTGGACAGCTCGCTGGTGCGTTTTCTGCAAGCACCGGAGGCGAACAGCGAAGGGCGGCAACGGCTGCGCAGTCAGCACCTGGACCCCTTTGACGGCTTGGCCTCGCAACGCATCGCCGATGCTATTTTCGATGTGATTTCTCCGGCAATGCGGTAATAGAGGTAGCAACTTAGGCTATGGACTGTAGGCTGATAGCCGTTGGCCGCAATCCTCATTCACCCTTGGATAACTTTTGAACGATGAAAGCATTTACCTTTAGTCCTACCTTTGCCATTGACGGCCGCGTGATCGGTGCCGGCTCTCCGGCCTATATCATCGCCGAGGCCGGAGTGGCCCATTTTGGCAACCTGGCCAAGGCCTTTGCACTGGTGGACATGGCGGTGGCGGCGGGCGCCGATGCGGTCAAGTTTCAGATCTTCCGGCCCGACGCCCTGATCTGTGCCGAGGCGCCGGAGTGGAAGAAGCGCTTGGGCTCCCGCGCCCTCCCTTTTTCCGATTTCAAGGAGATCCAGGGCTACTGCCGCCAGCAGGGCATTACCTTCCTGGTCACCGCCCATGACGAATCGGCCCTGGAATACATTGACACCCTGGAGGTTCCGGCGTATAAAATCGGCTCCGGCGAGGTGGATAATTGGCCCTTCATCACCAAAATCGCCCGGCGCGGCAAACCGGTGATCTTCTCCACCGGCATGTACACCTTGGAGCAGGTGCGCACGGCCTTGGGGCTCTTTGCCGAGGCCGGAAATGGCGAAGTGGCGGTGCTGCACTGTGTCACCAGTTATCCGGTCTTGCCGGCGGAGGTCAACCTTCAGGCCATGAATACCATCCGCCAGGCCTTCCAGGTGGTGACCGGCTACTCGGATCACACCCAGGGGTATCACTTCCCCTTGGCGGCGGTGGCCTTGGGCGCCAAGATCATCGAGAAACACATCACCCTGGACTTTGATGTGCCCGATGCCCAGGACTGGAAGGTCTCCTGCGGCTGGCATGACCTCCCCCTGTTCATCAAGCAGCTACGGGAGATCGAGGCCGGGATGGGATCTGGAGAGATCACCCCGACCCCAGCCGAACAGCAGAGCCTGGCCTGGGCCAGAAAGAGTCTGGTGGCGGCCACGGAGATCAAGGCCGGAGAGCTGCTCGACCGGGAAAACGTGGTCTGCAAGCGGCCGGGCACCGGCATCCCACCCTCTGAGCTGGAGAGCTACCTGGGCCGGCGGGCCAAGGTGGCGATTGCGGCCGACACCCTTATTCGAGCGGAAGACCTCCTATGAAAAAGATCTGTATCGTCATCACCACCCGCGGCAACTACGCCAAGATGAAATCCGTTATCAGGGAGATCCAGCAGACCCCGGGCCTGGAGTTGCAACTGATCCTCGGCGGTAGCGTCATCCTGGAGAAATACGGCAGGATCATGGACTCCCTGGAGGAGCAGATCCCGGTGGACCGGGTGATCCACTTCGTGATTGAAGGGGAGACCCCGGTGACCATGGCCAAGTCTGCCGGGCTTGCCGTCTCCGAGTTCAGCACCGCCTTTGAAAGCCTGAAACCAGACATGGTGGTGGTCATTGCCGACCGCTTTGAGTGCCTCTCCATCGCCATGGCGGCAAGCTACATGAATCTGCCGGTGGCCCATGTGGAGGGGGGCGAGGTCTCAGGCTCCATTGACGAGAGTATCCGCCATGCCATCACCAAGCTCTCCCATCTCCACTTCCCTGCTACCCAGGAGGCGGCGGAGCGCATTATCCGCATGGGGGAAGACCCCGCCTCCGTCTTTGCGGTGGGGGGCACCAGCCTAGACGTATTCGCGGAACTCGATCTCCACGATCTGGATCCGGTCCGGGCGCGGCAAAAGACCGGCGGGGTCGGCGTACCCATTGAACTCCAGCCGGGTCAATATCTGGTGATTATCCAGCACCCGGTGACCACCGAATACACCGATAACCTGCGCCACATCAATGAGACCATCGACGCCATCGATACCCTGAAGATGCCCACGGTGTGGATCTGGCCCAACATGGATGCCGGCTCCGACGGCATCAGCAAGGGGCTCAGACTCTTCCGCGAGCATCGGCAGCCCCCCTATGCCCACTTCTTTAAGAGCCTACCCATCGAACTTTTTGCCCCGCTGCTGTATAACGCGGCCTGTATCGTCGGCAACTCCTCCAGCGGTATCCGGGAGTCGGCCTATCTGGGCACCCCCAGCGTCAATATCGGCACCCGCCAGGCCGGGCGCGACCGCTGCCCCAATGTGATGGATGTGGGCTATGACCGCCAGGAGATTATCCAGGCCATCAAGCGGCAGATGGCGGTGGGCAAGTACCCGGCCGACCATCGTTACGGCGATGGCGCCTCCGGCAAAAAGATGGTGGAGGTGTTGGCCAATTTCACCTTTAAACTCCAGAAAAAGATCACCTACTGATGCATACCCCAAAACCGGTTGCCCTCTACTACTCAATGCTCAAGTATCAGCCCGAAAACCGTAAGCGGCTTGAGGAGCTGTTTGAGGTCGTTGAGCTTACCGATCCCAGTCAGGACACGGCGGAGCTGCTCTCCCGGGTCGAGGTCCTGTTTGCCCCCTTGGGCTATCAGGTGGACCGGGCCAAGATCGACGCCGCCCCGCGGCTTGCGGTGATCGCTTCCAACACCACGGGTCACCCCCATATCGATGTGGTCTACGCCCAGAGCCGGGGCATCCAGGTGGCCTGTCTCAAATTCGCCCAGGAGTTTCTGGCCACCATCACCCCCACGGCGGAGCTGACCTGGGGTCTGATCATCGCCCTGACCCGCAATCTCTTCCAGGCCCATGGCGCCGCCTTGCAGGGGTGTTGGGACCGCAGACCGTTTGGCGCGCCGGCCATGCTCTCCCGCATGAGCCTCGGCATTGTCGGCCTGGGCCGGCTGGGTTCCCTGGTTGCCCGTTACGGCAGGGCCTTTGGCATGCGTGTCCGCTATTACGACCCCTACGTGGAGAGTGAGAACGACGATTACGAGCGGATGCCGAGCCTGCGGGATCTGGTGGCGGTCAGTGATATTGTCACCATCCACATCCCCCATGAGCCGGAGACGGAAAACATCTTTGACCGGGAGATCTTCGCTTGCTGCAAACCGGGCTCCTATCTGATCAACACCGCCCGCGGTGAACTGCTTGACTGGCAGGCCTTTTTGCAGGCCCTGCAGGATGGCCGTTTGGCCGGCGCAGCCATCGACGTCTTTGAAGGGGAGTTTGTACCGGGGTTCCAGGACCGCTTTCCCTCGCACCCGGTCTTGGAGTATGCCCGCAGCCACCATAATCTGATCCTGACGCCGCATATCGGCGGCTCCACCGTCGATGCCTGGCGTCTCACCGAAGGCCACACCATTGACATGATTCAGGCCTTTTTAGCAACCGCATAAGGACGAACCGCATGGATACCGCCCACCTTGGGAGCGAAATTATCGGCCTGATCCCGGCCCGGGGGGGGTCGAAGAGCATCCCCTTGAAAAATATGGCCCCCTTAGGCGGTCGTCCCTTGATGGAGTATGTCATCCGGGCGGCCCAGACCTGCCCCCTGGTCACTACCCTCTGCTGCTCCACCGAGCACAGCGGTATCGCCGCCTATTGCGTGGCCCAAGGGGTAACAGTCATCGAGCGGCCCGAGGCCATGGCCCAGGATGACTCACCGGTGGTGGATGTCATCCGCCATGTCTTGGAGACTCGGCAAGCGGAAACCGGCTTGCTAGCGGAACTAGTCGTTCTCCTCCAACCCACCTCACCTTTTCTCTTGCCGGAGCATATCGCCGCCTGCATCGATCTGCTGCACCGCAACCCGGATGCCGATTCCGCCCAGACCATTACCGCCATCGCCCATAACAACCACGCCTTTAATCAGCGCCTCTTCGCGGAGCAGCGGGTTAGTTTTAAATTCGCGGATGAGCGCAAAAAGGCCTATAACAAACAGCGTAAACCCAAGCTCTATAAATTCGGCAACCTGGTCGTCTCCCGCAGTAGCTCCATCCTGGCCGGTAAGGACCCCTTTGGCGACATCTCCCTCGGGTTCGAGATCAGACCGCCCTATGACATTGATGTCGATGGACCGGATGATCTGGAGTACGCCACCTATCTGCTTGAAAAGGGTAAGGCCTCTCTGCCCTTTATCCTCGGAGGAACAGAATCCTAATGGATCCAATTTCCAGGGGCATCACTAAGCTGCGCCGCTACTTTCTCGAAAAATCCTGCGCCGCCAAGATCAAACAGCTCCCCTCCTGGCCAATCCTGGCCGGTTATCTTGAAAAGACCAACTCCACCGGCTGCTCCTTTACCGACTATTGGTATTTGTATGAAACCATCCGTACTGGTCGGCATCAAGAGGTCCTGGAGTGTGGCACCGGGGTCAGTACCATTATCATTGCCATTGCCCTGAAGGACAATGAACAGGAGTTTTCGCTCCGGGGCCGGGTGACCTCCATGGAAGAGAAAGAGGAGTGGTACACCTTGGCGGGAAAGCTCTTGCCTCAGGAACTCCAAGGATACGTCGACTTACGCTATAGCCCGAAGATGGAGTACACCCATTCGTTGTTTAGAGGGGTAGGGTACGCTGATGTCCCGGAGCGGGCCTATACCTTGGTCTTTATCGATGGTCCGGGGACCATTGCCCCCTCGGATGGCACTCGCACCTTCAACTTTGACTATATCAACGTGGTCAGGCGGACCAGTCAGCCAGTCCTGGGTCTGATCGACAAGAGGCTCTCCACCTGCTTTGTCTACTCGAAGATCTTTGGTAACAGCAACATACGCTATGACGAGGTGCGCTCCTTGGGGATCGTTGGCCCCTGCCTGGCCACAGACATCCGGGAGGCGAAAAAATCCTCCTCCGTGGCCTTTACCGGGGGATTGAAGACCTTTGGCCGCACCATAATTGAGATGGATGTTGAACGGGAAAGGGGCTAGACAAATTCAGTTAAACACTGCTTTTTGACATGAACGATGGACGCGTTTATATGATTTATCGAAACCGATTAGAAAAATTCTACTACAAAAAAATTGTCGATACGGTTCGGAAAGCCTTCAAACCTCTTTTTTTGAAGAGGGCTGAGCGATATCTGAAAGAGGAAGGTGTTTTTGAACTCCTCACCTTTGGTGAAAGTAAAGAGTATGGCCCACAACTGCATGACCTTTTTATTCTCCATCAGGAAGTCCGTAACCTGAAACCGCAACACATTTTAGAGTTTGGAGTGGGGTTCAGTACCATCGTGATGGCCCACGCCCTCAGGCTCAACCATGATGACGAGATAAAAAAGACAAAGGGCGCCACTAGCCAGACACCCGGCAGGGTCTATGCGGTGGACTCCATGAAATTATGGCTAGACAATTGCCGTAATAAATTTCCTTTGGATTTAAAGCCATATGCCGACCTACGGTTAAGCACACCTGAGGTCACATTGGTTGCGGGAGAATTGTGTCATACCTTTTTGGAACTTCCTGATATATGTCCAGGACTGATTTATCTGGATGGGCCTGACCCCCATAGCGTACAAGGGGAACACCACAACCTCTCCTTTTCGATGAAAGATTCGGCTAACAAGGAACGCTATGCCATGAGTGCCGACATTCTGCTTTATGAAAGTTCCCTAAAGCCGGGGGCACGAATTATCGTTGATGGGAGAAAAAACAATACACGTTTTCTCCGTCGCGGCCTTAAACGAAGATGGAAATTTTGGCCAAATGATACGATGAATAGATATATATTTGAACTGGTAGAATAAGTGCATTTTCGTTTTGTTAAGGCGGTCTTGTTTCAGATGGGCCTGTAATCCCCTTGCGCAGCTCTTATTATTGCCCCATGCCCTTCAATTCACTCGCTTTTTCGATATTTATTCCCCTCGTTTTTACTCTCTACTGGATACTGCGGCCACGCCCCCTGATCCTCCAGAATGGCTTTCTCCTGCTTGCCAACTATCTCTTTTACGGGTGGTGGAATTGGCGTTTTCTGTTCCTCATAGTCACCATCTCATCCATTGATTTTTTGGCTGGCAGGGCCTTGGCCGCCACCGATGATCAAGCGCGCAGAAAACACCTGCTCGTGTTTACCCTCTGCGCTAATCTCGCTATCCTCGGCTTCTTTAAATACTTTGGATTTTTCGTCGAGTCGTTCCGTTCCTCCCTCCAGCTGATTGGCCTGGACCTGGAACTACGGACGATTCAGGTGATTCTGCCCATAGGACTCTCCTTTTACACCTTCCAAGCCCTGGGCTACGTCATTGACTGCTATCAGCGCAAGGTAGCGGCCACCCGGGAGGTGGTCCCCTTTTTCGCCTATGTCAGTTTTTTCCCCCAACTGGTAGCCGGCCCCATCGGTCGCGCTTCCCAGCTGCTTCCGCAATTTCTCACCCAGAGACAGTTCAATAGCGAAGAGGCCAAGGACGGACTGCGGCAAATGCTGTGGGGTCTCTTTAAAAAGATGGTAATTGCCGACAACCTTGTCCCGGTTATCGAAACGATTTATTCTGATTACACCCACTATAACGGCGCCATTCTGCTGCTGGGCACCCTCTATTTCACCATTCAGGTCTATTGTGATTTCAGTGGTTATTCCGATATCGCCATCGGTACGGCCCGTCTGTTTGGCTTCAGGCTCATGCAAAACTTCGCCTTTCCCTACTTCTCTCGGAACATGGCCGAGTTCTGGCATCGTTGGCACATCTCGCTTTCCACCTGGTTTCGCGACTATCTCTACATCCCCCTGGGGGGCAGCCGCACCACGAGCACGGCCCGCCACCTTGCCAATCTCATCGTCACCTTTACCGTCTCCGGCCTTTGGCATGGCGCCGACTGGACCTTTATTATCTGGGGGTTTCTCCATGGCCTCTATTATATCCCCTTGGTGTTATCGGGCCGCCACAAAGCCTTTGCCAATACGGTTGCCGCTGGGCGCCTGCTACCTTCCCTGGGCGAGGCCATGCAGATGAGTACCACCTTCCTCCTTACCCTCTTTGCCTGGATCTTCTTCCGCGCCGACTCCCTTGCCCAGGCAACCGGCATCATTGGCAGGGTCTGGAGCAGCAACTGGCTGGCTGCCCCTCCCCACGATTCATCGCAACTCATGCACGGAATTCCATATGTTGTGGCCTTACTTGTTATTGAATGGCTGCAGCGGGAGAAACAACATGCGTTACAAATTGGAGCCCTGCCCGTTTGGGCCCGTTGGATCAGCTATTATGGGTTAGTCCTGGCCATCTTTTTTCTTAGCGCCACCGACCATGTGCCTTTCATCTATTTTCAGTTCTGACATGTTCGCATCCAGACACTCAAGCATCATCTCCTTCGTGGTCAGGATCATCCTCTTTGCCCTGCCGCTCCTTTTTGTCGTGGTTGCGCTGGAATGGATGCTGTGGCATACCGGGGATAGTGTGCCGGCGAGACAAATTCTTATTCAGCAGCAACGGCAAGTCGACACTTTGTACGGACGTAGCTATTTTTCCCAGCAATTCAACGTCTACAAGATCGCCGCCATGCGGCTGCGAAAGCCAACGATTTTGGTCCTTGGCAGCTCCAGGGTCATGCAGTTCCGTGACCTGATGTTTGCCCCGTTAGAACAGCAATTTTACAACGCCGGTGGCATGTTACAGAATGCCTTCGACCTGCGGTCCTTTACCAATATGATCATGGAGGGTGAACTCCCCGCTCCCCGGGTACTTATCGTTGGTATTGATCCTTGGTGGATCAAACGGGACTATGGCGAGAGTTCATGGCTTGCCGACCCGGATGAGGTCTATAGCCCCGCTGCCCATGTCAGCGTTATGCGCCGGATTTTGCGGAGTGGCAGTAAACTTCAGGCGTTAATCACCGATTATCAACTACCGGTCCACACCCCATCCGGTCATCTTGGCCTAGGCTCCTTGGCTCGAAGGAACAGTAGTGGCTTTCGGCCGGATGGCAGCAAGCTGTCACCGCTGCAGGTATTTGTTGATTATGCCCAAACACCCAATTTTGTCGATCGTGAGTCACCTCCGGTGATCCAGCGGATTCGCAAACACATAAGTCCTTTTTCCTTGCCCGCAGTCGTTGACCAAGAACAAGTCGGACACATTATCGAGTCTTTGAAGACCCTGAAAGGTCGGGGCATTGAGGTCTATGCCTTTTTTGCCCCTTTTTCAGCGGAGTCTTTGACGGCTTTAGACTACGATAGCGATATGGCCCCATGGTGGTGCTACTATAAAGAAAAGCTGCCGCAACTACTTCACCACCAGGGCATTCCGGTCATTTCCATCCTCTGTCCGTCAGATCTTGGACTGGATGACCGATACATGCTCGATGGTTTTCATCCTGGCGAAGTGTTCATCGCCCAGATGACTGAACGTTTGGTGGGCTTGGCACCGTCCTCAAGCCCCCTGAAGGCGGTTGATTTGATTTTGTTAACCGATAGGGTCAAAAACGCTGTCATGCCCCTGTCACTGGGGATACCGAGCGAGCCGAGAGCCAATAAATAAATGGGTTTTGGATGTAGCGCTACGAGTTGTGGGTATGGTGTGTGGTCGATGTCTACGGGCCATGACATCCTTTATTTCAGATCTAGGAGTGGATGACAGAAATATGCTTGATGGATGATTCATCCCGGCGCAGTATTGATCGCTCAGGTGGCGGAACCTTTAGTGGGCTTGACGCCGCCCTCCAGCCCCCTGAAGGCAGGTGACTTGCCTTTGATAACCGAGAGGGCCAAAATCGCTGTTATGCCCCTATCCATGGAGATACCGAGGGATGTTGGGGGGTATGGTGCGGTCGATGTCTACCGTTCATGACATCCATTCTCTTTAATAAATAAAAAAACCCCATTCCAGCAAGCGCTGGAATGGGGTTTTTTTGCTACTGATGTTTAGTTCTGATCTGTCTTTGGTGGGGCGTGAGACTAGAACTTCAGATCAAGGCTGTGACGGAGGAACATGAGGTCGTCCGGATTGCTGCCAGCACCATTAGCGGCGGACTCATAGACGTCACCCACGAAGAGGTATGCGGCTTCAACTTTGTAGTTCAGACCTGCAGTCAGTGCCCATGTTGCGATCAAGTCGAGCTCGGTGCCGACATCATCGGCCTTGTTGGTGCCGTAGTTGATGGTATCTTCGGTCAGCTTCATATAGCTTGCCGTTGCCAACAGAGAGAGGTCCTTGCCGGTCAAAGGACAAACGGTCTTGGTGCTGCCTTTGAGCTGCAACAAGGTCAGGTTGCTCAGGCCGGTATTCTTGCCAGTGGTGCTGGCGGCGCCAGCCCATGAAGCGGCTCCTGGAATCGGTGAGCGGTAGCCAGCGATGATGGTATCGTAGGTGGTGTCGGTCAAGAAGTTGATGAAGCCATCATGGTTGTAATCTGTATCAGTATCAGCCAAGTCATCGATTACATCTTGTGCATCGTCACCTGAGCCGTAGCCGAAGACGAGACCGATCTTGCCCACACCCAAATCATAGTTGGCACCCACTTTCATGGCCCAGCCGCCAGCGTCAACATTCATGACATTATCAACGTCCGCTACATCGCCAAACTGGAATTCGAGGTCGGCCAAATAATCGATAGCGCCTACTTTGCCATCAGCTGTCAGGCCGATGTTGGACATGGCTAAGCCGCTGAAAGGTTCAGCAGCGGTGCCGGACTCAGATCCACCCCGCAGATAAGTCCAGTTGGCGCCCAGGTTCAGGCTGTCGCTGAGCTTATGGGTGATCAAACCTACATAGCCGTCCAAGTCATCAGAGGCATCTGCAACGCCAGGGAAGGCGCCATTGGCATTCTCGTCAAACTTGATGGTCAAGCCGGCCACATGGGTGGCCTCGCCGAGATTGGCATAGAAAACCAGCGCGTCATCGCCAGAACCGGTATGATCAAAGAACAGCTTGTTGCCCAGGGCCAGCGGCATATGACCAGCCTTGACACCCCAGACACCCGGCTGATAGTTTACCCAGGCCTCAAGAATGTTCAGGCCGCCCTGCTTGCTGCCACCATTGAACAAATAGTCATTATCATCGGCCGCCCCTGCTCCGCCGACGGTGGGATTACCCCAGGCATCGACATCGGATGTACCAGCGCCGCTCTCCAGCTTGACATAGCCAGTGGCCTGATCGGAGACCTTGGCCTGCACACCCAACTGCACACGGGTGTCATAGCCGGAACGACCAGGACTATGTGCACCGGCACCATCCACACTCTCATTCCAATTGTCTCTGTCGTAGTAACCACGCTGACGAACGCTGCCATCCAGGGTAATCTTGCTTGTGCCCTTTACCACAGTCGGCGTTTCGGCAGTCTCCGTGGCGTGCAGGGCCAAGGCCGATGATGCCAGGCCAAGGACCAGCATGGAGCTCAATGCTGCTGCTGCAATTGTCTTCTTCATATCCAAAATCTCCTTACCAAAATTTTAGGCATCCCATGCAACTTCGGCGCCCGTTGACACCCAGGCCCCTCTCCCGTGGGGCTAGAGCGTATTATCAAATCCTGCCCAATTACAGGATTCGCCTCTTGTTAATCATTAAAAGCCTATCCGTGTTAAGTTTTTTTTACCGAGGAGTTGAAAAAATTGTACTCACGTTGAGCCCTGATGTACCAATACATTTAATGACAGGAATCTTTACGGCCTTCCCATCTCCAGTCTTGCTAATTCGTTGACTTTTCCGCCCCTCACCGGTATCTATTCTTCTGCCATTTAAGGTTGTTTTATCACACCAGCAATTTTTGCGGTTTGACAACTCGTTGCCTCTTGCCAATCAGATTGGACAAAAAAACCGCTTGGGTTGCTCTCGCTAAACAAGCGAGAGCCGGCAATGATGGCTGCCCCTTTGATTCATCGGCTAATAATAATTGTGTATAAACCCAACAAACTCCACACGCTATATCTTGACTAGGGACTCATCATGAACAATTCAAATCCGCTATCCTTCGCACGATTTACCCTGTTGACCGTCTGCGCCTTACTTCTCGCGATCCCCGCCCATCTGTTTGCTGCTCCTACCACTGCTGGTCGTGTTGTCCTCCTCCCCTTTGCCGCACATGCCGACCGCGACCTCTCTTACCTCACCAGTGGTCTGCGCGATATGTTGGCTAGCCGCCTCGCCGCCGGTGCCGGGGTGGAGATAGTCCCCCAGGCCGAGGTCAACAGCGCCATTGCCGGCAGGCCTGCCCCCACTGATCCGGCGGCTATTCGTCTTTTAGGAACGAAACTTAAGGCTGACTATGTCCTGGCCGGCAGCCTCACGGCCTTGGCCGGCAGCCTCTCCCTTGATTCCACTCTCCATGCCATCAGTGGTTCAACAGAACCTAAAACTTTTTACGCGACAGCGCCACGGGAGGAGGAGATCATCTCCGCCATCGATAGCCTTTCCTGGCAGATCGCCGAGAAGTCCTTTGGCAAGCAACGGCCAGCTACCGCTTCGCAATCACCCCCGGCCGCATCGGTCCCCCCTGCCGGTGGTGATACCAATGCCACCTATCAAACTGGCCACCCAGACCGCCTGCTCATGGGACAGGCGGGTGCAGGCACCGGGATCATTCGACCCTTGGGTGTGGTTACCGGTGCCTTGGGCTTTACTAAGAGCCAGACCTTCAACTATGGTTTGGTGGCCATGGAGGTTGGCGATGTGGATGGTGACGAGCAAGAGGAGTTTGTTCTCGCTTCCACCTATGAGCTTCGCATTTACCGCCGTACCGACAACCGTTATCAGAAGATCGGTCAGGTCGCCCTTGCTCACCGTTATCGCATTCACTGCGTCACCATGGCCGATCTCAACAATAATGGCCGTCAGGAGATCTATGTCAGCGCCGCCGATGCCAAAGACCCGAACTCTCTGGTTTTGGAGTGGGATGGCAAGGAATTTGCCCATCTGGCTGACAACCTGAGCTGGTATCTGCGAGCCATTGCCATCCCCGGTCAAGGCATGGTATTAGCCGGCCAAAAGTCAGGTCTCAACCGTCTGATGGGCAAGGGGGTCTTTCGGGTGGATCTCTCCCAGGGCCAGATCATGAAGGGTGAGGAGTTGCAGACCGGTGGCATGAACCTTTTTGACTTCAGCTACGCCGATCTCGATGGCAATGGTGGTCTTGAGGTCGTTGCCATCTCTCAAGGAGATCGGCTTATGGTCATGACCCAGTCTGGCAAGGAGCTGTGGACCAGTGATGACTTTTATGGGGGCACGACACGTTTTATCGGTGGTGAGAGCCCTGAAGACTTGAATAAAGACCTTGAAAATAACCGCAATGAGGGGGGGCGCCTCTACATTCCGGCCCGCATTGTGATCAAGGATATGAACAATGACGGTATCCCGGATGTTATCGTCAATAAAAACCTCTCCTCGGCCTCACGCATCCTGGCCAGGACCAGGAGTTACCCCAGTGGCGAGATTCATGCCCTCACTTGGAACGGCATCAGCCTCACCGAGTTGTGGCGTACACGTAAGATCGACGGCTACATTGCCGACTATCGACTAGGAGAGGTTACCACTACACCTGCGCAGGATGGTAAGGGGCAAACCATCAAGGCAGAGTTGAATGTCGGCATCGTCTTGAACAGCAGCGGTTTTGACATTCTGAGCAATGGTAACAGCGCGGTCTTGAGCTTCCCCTTGCAGTTGACCGGGGAAGAAGGGAAGTAGAATCGGGAAAAGGGTGGGGCAGGAGTTAACTTCGCCCTTCTCCGTTCTCCATCAACTCACTGAAATAGACGATGGACGGGAACTCCGCCGAGGGTTTGATTGGCCCTTGGCTGCTGGGTCTTGCCACATAGACCAGGTGCTGGATACCATAGGCTTGGGCTGAATAGAGGATCTTTTCGGTGTCCTCGGCCAACATGGTGGACTTTCTGTTAAAGGGGATCCTCTCTTTCAGTCCTTCCCAGAAGGCGGGATCCTCTTTTGGCATGCCAACCTCCGCAGCGCAGACAATCCCATTAAAATAGCCGCTGAGCGTTGTTTTAGCCATTTTGATATCAAGGGTCTTGCCGTGGGCGTTGGTGACCAGGAAGACCCTTTTTTGCGCCTTGCGCAGGTGCTCCAGAAACTCAATGACGTAGGGGTGGACCTGGATTAGGTGGTCGATCTTGATCTTTAAGGCCGGGATGTCGAGATCGAGTTGTTCGCTCCAGTAGTCCAGGTCTGTCCAGTCCAGGGTCCCCTCCCGGGCTTGATAGGTTGACAGCAGTTTTTTTCTGGCGGCCCGTTCGTCAATTCCGTTTTTTTCGGCATAAATGGCCGGCACGAAGTGTTCCCAAAAGTAGTCATCAAAGTGTTTGTCCAGTAGGGTTCCATCCATGTCGAGCAGCACCGTATCTATCTCCCCCCAGTCGATTATCATTGCCGTGCAGCCCCAATCACTTCTCGTAGAGAGTTGAGCCCTTCACTGGTCAGATACGCTCGTATGCCGTCCCGGATTTCGTCCACCGCTTTGGGATTGACGAAATTGGCCGTACCCACCTGAATAGCGGTCGCCCCGGCCATGATGAACTCCATGGCGTCTTCCCAAGTGCTGATGCCGCCAATGCCGATGATCGGGATCTTCACGCGGCCAGCGGTCTGGTAGACCATGCGTAGGGCAACCGGTTTAATGGCCGGTCCCGAGAGGCCGCCGAAGGTGTTGGCCAGCACCGGCCGTCGCGTCTTGACGCTGATAGCCATGCCAATCAGGGTATTGATCAAGGATACGGCATCGGCCCCTCCCTCTTCCACGGCGCAAGCCATGGCGCCTATGTCGGTGACGTTGGGAGAGAGTTTGACGATCATGGGTAGCTGGGTCTTGGCCCGCACGGCCCGGGTCAGTTCGTAGGCCATGGTGGCGTCGGTGCCAAAGGCCACCCCCCCCTTCTTGACGTTGGGGCAGGAGATATTCAGCTCCACGCCGCTAATCCCTTCCACCTCGCTCAACCGTTCCACCAGCTGGCAATACTCCTCCATCGTGTCGCCCAAGACATTGACGATAACTCGGCATTGGCGTTGCCGGAGAAAGGGCATCTTCTCCTTGATAAATGCCTCCACGCCCACATTCTCCAGGCCAATGGCGTTGAGCATGCCGCAGGCGGTTTCGTGGATGCGCGGGGGGGGATTGCCCGGCCGCGGCTTGAGGGATATGCCCTTGACCACCACCGCCCCCAGGCCCGCAACATCGGCGAATGGTTCATATTCGCCGCCATAGCCGAAGGTCCCCGAGGCGGTCATCACCGGGTTCGGCAGCAGCAAGGTGCCTATGTTGACGGTAAGGTCGGGTTCTTGGCCCGCGGCGTCGCTCTCTGCCATTCTGTTTACTTCCATGCAATATCTCCCGCGAAAAAGACCGGACCATCCTTACAGACATGGAGGTATCGGCCGCCCTTGCTGTTGGTGGTGGTAGCCTCAACCGTACACCCCAGGCAGGCCGAGATGCCGCAGGCCATCATGGTCTCCAGCGATACCTGGCAGGGCCACTCATGTACGCGGCAGAGGTCAGCCACGGCACGCATCATCGGGTATGGTCCGCAGCTGCAGACCTGCCAATTTTGGCCATTGTCCAGCAAAGCAGGGATCAGTTCCGTGACCAAGCCATGGTGGCCCAGACTGCCGTCATCGGTGGCCAGATGGACTTGGAGTTCCAGAGTCCTGAATCCTGTGCTGAGAGCTGTCAATTCACCCTTATTTCTTGCGCCAAGGATGATGGTTAAATCGGGAGCTGGGTTCTTCGCCAGCAGGTTTTGGGCAAGAAAAAGGAGGGGGGCGATGCCCAGCCCACCACCCACCAGGCACATCGCATCCCCGGTCTTGAAGTGATTGCCTAACGGCCCGACCAGATCGATTCCATCACCTTCCCGGAGTTCAGCCAAGGCCTTGGTCCCTTTACCCAGGACCTTAAAGAGGACCTGGATGGTGCCATCGTTGCAATTGATCTGGTGGATGGAAAAAGGCCGTCTGAGGAACGGATCATACCCGCCACCGGCCTTGATGGTAACGAACTGGCCTGGCTTGGCCTGGCAAGCCATTGAGGGGGCCAGCATGGTCAAACGGACGATGTCATCTGTCAGCCGCTCGTTGGTGATGAGAGTTGCGGTGCATTGTTCCATTACGACTCCTGGATGATGAGGGTCAGGAGCCGTTCAAATTCCTCGGCCGAAGTGTATTCGATCTCGATCTTTCCTTTATCTCCGTTTTGCACGATAATGCTTTTTGCGCCAAAATAGTCTGACAGGGTCTTGGTCACGGTCAGGCAATAGGAGACGGGTAGGGCGGGTTCAGGTTTCGGGGCAACGCTCTTTGGTTTAACTGGATTTTTCATCCGCTTGGCCATGGCCTCAGTCTCACGCACAGACAGGGACTGAGCGATTATCGAATCGTGAAGCAATTGGACTTGCTCCTCGTTAGTTAAACTTAGCAACACCCGCGCGTGGCCCGAGGAGATTAAGCCCTTGCTCAGGCTCTCCTTGGCATAGTCAGGGAGCTGGATGATCCGGAGGCTGTTGGCCACGGTGGAGCGGTTTTTACCCACCCGTTTGGAGACCATCTCCTGAGTCAGCCCAAATTCGGCAATCAGCTGCGCATAGGCCTCAGCCTCTTCCAGAGGGTTCAAGTTCTCGCGCTGGATGTTTTCGATGAGGGCCAGTTCCAGTCGATCGGAGATGGCGATCTCCTTGACCAGGGCCGGCACTTTCTCTAGCCCTGCCAACTGCGCGGCTCGCAGACGACGTTCGCCAGCGATCAGTTCATAGTTGTTTTCCGCGATCTTTCTGATCACTAAAGGTTGCAGTATCCCCTTCTCCGTAATGGAAGCCGCTAGACTCTCCAACTCTTCAGGGTTGAATGTCTTTCTTGGCTGGTACGGATTTGGGTGGATAAAGGCGATCGGACATAGGAGATACGGGTTGTCTGCTACCGGCATTTCCTGGCCACCCATGAATGTCGCGTTGTTTTCCTCGTCCGCTGGGAGTAGGGACATTAGCCCTCTCCCCAGCGGGGATGATGATTTGGCCATGTTATTGGTTCCTCCCCTGTTGTTTCTTGATGAACTCCTTGCCCAAATTCAGATAACTCAATGCCCCTGCTGAACGGCTATCGTACTGGTGGATTGACTGCCCGTGGCTGGGACATTCGCTCAGTCGTACATTTCTAGGGATTACGCTATCGTACACTTGGTTCTTAAAGTGTTTTTTGACCTCTTTTGCCACCTGGTGGGTCAGCCGGTTTCTCCGGTCATACATGGTCAGGACAATGCCTTCGATGGCTAAGCGCTGGTTATAAGAATTTTTGACCAAGCGGATGGTTCTGACCAGTTGACTGAGGCCTTCCAGGGCAAAGTATTCGCACTGGAGCGGGATGATGACCGCATCCGAGGCGGTTAGTGCGTTGATGGTCAACAGCCCCAGGGAAGGTGGGCAGTCGATAAAGATAAATTCGTAGGAACTGAGCAAGGGCTCAAGCAGCTCGCTTAAAAAACGTTCGCGCTTGGCTGTTGTGATCAACTCCACTTCAACGCCGATAAGATCGATGTGGGTTGGTAGAATATACAAGAAACCCTCTTTGTCCACTTGGCGTATGGTCTGCGTCACATCCGCTTCGTTGAGGTAGCAGTGGTAGAGGTGCTGCCCCATTTTGGCCGTGTTGACCCCGAGCCCACTGGAGGCGTTACCTTGTGGGTCTGAATCCACCACCAGCACCTTGTGTCCGAGTTGTGCCAAGGCTGAGGCTAGGTTGATGGTGCTGGTAGTCTTGCCAACCCCACCCTTTTGGTTGGCAAAGCTGTAAATCTTTCCTTTAGTATCGGATTGTGCGTTCATGTGTTCTCGTTAAGGTGTTGGGGTGATCCGGGGGATTTAGGGCGACCCGTAAGGATTACTACCCTGGGAGGGCGCCTTGGAACTCTTCAGCCATCGTGTTTGGTATGGGATAGCGCCGCGTGGGCGTTCCCGATCGCGATCAAGCACAAATACATAAACCGTGCACTCTTGTCAACCTGACAGATTGTTTCACGTGAAACAATCTGTCAGGTTGACTGCTGTGGGGGTATATAAATGTTATTTGTTGGTTTAAGTCTTTTGAGACAAAGTACGCAGGGGGTGCTTGCTGGCGCAGGTCATAAGGGTTGAGAGTGGTGAGAGTCCAAGGTCGGAGCAGAAAATGCTATAGTCTTGTCGAGTCTTTTGGCCGAATCTAGGTTGGCGGTTGCTGAAACAAGACAAGGGTTGGCCGGTGGCCAGGTTACTTGGCGTCTGGCGGGAAGGTTGTCAGTCCGCACCATTGGAACATTTGTCACCCTTATTGCACAGCTCATCTTCCATCCGAAACGGTACCACACCTCAGTCAGGCCAACAGCGTTCTCCTGCGAACTGGAGAAGCCGGTGACACCTTTGTCGAGCACAGACGGACTGACATCGGTGGTAAAGGTGTAATGGTAGGCATCCGGGGGCAAGTCAGGGCGTCGCCACCGTGTTGCCGATGCGGGGGGGGGAAGGCCTCGATCGGGGTGATGGACGCGGTGTTTTCGGCAAGATCCCGGAGGAAGTCGTGGCCACCGGGGAGAATAGGGCAGGTAGATCCACGGCTTAAGGTGGTCTGCCTCAGGGTGAGTGACGGACAGGGTTGTGTCGCTTGGCTGGCGGCGTCCGCCTGAAGACGGGCGGTGGCCGGGGTTAGAAGCTCCGGATTGGCGCTCTTCGGGTCAAGCGGTGGCAGGCCCCCGTGGGGAGAAGTCAGGTTGGTGGCGGCACCGGCGTCCTTGACCACACAACGGGAAGTGGGAAATTTTTCACACATACACCGGTTTTGTGTCGGTGTTGGCCCCTATGTGTTCGTAAGGGTTGGGCAGTTTTGGCCGACAGAGAAAAAGACAGGGTCGTGTCATCAATCCTGAGAGATCCATGCTGCTCAATATGATGGAATCTCAAAAAGTCGTGAAGCTGATCATCTGCAAATGTAATTTCGGTGAGTTACTGGGCGTGCCAGCGGCGGTTGAGCGGTTTTTGCGTAACCGACAACTATAATAACCGTGGCTATACAGGATTCTCAGCCAAGATGTCTGGGCTCTCAGCGCTGGCGGGTGAATTCAAGGAGCGTCGTCCACGGCGCGATCAAGCCTGAATCGCGCCGTGGATGACGCTCCTATCCCAAAAACTGCTGAAAATTTTTTTAGCCACAAATATAAATGTAGCGGTCCACCATGGCCCATGCCATCATTCATTGACCAGGGTAGGAATATAGTGCTATAGGATAATGCTCGAAGGGAAAAAATAGGGCGTCAATGCCTCCCACGTAACTCGCGCGGAAACAAAGGCAGGGGATGAGAGGGGGCGGTACAAGGAGGATGTAATGAATAGAGCCTGTCCGCACTGCGGCCAAGAGATCCATGTGTTTGACGAGGAGTGTCCGGCCTGCGGCAAGGCCTCGAAACCGGGGGTGCTGCTGGCCACTGCCTCAATTGTACATGGCTACCGCTCCGTGATTCTGCTGGTCGCCATCCTGGTCGCGAGCTGGTTTATCCTCTCCACGATACTCCACTAACTTGCGATGCCCTCCGCCCCATCACCGGCCCTTCACCCCCCCTCCACACACAAACAAACAATCAGGATGCCAAATGATCAACAACGATGTCCTGCGCAGCGTGCGCTACCTACTCGACTTAAGCGATGCTAAAATAGTCGACATCACCAAGCTCGCCGGTCTTGAGATCGGCAAGAGCGAGGTTAACGCCTTTCTTAAAAAAGAGGGCGAGGAAGGGTACTTGGCCTGCCCCGATGCCGTGCTGGCCCATTTTCTCGACGGCTTGGTGTTCTTCAAGCGTGGCAAGGATGAGACCCTGCCGCCCCGCCCCATCATCCTACCCGTGACCAACAACATGGTCCTGAAAAAGCTGCGGGTGGCCTTTGAGCTGAAAGATGAGGACCTGCACGGGATTCTTAATGGCGCCAACTTCCCGGTGTCCAAACCCGAACTCAGCGCCCTGTTCCGCAAGCCTGGCCATAGCAACTACCGCACCTGCGGCGACCAGTTGCTGCGCAATTTCCTCAAAGGTCTGACGCTCCGTTTGCGCGGCTAAGAGCAGTCCGAAAGCCAGGGGCTCCGCCCTTGCATTCAAAGTTTGTCAGTATCACAAAGAGCGCTCAACCGACGCTGGCACGCTCCGTAACACATCCAAATTATATTGGCCGATGGTCAGCCGCACGACTTTTTGCGATACCATCCGTGTGGTGATTTTTCTCTCACCCCTTTCAGCCTGCTATACTCTCAACAACCCCCGTGCCGTTGCGAGACGTAGGTGGGCAGGAAGTGGCACCGCATTTTCCTCTTGACCGGCAGTGTCAACCTGGTATGTTAGAAAAAAATTGAATACTAACTTTGTCCGTTGGGAAGGAAGAGCCGATGCAGAACAGCACGGTGGCCACGCTCGCCAAGATCATGAAGTCGATTAGCCACCCGATCCGTTTGAAAATTCTCTGTCTGTTGGTGGACGGCGGCCAGACCGTGGGCCAGATCCACGAAAGGCTGTCCACCTCCTACGCCAATGTCTCCCAGCACTTGCAGCGCTTGCAGCATCAAGGGCTGGTGGTGACGGATAAGCAGGCGAATTTTGTGCACTACTCCATTGCCTCCCCCAAGGTCACCGAGATGATCCGCACCTTGCGGCGTCTCTATTGCGTGGCGGCCAACAAGGACGAACCCCCATCACCCCAACACCTCCAACCATAAGGAGAGAGTCATGATAGTCACCGATTGGATCCACACCATCGCTGGAACCTTTATCCTCCTGAGCCTGGCCCTCGGCGTTCAGGCCAGCCCCCTGTTTCATAGCGTCTACTGGCTGTGG
>OBOI01000101.1_pt1 | contig 33172 bp, 25 predicted proteins | sample 1670151 | NCBI WGS metagenome assembly OBOI01 (sample SAMEA104232303, study PRJEB22302) | sediment metagenome | biome: forest; feature: aquifer; material: sediment | place: USA | collected 2011-08-07 | depth 0.01 m | reverse complement strand
TCCTCCCACAGCACCATGGACTCATCGAACAGTTCAAGGGTGCCGACACATTGGCTGTCGCTAAAGTTTGTGGCAATCACAGGCCATGTTGTTTTTGACGGGTACAATTGTGGGGTGGTGTTCCCCAAGAAGAAGAATGATTGCAAGTTTGAAAAACTACGATTGAGGCCAGTTTTCAGCAATAGATCGACAAAAGACCGGAATGAGACCCTCTTCGCGAGACGGCACTCATGATTGATATCCTGTGTCTGTCGTCGGTAGAATGCATACATTGACCCAAGCCGGTCCAATGGATCCCTGAGCATAACGAGGGGAATGAATTGGATGCTCTCATGATGAGGGGCGGGTAGGGCAATTTTGTGTGACGCAATCGATACAACCCGTTCATTGCTCATGGCTCTCTCAACTATCGCGGACTGGGGGAAAAACGGACCGTCTTGTCTCTCTACATTGATCGCTAAATCGCCAAAATTTTTACTTAGAACTCCGTCAATTGTTGTGCCGCCATTTTTAAAGATATGGCAATGTAATAAAACGGTTCTCATTGCCTTGTTGGTCACGGTGCTCTCCAAGTTGTGCAGAGGTGGATATGCCCTGCTCGGGTGGGGATAACTGGAATTACCCAAGGGGAAAAATTCATTTGCCAAATGCCCTTTTCATCTTTTGGATAAAGGAGTCGGCTCTGGGCTGGACCTCCGCCTCCTTGTCGTCTATCGAGTTTTTCATTTGCCCTCGGAGTACGTTATTCTCTTCTTTCTGCATATCCTGCAATTCGCCAAGCCGTTGGTGGTAAAAAGCAGCGATGCGCGCCTGTTCTTCCCTTGATGCCTGTCTGGGCGATCCAATAAAAAACGCAAAGAGATTGGGCACGACTTTATGTTGGGTGTAGCGCTCGTCCAGATCGATAATTTTTTGCAGAATTGCCTTGGCTTCAGGATCATCTCCAGTAAACTCTTCGATATTGTTCCACAAAAGCTGGTAGGCGACGCCTCCTCCGAGATTATGACGCTCAATCATCTCAAAGTGTGTTTCAAAGGCGGGGAGGATTTCCGCAGAGCGGATCGCTTCGGTGATATCTCCTTGGATATAGGTCTCCAAAGGGTGCCGTAACGGGTGTTTAGTTTGATACTTAGGGGGGAGTGAGGCGTTGACAGACTCCATCAGTTTAAGGTGCTCGTCGGTGTACTGATTGCGGTTGGGCCCAACGTAGTCCCAGTTCACGAACATGCCGTAAGGGGGCATGGATAAAGCAATTTTTTCCAGCAAGGCCTCTAGGCACTCCACGTGGTGGAGTGCGGCAACGTTGACCACAAGATCATATTTTTTTTGCAGGGATAAGGACTCAAACGAGGATTTGAAGTAGTTGATGGGCCTAGTGCCTTTTTTTGCCCTGGCTTCATTAAGGTAGGTGTCGGAGTAGTCGAAGGCGTCGAACTCAAGGGCGATGCCGTTGTCGTACAACTCCCGCTCGATCCGTCCATTGCCACAGGCGATAATGAGGCAGGTTGCGAACGGTTTCTGAGCGTAGCGTTGCTTGAAATAGGGTATCCACCATAGACGATTGTCCCCGGTGGCGTTTCGGCAGAGGTAGGCGCGAATTTCCGGGAGGTCGTTCCAGTACTTGGCCGCGTAATGGTTGGTTCCCGTGGGCGGGGTCTTTTCTTGAAATGGCATGCTGTTAGGTGGTTGGCTCTTCGCGGGGCGGCGTGTGAATGAAAGGTGTCTAACACCATTTCTTGGTCAAGGAGGCGATTTGCTCTTGTGAGTAAAAATAGCGCATAAATCGTGAACCGTAAATGGCCTCTATTTCTTGGGGGGTTGGCCGGTAGCGCTCCTTGAATCGTTTATAGATGGGTTCGTACCACTTCCCTTCCGGGGCATTGCCCCAGGAGAGTTCAAAATTATTGATCCCCAAAAAATCTCCCAGCTCCTTACTCCGTTCACTCAAGTCTTCCAGACGCAGAATGATCATCTGCACCCGCGGGGTCTGACTTTCATAGATTTGCACGCCTCTCTCCTGATCGAAGGGCTTGGCATAGATGTCGATCATGTATCTCTCGATCTCAGGGTAGTAGAAGTGTGATCGCAGGAGGTTGTCGTACCAACCCGTGGCCAAGGAACTGGTGTTGAGGGTATGGAGGTGTCTAGTGATCTCCCGTTCCTGCTGCTCATAGGGCATTTTGTTGAACTGGTCCTTACCGGCAATATAGAAAGAGTTGCGCCACTCTTCCTTGAAGTTCATGGATTGGAAGATGGTTGAGATGTTGCGGGCCAGGAGGTCCCGGACCAGACTGATAATGACGAACTCCTCGTCTGAGTGGTGCAGCAGGTCATAGAGGAGTTGGACAGAGTGAGTCTGGATGATGTTGTGGTGCCGGGGCCAGTGGGTGTCGTATCTGATCGACGGGACCTGCCAGGAAGTGGCTCTGGAGTATGGGAGGAGGGAGGTGTAGACCGACAGGGAGCCAACCTTGCCCATCTGCCAGATAAGGATTTTTTTATCGATGTTGCGCCGAGTGGGGGGCAGTTTCCTTACGGGTGGTGCTATCGGCTCTACAGGGGGAGGGGAGGATGGCCTGATCAAGATGCAGCTTTCCGTGTTCTGGGGAATGTCACAGACAGAAAAGGTGAATGGTGCCCCCTGATCGCTCAAGGTGATGGTGGCCTCGGTAACCCCGTATTGGCCGGGATGCGGATCCCGAGATTGGCTTTGTATGGCATTGCGGAGTATGGTTATTCCCGTCTTGTTGACGATGGCGGCTTTGAGCAGGACACCTTCGATTCGGAAATAGATGTCAAGGTGCCCGCAAGCCGTGGGTTCGAGATGGATGGCGCTTGCTTCGTGCCGCAGGCCTTCCCTGAGTAGGAAGTCCACGATCTCCCCTGGCGGTCTATCGGCCTTGAGCAGGGCTGAAAAAGAACGAGCGAACCAGCGGCAGCGGGTGACTGGGCGGTTTTCCATCCGTGTCACTTGGTAGGCGAAACGTCTGAGTCTGCGCCAAAGTTTATGGCTTTGCATCGCCCCTGCCCTGTGGATTGATTGCAGCGGTAAAGGGGATGCCGTACGCACGGCAGGTGTCGATAATAGATTCAAGGCCCATGGTGCGGTCAGCGGCGCGGCATTGCTTGCAGGCTGGCAGCAGCGATTGTTGTTCGCTCATGGCCTGCCGCATCCGGCGGTAGTACTCGCTGTTGATGGCTGCCTTAAACCCTTGGCCGCCGAGGTCACCGACAATGCAGTCGGTGTGGCAGCAAAGGCGGCTGGTGCCGTTACTCTTTACATAGCTGAGCTTCCAGGGGTCGAGGCAGTAGGGTAGGGTAAGCGTTTGGCCCGAGCGGTCACGGATCTCATTAAGGCAGACGCGGATTCGCTCCTCAAGCCGAGTGAGTTCGAGGTCAATTTTGAACGCTGTGCGGGCGGGAGGGGATGCGTCGGCAGCAGCGGTGACCTGATTGGTGATCGGCGGCCATGATGAGCGCATGAATACCATCGGTGCGGGATAGTAGTTGAAGGGGGTGGCGTGTAGGCCGTGGGCTATGGCTGCAAGCGAGCGGGCGTCCTCTTGCGCAGGGGCCATGGCCGACAGGGTGTCAATCAGGGCCTCCTTGTCTCGCCGGGTGTCGTTGGCAGATGAGAAATTTTTTTCGCTGAGGGCAATCGCTAAGGTGATCCCTGCCTGTTCCGCGATCCGGTGGGCCTCGGCAAGTTGCGTCTGGAAGAGTGGCCAATCGGAACTTTTCAGCTCAAAGACGGGCATATGCTCCAATGGGGTGACATTGACTGCATTGATACCCAGATCAGCTGCCCATTGGACAATACCTGCCAATTCGTCAAGGTTGGCCCTGGACATCACCACGCTGAAGGCAAGGGAAATGGCAGGCGCTGCGCTACGGAGTTTTTTGATGTTGCTGGTGATCTGCTTAAATTGACTGCGGTTACGTAGGGTTTCAAAAGTGGTGGCCACCGCGCCGTCAAAGCTGATGCTGACCGTGGAGAAGTTTTTGAGAATAGGCAAATTGGCCGGGATGAGTGAGCCATTGGTGATGATAGTTGTCTGGCAATGCAGCGCCTTGGCCCTTTCTGCCAAGGGCAACAGGTTCTTGCTGAGCAGGGGCTCTCCCAAACCGGCAACAGTGATCTCATTGAGGTAGGGGAGCATGTCAATGACCACGGCCATATGCTCATTGCTGAGGTTTTGGCGCAGGAAGTGGCTTGTACTCTGGTAGCACATCCGGCAACGGAAGTTGCAGCGGTTGGTGATATCGAGATAGAGCACCGGGGGAACGGAATCAATGCGCTCCTTGTGCAGCAGAATCTCGAGGTTGTTGAGGTGGGTATTCTTGGCGCGGAGAGCGGCAATCTGATTCGTGAATTCCAGGGGCGGAGCGAGGAGTTTCGTAAGTCCCGCCTGATCCCAACAATGGATTTCAGGTCGGCCGGTGGCGTAATTCCCGGCGCTGACAACTATACCATGCAAGGTTTTGATCTCTGTCGCCCACTGCCTGATGGCCTGATGGATATAGCCTTCTTTTAGCAGGAGCAAATTGGCTTGAAAATAGGGTTCGTCGAAGATGAGTGTTGCCTCGTGCCCGGCAACGACATAGGGGGTTCGCAGGATCTCTGCAAGCGGCAGGGTGAGTGCTGCCGGAGGGTTGTCGATGTTTTCCAGGAAGTAGAGGACGCGCCGGATGGTGTCCACAAGTTCGTTCCTGAGCCCGCAGACCCAATTGTAGCCGGTCTGCAGTTCCGCCAGGTATGCGTTGAGGTTGGCATGTAGGGCTATGGAGTGTAGTCGCAGGCCAGCGTCCGTGGGGGGATTCAGCGGTGATTGTACTGTTAAGGTGATGATGGCTGGTGAACCATGGTTCAAGAGAGCAGCCGGGATGATCAGCAACTTGTCATGGACGGTGGTGGAGTCAATGCGCCATTCTCCGGCCAGGGTGTCATTAAGGGCCAGGGAGATGGTCTGGGGGTGGTCTGCCTGCCCATGACTCAAGGCGGAGACTTCAACCATGAAATAAAAGATATCGCCAGGGGGCAACGTAAACGTCAAAGTTGCTTGGGGATGGGCACTCCAAGACCAGATTGCCGTGTTCTCCCGCAGTTGCCAACCCGAGCCGAGGTGGGGGGTGGGATTTGTTTTACTGCCTTGAGCTAGTGCTGGAGGTGGCAATGGGCTTATTTCTCCGGAAGAAATAGTGTTGTGTCGGCATAGCGAATTCACGACTTTTTACGAGTCTAGCATACGAAAATCTTGTATATACTAATGGCGTTTGGAGATTGTCAAGAGAAGGGCTGGGCCAAACGGGGATTTCTTCCCTCTCAAATGTCTACGAAAGTTGATGGTCTCGCAATAAGTCGTGAAGCTGACCATCTGTCAACGTAATTTCAATGTGTTACGGGGCGTGCCAGCGGCGGTTGAGGGGATTTTACGAAACCGTCAAAGTTAACAAATTGCAAGGACAAAGTATGACGCAAGGTGATCCGGTTATCCAAGTGCAGAATCTGTCCAAGATATACAAGCTCTATGAGAATCCATTGGACCGCTTGAAGGAAGCCTTTCACCCCTTTGGGAAAAAATATTACCATGATTTTCATGCGTTGCGTGATATTAATTTTTCTGTATCGCAGGGGGAGGTAGTGGGAATTGTCGGCGTCAACGGTTCGGGCAAATCAACCCTGCTACAGATTGTTACCGGGGTGCTGACGCCCACAGCCGGGAAGGTCAGCGTCAGCGGCAAGGTGTCGGCCCTGCTCGAACTAGGGGCCGGTTTTAACCCGGAATTGAGTGGGCTGGAAAACGTTTACTTCAAGAGTTCGTTGTTGGGGAGTTCCGGTGATGCCACTAGAGCGAAGATTGATGATATCTTGGCCTTTGCCGACATTGGCGATTTTATCAATCAGCCGGTCAAGACCTATTCGTCGGGGATGTATGTCCGCCTGGCCTTTTCAGTGGCGATTAATGTAGACCCGGACATCTTGATTATTGATGAAGCATTGTCGGTTGGCGATTTTCGCTTTAAACAGAAATGCCTGCGCAAGATCAAGCAGTTCCGCGAAAGTGGCAAAACGATTCTTTTTGTGTCCCACGACCAGAGTTCGGTGATCAATTTTTGTACCCGGGCAATCTGGCTCCTGGATGGCGTTATTCATCAAAGTGGGGATCCCGGCGACATTTGTAAGGACTATATCTCCTACATGGCCTATGGCGACAAGAGGTCCGAGCAATTGGCAGGAAGTGTGACCCGAGTTGGCTCAGGGCACGAGGAAGTTGTTGGCGGGCAGCAGGTTGATTGGGTGGATGTTGGCGGCTGCGAGTCATTTGGAGACGGCGGAGCCGTTATCGAAAAGGTCTGTCTGGTCTCGCAACAGACCTTTTCCCGTATCGATATCTTTGAAGGCGGGGAGAGAGTGGTGTTTAGCATGGTGGTGCGGGCCAATGAAGCGCTTGCCCGCCCCATTGTCGGCTTTCACGTCAGCGATGTTAAAGGCATCCATCTCTTCGGGATGAATAACTATGCCTCCGGCATCGACTTGGGCGAGTTCCAGGCAGGCGAAGTGAAGGTTATTGAGTTTGAGTTTGACTTTCCATTCCTGAAAGTCGGGAACTATTCATTTTCTCCTGCCGTGGCGGATGGTACTCAGGAAGAACATGTGCAGCACCATTGGGTGCATGACGCCTATGTTGTCCGCATTGCCAGCAATGATCTGGCAGCAGCCCTTGGTCATTACCTCGTGATTAAAGAGCATGTGGAAATTAGGGTCAGTGGCGTGGTGTAAGGTAGTGTTTGGGTGGGACAGGCTTTGCTTTGTTCCTAATAGAGCTTGATGCTGGCGACAACCAGCGCCAACTCCCTGATGTCCCGGTTGTTCTGTTCTGCTTGAGCCGGGACGAAATTTTTGTCTGTACCAATCGTTAAGAGAAGGGTTTGTTTATTAGGCGGTATGTCACATTCGATGGTAATCAAGCCATCCGGGAAATCTTTGAGGTCACATTGTTCGTCTACAAGTACGAGACCTTCCACCTTAAGGGCAATTGTAATCCTGCCTGCGTAAATCGTCTTAAAGGTCTGGGGGGGAATATAGGCCCTGAGTTGTAGCCTCGTGTTGTCTGCCACCGGGAGTAGCGCCTTTGCTTCGGGTTTTATCCACCTGGTGCCGTCTTTTTCCCTTTCGTGCCAGCCGCTGATAAGAATTGCCTCAGAGCCTGGATTGTCCATGGTGTTGAGAATGAGTTCATCCCCCAACTCCAGCGGATGGCCATTAGCTAGGCGCCTGGTGACTGTTTCTTTGACCGGCAACGTGTTGTCGTACAACTCCTGACGCTGATCGAAGATGAAATTGCCACCCATGGTCTGGATGGTGTCGAATTTCAGCAGGGATATCTTGGTCTGCCACTCATGGATCAGATCGCGGAACTCCTCTTTATCGACCTGCTCGCACAGGTACATGTCGTACGTCCCCCAGTTGGTAAACAGGCCCCAATCCATGTCCCGGCTGACTAAGCCCTTCTGCTCGGCATAGTCCCAGATGACGGTGCCTGGGTATGGCCGTAACAGGGTCCAGGCCGGGCTGGTCAACTTCCCCTCCGCACAATTGCGATAGATGGCCCGCAGGGTTGTCAGCATGTCGTCCCGGGTCTCAATCGGTGCCCCGAAAATGATGGAGGGGTTCACCCTGATGCCGGCCCGGCTGAGCAGATCAATCGCCCTCTGGTTGGTTTCGCCGGTAATTCCCGTCTTGTTGTAATACTTCAAGATTCGGTCGCTGAACGATTCAATGCCGATGCCGGTGGTGAAGATGTTGAGTTTGTTTAGCAGATCGCAAATCTCTTCATTGACCAGATTGGCTCGCACCTGACAATGGAAACGGCATTTGCCAAGCAGACCACGTTCTTCGAGTTTCTGGATCAGGGTGGTGAGACGTTGTTTGTTGGCGATCAGCAAATCATCGTAGAAAGTGATTCCTCCCAGTCCCTTTTCTACCACGAAGTACTCGATTTCCCGGACAATGCTGTCGGCGGAATAGTAGCGGTGCTGGCGTGCAAATTTTTCCGAGGCGCAAAAGGCGCATTTGTAAGGACATCCCCGGGCGGATACAATGTGGGCCTGGTAATCTTTATAAAAGGGCAGGGCTTTCCACTCAATCGGTGGCAGGGTGTCCAGGTCTTGGATAAGTGCCCGTTGAGGGGTCTGGACGGATTGACCCTTGTTCCGAAAAAAGAGACCTGGGATATTTTGTAGGGCGGCAAAGTTGATCCCCTGATGCTTGATCAGCGATTGCAGGAGTTCAACGATGGTGACATCCCCCTCGCCGATGACCGCCACGTCGAATTCGTCAGTCATCGATTCCGGCAGGAGTGAGATGTGGATGCCGCCAATGATTACGGGCACCCCGAGGGTTTGCTTGAACCTTGAGGCCCACTGGGTGGCGATGTGGTAATACTCGGTCGAGGCGCTGATCCCAATGACATCAGGCCTTTCACTAATCAAGTCGTCCGGACTCTCGCGCATGACCACTTCCACCTCCGGCAGGTCCCTGTTGAGGGCGGCGGCGATGCAGCCCAACCCGATAGGGGCTAGGTTGTTCAGGTTGGGGTCGTCAAGATTTGTTGCTAAGAGCAGTCCGAATTTCATGATGTTTTGGGTGCCTTAAGGGGTTTGGTGGTGCGAGGGATGATCAAGCATCATAACGAATAAGCTCAATTAAAGTAAATGCTAACGGAAAAAAGGTAAAGGAGAAAGACGTTGGCAATGCGTACTGCATGGGCTACTCAATTGAAACATCGCCTCTTGTTAACAAAGGCATGGGGGCACCATGATAGTGCCGATAATTTTTTATCGTACAATGTGGACTATATTGACCTTCCACGGAAGACACTATATTGCTTATTTATCCTTGCAGGAAGGATAAAGGTGGCGAGATAGTACAGGGAAGGTCGGCGTGCCGACTATGGAGCTGAGTGCCAAAGATCTCTTCTCTTGACATTGGCAGGATGATCGTCAACTATACGGCAAACGAGGACACCCATCCCCCCTAACGAAAGTCTTAACCACCATGCCCAAGAAAAAAATACTCCCCGACCAGTGCAAGGATACCGGCATGGCGCTGGTCCTGATCCTCTTGTTGCTGGCCTTGGCCAAGGGCTCATTCTCCTTCCTGGGCCCGGCCATCGCCCTGCTGATCCTCACCATGAGCGCACCGGCCTTGTTGATGCCGGTGGCCCGGTGGTGGTTTGCCCTCTCCCATGGCCTGGGAAAAGTGATGTCAACCCTCCTGCTCAGCGTGGTCTTTTTTCTGGTGGTGACCCCTATGGCGGCGTTCCGCCGGTTGATTGGTCGCGATGCCATGGGGCTTGGGCAGTGGCGGGATGGGGGGGCATCAGCCTTTGTCCGGCGCGAGCACACCTTCACGGCGGCTGATCTGGAGAAGCCATTCTAATCCGTGCCTCCGCCTTGTTTGGCCGTTGCTCTGCAACAGGGCTGATACGGATTGAGCCATAATCATACACTTGCATTAGGAGTAGGAATGGATTTCTTAAAAGATCTGTGGGCCTTTATGAAGGTCAGGAAAAAATTTTGGCTGCTGCCCATCATCATGGTTCTCTTGGCCTTTGGCGCCCTGATCGTCTTCACCAGCGGCTCGGCCATTGCCCCCTTTGTCTATACCCTGTTTTAGAGCGCTGGGGTCATGACCGTATCCATCCTGGGCATCTCGGCCTACTATCATGATAGCGCCGCCGTCTTGTTGCAAGACGGCGAGATCGTGGCGGCCGCGCAAGAGGAGCGCTTCAGCCGCAAGAAACATGATGATGGCTTCCCTGCCCAGGCCGTGGCCTACGTGCTCGCCGAGGCGGGGCTCACGGTGGCCGACCTCACTGCCATCGCCTTTTACGACAAACCGCTCTTGAAGTTCGAGCGTCTCCTGGAGACCTACCACGCCTTTGCCCCCAAGGGGATCCGCAGCTTCCTGGCTGCCATGCCGGTGTGGATCAAAGAGAAGCTCTTCATGCGCAAGATGCTGTGGGACGAACTGAAAAAGGTCGCCGGTGGGGAGCTGACCCATAAGCCGCCCCTGCTCTTCCCCGAGCACCACCTCTCCCATGCCGCATCGGCCTTTTATCCCTCGCCATTCAGCGAGGCGGCCATCCTCACCGTGGACGGGGTCGGCGAGTGGGCCACCACCACCATCGGCCATGGCCAGGGCAAGGATATCGCCATCCTGCGGGAACTCCCTTTCCCGCACTCCATCGGTCTCCTCTATTCGGCCTTCACCTACTTTCTAGGCTTTAAGGTCAACAGCGGCGAGTACAAACTCATGGGGCTGGCCCCCTATGGCAATGCGGACTCCGAGGCGGTGGGCCGCTACCGGCGGTTGATCGAGGAGCATCTGGTCGACCTGCGTCCGGACGGCAGCGTGGTCCTCAACATGAAGTACTTTGACTACGCCACCGGCATGAAGATGTGCCACAACCATAAGTGGCAGGCCCTGTTCGGGCTGGCCAAGAGAGAAGCGGAGGGCGACTTCTCCCAGTCCTATATGGATCTGGCCCTGGCCATCCAGCAGTTGACCGAGGAGATGGTCCTCCGTTTAGCCCGCACGGCCAGGGAGATCACCGGCAGTCGCCATCTGGTCATGGCCGGCGGGGTGGCCCTGAACTGCGTGGCCAACGGCCGGCTGTTGCGGGAGGGGATCTTCGCTGACCTCTGGATCCAACCGGCGGCGGGAGATGCCGGTGGCGCCCTGGGTGCCGCCTATGCCGCCCACCACATTTGGCAACAGCAGCCGCGGCAAGTGAACCGGGATGGCAGCGATAAGATGCGGGGGAGCTACTTGGGCTCGGCCTTTTCCTCTCTCGATGTCCAGCGGTTGTGCCGCAAATACCGTGCGCCCGCCCGCGAGTTTGCGGATTTTGCGCAACTGACCGGCGAGGTTGCGCAACTCTTGGCCGACGGCCAGATCGTGGGCTGGTGCCAGGGGCGCATGGAGTGGGGGCCACGGGCCTTGGGCGGGCGCAGCATCCTGGGCGACCCCCGGCACCCGGAGATGCAGAAGCGTCTGAACCTCAAGATCAAGTACCGGGAGGGGTTCAGGCCCTTTGCCCCATCGGTGCTGGCCGAGGATGTGGCCGCATATTTCCTGCTGGATCGGCCATCTCCCTATATGCTGCTGGTGGCCCCTGTCCGCGAAGAGTTGAGGCACCCGGCACCGCCGGACTATGCGGCCCTCTCCATGTATGAGCGCCTCTACCACCTCCGTTCCGACCTGCCGGCCATCACCCATGTGGACTATTCGGCCCGCATCCAGACCGTCCATCAGCAGACCAACCCCCGTTACTGGCAGCTGATCACCGCCTTCAAGGCCTTGACCGGTTGCGGTATGGTGGTGAACACCAGCTTCAACGTCAGGGGGGAACCCATTGTCTGCACGCCAGAGGATGCCTATCAATGCTTCATGCGCACGGAGATGGACTATCTGGTGGTGGGGGATTTTCTCTTTGCCAAGGGGGAGCAGCCGTTGTGGCGGGAGAAGGGCGATTGGCGCGATCGCTACGGCTTGGACTGAGCCTTGGCCGGGGAGCTAAAGCCGCGGGGCCTGTTTGCTCCTGGGGCACCTGATTGCTGGACTTATTAATTCTACTCTACACATAAGCATGTCGTATGCTTCGTTTGTAGCCGCTGGCGTTGACAGCGGTCTGCCACTCGGCCCTTGCCAGCTATCGTCCGCGCTCAGCGCGCGCGGCTACAAAAATATGTGACAAAGTAGAATTAAGGATTGTGGCTCTAAACAATTCTCCGCCACCGTTTGTTTGGAGCGTCGTCCACGGCGCGATCAAGCCTGAATTGCGCCGTGGACGACGCTCCTACCGATTCACACGCCATCACTGAAAGCCCGGACAGCTTGGCTGAGAATCCTTTATCGCCACGTTAAGGATTGACCATGACCATGACACCCACCCTCACCCCCTTGCCTTTGATAACGGTTGTCTCCGGGCTGCCGCGTTCCGGGACCTCGATGATGATGAAGATGCTGGAGGCCGGCGGCCTGCCCATCTATCAAGACGGCCGGCGGGTGGCCGATGCCGATAACCCCAAGGGCTATTACGAGGCCGAGAGGGTCAAGGGGTTGGCCAAGGATGCCAGCTGGTTGCCCGAGGCCTCGGGCCAGGCGATCAAGATCATCTCCTCTCTGCTGCCCTACCTGCCGCCGGAGTTATCGTATAAGGTGATCTTCATGCGGCGAAAGATGGCGGAGATCTTGACCTCCCAGCGCACCATGCTGGAGCGGTCCGGCCAGCTACCCGGGGCCAGCGATGAGGTGATGGCCGCCAAATTCAGCATCCATCTGCGCAAGATTGCCCACTTTCTGGAGCAGAGGGGGATGGCAGTCCTCAACTGCGATTACGCCCAGGTGATCGCCGATCCGGCCACCGCCTGCGCGCAACTCAACGCCTTTCTGGGTGGTGGCCTGGACCAGGAGCGGATGCGGCAGGTGGTGGATGGCGCGCTCTACCGGCAGCGCGGTTGATATGGTTTTCGGTCGCCGCTCCCCGTATTCTTTCAATTAATAGTACTTTTAATAGTATTTCCTCTCCCCATACTCCCGGGGAGGGAACCCCGCCTCGCTAAAGCGGGCGGTGAGCAGGGCCTCGTTCAAGATGTTGCGCACCTTGATCCGAAACCGTTGCCAGCTGGCCGCCTCAATGGGGAAGTGGCTGTGCCAGCGGCGGCTCAGCCACTCCACCAGCCACTCCTGATACGCCTCGTTCATGGGGGCATCCGCCTTGAACAGGGGCGCCCGCGGGAACTCCTCCGCCAGAAAATCGTTGATATTCGCACCCACCGCAACCAGGGTGCCCACCGCGTCGATGGCGGCCTTGGGGGCCAGCAGGCAGTTGGTGCACACCCAGCTGGAGAGGTCATGGCCATAGGCGGTATAGTGCTGGCCCGTGCTGTCGATGCGGCCGATGATGGCCGGCTCGGCGAGGCACCTGGTGAACAGGTCGCGGTGGGCGTAATCTTGCAGGAAGGAGGGGCCGGGGGTCAGGAACATGTCGTTGACCAAGAGGACCAGGTCGCAGGGCAGGGCCAGCCGGTTGATGGTCCCCACCCCCCGCTGCCAGCCGGAGAATTCATGGAATCGGTTGTCGCCACCCACGGTCATGGTCTGGCCGCTTTGGCTCAAGGGGAGCCCTTCGTGCCGGTTGTCGATCCTGAGGTAGCGGGTCCGGCACCCCTTGACCGGGGCCAGGTACCCTTGGAGCTGGGCAAAGACCTGGTCCGCGCCGCCGGCGATCCCCCGGTCGTACTGCACGAACAGGACCCAGAGATGCAGGGGCTTCAGGCGGGTAAGCAGGGAGTGGATGAGGCTGGGCATGGTCGCTTCATTGGCAAACGGGACAGGCAGGGATCACCCGGCCAGGTCATCTTCACCGTTGCTCTCCGCTGGCGTAAACTGGCTCTTCTCCTTGGCGGCCTTGAGTAGCCGGAAGATCTCGCGGCTGAACAGGGGCTTGCGGGAGCGCGCGTACTTGATGGCCGCAGTCTTGACGGCCGCCTGATCGAGGCTGGGGAATTGGCGGACGGCCATGGCGATCACCTCGCTCTGCCAGCTGGCGTCCAGGCGATCACCCCGACCTTCACCCACCCTGGCCGCCTCAAAGGCCTCGGTGGCGATATCGTCCCGTAACCGTTCCAGTTCGTGAAAGGACTTGTTCTGTTTGAGCTTTGAGCCCTTCTGCTCGGCCAGAAATTGGAAGAGGGGCTCGAAATCCATCTCGCGGAGCTGTTTGGCGATGAATTTGAGTTGCCGTTTCCGGGAGGGGCCCTTCATGGCGGCCGTGTTGCGGATATCCTCTTTCAACGGATCCTCGCAGGGGAGCCGTTTGATGTCGGTGGCGGACAACTCCACCAATTCAGCGGCCAACTCTTCCAGGCCCTTGGCCCGCCTTTTTTGTTCCGACCTGCTGAGCTGCTGATCCATGGTTCGAATTCCTTGGCTTGCCATCTTTTTTAGTTGCCTAAGCGGAGAGGACTACGGTAAATGTGAACTCAACTCACAACCTAGTTACTCTCTGTCACCCATTTGTTCAACTCAAAAGGACGGTTGCCATGACCCTATCAGCGAATTTTACCATCAATCAGCCCACCAGTATCCGCTTTGGCTGCGGCGCAGTCGCCGACCTTGGCAGCATCGTTAAAAATTTGGGCGGCACCAAGGTCTTCCTGGTGGCCGATCCCGGGCTGGAGGGGGCCAAAATTTTATCGCGGATCACCAAGCCCCTGAGCGATGGGAAGATCCCCTATACCCTGTACACCAAGGTCGATCCCGAGCCGGGGCTGTTGTTGGCCGATGCCGGTGCCGAGTTGGCCCGTCAGGCCGGGGCGGACTGTGTCGTGGGGGTGGGCGGCGGTTCGGCCATGGATGTGGCCAAGGCCATCAGCATCCTGCTTACCAACGGCGGCAAGGCCGAGGAGTATCTGGGCCTGGGCAAGATCGGCAAGGCCGGGGTGCCGAAGATCATGATCCCGACCACGGCCGGCACCGGGGCCGAGGTCAGCTTCACGGCGGTGTTCATCAACGAGAAGACCCAGTCCAAGGGGGGGATGAACGGCGACCCCCTCTACCCCGAGGCTGCCATCCTTGACCCGGAACTGACCCTCTCCCTGCCGCCGGCGGTCACCGCCTCCACCGGCATCGACGCCTTTACCCATGCCATTGAGGCCTTTGTCTCCACCATCTCCCACCCCATCTCCGACATGTATGCCCTGGAGGCCATGCGCTTGATCAGCGCCAACCTGGGCAAGGCCTATGCCCATGGCGGCAACCTGGAGGCCCGCACCAACATGCTCCTGGGCAGCCTCCTGGCCGGCAAGGCCTTGGCCACCGCCGGCGTCGGTCTGGTCCATGCCATGGCCTACCCTTTAGGCGGCATGTTCGGCATCCCCCACGGCCTGGCCAATGCCGTGCTCCTCCCCTATGTCTTGCAGTACAACCTGCTCGGCGCCCCGGAGAAGTACGCCCAAGTGGCCCGGCTCATGGGGTGCGACACCAAGGGCATGAGCGCCAAGGAGGCGGCCCGTTCCCTGGTGGAGGCGGTCTATGAGCTGACCATGGAGGTCGGCATCCCCGCCACCTTAAGCGAACTGAATATCCCCGCCGACCAGATCCCGGAGATGGCCCGGATCGCCCTGACCGTGACCCGGCCGGTGGAGAACAACCCCCGCCGTCCCACCATGGCCGACGTAATCAATGTCTATGAGGTGGCGTTGACCGGTTGGGAGTGAGAAGGGCAGGCTATAGGCTGTAGGTATTTAGGCTGTAGCCTAAACAACGATCCCACGCTGGAGCGTGGGATCGATAAAATAGCCTAATAGCCTACAGTCTACAGCCTAATAGCCTACAGCCTTAACCCAGAGGAGTCATTTTATGCCTGGTTTTGAAGTATTCGGAGAGGAAGAGAGAAGAGAGGCCATGGAGGTCTTTGATACCGGCGTCTTGTTTCGCTACGAGTTTGGCGAGCAGCGGCGCGGGGTGTACAAGGTCCGCCAATTCGAGGAGAGCTTTGCCCGCTACTGCGGGGTGGGCCATGCCCAGGCAGTGACCTCGGGGACCGCGGCCCTGAAGTGCGCCCTGGTGGCCTTGGGCGTGGGACCGGGGGACGAGGTGATCACCCAAGGGTTCACCTTTGTGGCCACCTGGGAGGCCATCCTCGACGTGGGGGCGGTGCCGGTGTTTACCGAGATCGACCAGACCTTGAACATGGACCCGGCGGACCTGGAGCAACGGATCACCGCCAAAACAAAGGCCATCATCCCGGTGCACATGATGGGGGCTGCCGCCCGCATTGTGGAGATCAAGGCCATTGCCGACCGCCACGGGATCCCGGTGATCGAGGACACGGCCCAATCCCCCGGCGCCATGGTCAATGGCCGCAAGCTGGGGAGCTTCGGCGCCATGGGTACCTTCTCCTTTGACCCGGTGAAGACCATCACCACCGGCGAAGGGGGGATGGTGACCACCAATGACCCGGAACTGGGGCGTACCCTCTCCGAGTACCACGACCATGGCCATGACCATGTGGTCAATCCCGGAGGCCGGGGTGGCGAGGGGCGCCGCTTTGTCGGCTTCAACTTCCGCATGATGGAGTTGCAAGGGGCCTTGGGCCTGGCCCAGCTGGCCAAACTGGACGGGATTGTCGCGGCGCAAAAGGCGAACAAGGGACGGATGCGGGAGGCGATTAGCGTCATCCCCGGAGTCACCTTCCGCGAGCAGGTGGATGCGGCGGGGGACTCCGCCACCTTCCTGGCCTTCTTCCTGCCCGATGGAGCCAAGGCCCGGGCGGTCAACGGGGTGCTGCGCGAGCACGGGGCCGGGGCGGTCTACTTCGCCGAGAACACCTGGCACTACTACCCCCGCTGGGAGCACCTGCTGAACGGCTCCACCCTGGCCCGCTCGGGTTGGCCCTTCAACGAGGCGGACGGACGCCGCCGGGTGATCTATGACCCCCAGGCCCTGCCCCAATCGGCCGAGATCATGGGCCGTACCCTGGTCTTCCAGGTGCCGGTGAAGCTCAGCGACGAACGGTTGGCCCAGATCGCCGCCGCCGCCCAGGCCGCTGTCGCCCTGTAGGGTGGGCACCGCCCACCGGAGCACTTATTCTCTCCGCAGATAGACATCAAAGCGGTGCTTGGGGGTGGTAATGGCAAAGGCGGGCGCGGGGCCTGCCAAGGGCGGGGCCTGACTCGGCCGTTTGCAGACCACCCGTTTGCCGGCGTGGGCCAAGGCCACCCCCAGCAGGTCGCTGGTGTCGGCATCATCGCCCACCACGGCGCGCACCAGCCGCATCTCTTTTTTGACCAGGGCGCTCTTGGCCCGGTGCGGGAACATGGGGTCCAGATAGACCACCTCGGGCCGCTCCGCTGGAGTCATGGCGGCCAGGAGCTCTCGACTGTCGCCCGGATGGAGGGTGCAGCGGCCGGCATGGGCCATCAGACGCGGGTCGGCCAGCGCCCGGGCCAGCCCGTCTGCAAGCAGGGCGCGGATGATGGGGGAGCGTTCACAGAGCACGACCCGGCACCCCAGGCTGGCCAGGATGAAGCCGTCGCGGCCCAGGCCGGCCGTGGCGTCCAGGATCGTCGGCGAATAGCCGGGCTTTAGCCCCATGGCCCGGGCCAGAGGTTGCTTGCGGCCCCCGCCGTGGGCCAGGCGGTAGAGGAAGGTGGGGTGGGCGAAGTCGACGCGGATCGCCTCCCCGTTCTCGTGACCGTGGTGCTGGAGGGTGAGTCCCAACGGGGAAAAACGGAGTTCCAAGGTGCCTGCCAGGGGTTGATCGGCGAGCACCATCCCCATGGAGCTGAATTCGGCGCTCAAGGCCGTCATCTCTCGGGGGTGGTGGCCATCTGGGTCGGTAAGGGCGATCGGGATCCGGGGTGTGGGCACGATGGCACCGTTTGATCTGGAGTGCGTTGCCGCGCGCCTTGAGCGCGGTTTCCGGGAGCTTACGGCAACAACAATGGCAACGAAGGTAATGGAAATGTTCGGAAAAGCAAAGTCTAAAGTGGTGGCCATCATCCCGGCCCGGTTCGGTTCCAACCGTTTCGAGGGCAAGCCCCTGGCCGATATCGCCGGCAAGCCCATGATCCAGCATGTCTATGAGCGGGCCATGGCCGTCGATCTCCTCACCCGGGTGGCGGTGGCCACGGATGATAAGCGGATCGCCGACTGCGTCCGCGGCTTTGGCGGCGAAGTGGTCATGACCCGTTCCGATCATGTCTCGGGCACCGATCGTCTGGCCGAGGCCGCCGAGATCATGGGCATTGCCGAGCAGGATGTGGTGGTCAATATCCAAGGGGATCAGCCTCTGTTTGCCACGGAGGTGGTGGAACAGGTGGCCCGTCCCCTGTTGGAGGACCTGACCCTGCCCATGTCGACCCTGATCTACAAGATCGTGCGGCCCGAGGAGATCAACGACCCCAACCATGTCAAGACCGTCTTCGACCGCCATGGCATGGCCCTCTATTTCTCCCGCTCGCCCATTCCCTTCCAGCGCAACCCGGACGAGCCCGTGCCCCCCACCTACTACAAGCACCTGGGCTTCTATGCCTACCGCAAGGGGTTTCTGTTGACCTTTGTCGCCCTGCCCGAGGGGGAGTGGGAGCGCTTTGAAAAACTCGAACAGCTGCGCGCCCTGGAGTTCGGCTATCAGATCAAGGTGGTGTTGACCGAACACGACTCCATTGAGGTGGATACCGTCAAGGACCTGGAACGGGTGGTGGCGATGATAAATTCCGAATTAAAAATTACGAATTACGAATTAACTTAACGAGGGAAGACAATGCGCAAAAAGATTACGATTATCGGTGCCGGCAATGTAGGTGCCACGGCGGCCCACTGGGCCATGACCCGGGAGTTGGGCGATGTGGTGTTGATGGATGTGGTGGAGGGGGTCCCCCAGGGCAAGGGGCTGGACCTGCTGCAAGGGGGGCCGGTGGACGGCTTCTCCTATGGGGTGTACGGCACCAACGACTACCGCGACACGGCCAACTCGGACGTGGTGATCATCACCGCCGGCCTGGCCCGCAAACCGGGGATGAGCCGCGACGACCTGTTGGCCAAGAATGTGGCCATTGTCCGCTCCTGCGCGGCGGAGGCGGCCAAGCACTCGCCCAACTGCGTGCTGATCGTGGTCACCAATCCCATCGACGCCATGGTCTATACCGCCTTTAAGGTCTCGGGCTTCCCCAAAAACCGGGTGATCGGCATGGCCGGGGTCCTGGACTCGGCCCGCTACCGCACCTTCCTGGCCGAGGCCTTGCAGGTGTCGCCCAAGGATGTCAATGCCATGGTCATGGGCGTCCATGGCGACAATATGCTGCCCCTGGTGCGGTTGGCCAACGTGGCCGGGGTGCCGGTGACCGATCTCCTCTCCGCCGACAAGCTTGCCGAGATCGTCAAGCGCACCCAACACGGCGGCATCGAGATCGTCAATCACTTGAAGACCGGTTCCGCCTTCTACACCCCCGGCCTCTCCGCCGTGGAGATGGCGGAGGCCGTGTTGAAGGACAGCAAGCGGGTCCTGCCCTGCGCCGCTTACGTGGAGGGCGAATTCGGCATCAGCGGCTGTTTCCTCGGCGTGCCGGTGGTCCTGGGGGCGGGTGGGGTCGAACGGATCATCGAATTTACCCTGACCGACGAGGAGAAGGCGGCCCTGGCCGAATCCGAGGGAGTGGTCAGGGGTCAGATGGCTGCCACCGGCATATAGGGGTGCAGCCCCAAAGCGACCAACTGGCCGACTGCCTGGAGCGGTTGCACGCGGCATCTTTTTCGCCCTTTGAGTTGTTGTCCAGCCGGAACCTGGCGGAAAAGCTGATTGAGCTGGTCCTCTTGGGCACCCCGCTGGGGCCGCCCTGGCTGCACTCCGGTCTCAAGGCCCTGACCGGAGCACTGCTGGGTCAGGACACCTCCCAGGTCAAGGTGGTGGTCTTTGGCGGGGGCACTGGGCTCTCCACCATCATCGGCGGGGATAGCCGGGCCTTGAGTTGGGTGGAGCACCCCTTTCATGGTCTCAAGGAACTCTTCCCCCAGACCACGGCCATTGTCTGTACCACCGATGACGGCGGGTCCACCGGCGAACTGTTGAAGGACTTCCCGCTCATCGGTCTGGGGGATATCCGTCACGTCATGCTCGCCGCTGTGCAGAAGGCCCGCTTGCAGGCCGATTATGGCCTGAGCGACCGGGAGGCGACCAAGGCCGGGGCCGCTCTCTTTGCCCTGTTCAACCATCGTTTCACCAAGGCCCCAGCCTCCTTGGATGAGCTCTTGGGCCGGGGCGGGATCGATCTGCGTGGCCTGCCCGCGGCCTTGGCCTCCGGGGTGATGGCCCAGCTTGAGCGGCTGTTCACGGACAGCCGCTTAGTGAAGGCCCTAGAGCGCCCCCACTGCCTGGGCAACCTGCTGCTGGCCTCGGCCATCTACGGGCAGACACCGCCGGACACCCTGGAGGCCTCGCCCATGGCGATCCGCGACGGTCTGCGGCAGGTTGCGGCCTTGATCGGCGTGGCCCCGGACGCGGTCCTCCCCTGTTCCTGCACCCCATCGCTGTTGAAGATCCGCTATGCCAACGGCGTGGTGGTGCGCGGCGAGAGCAAGTCCGCCGGTGCCCGGCGCGGGGTGCCCATCGATCAGGTCCTGGTCGATTTCGCCGCGGCCGAGCCCCAGGTGCTGCCGGAGGTGAACACCGCCATCGGCGATGCCGATATCATCCTCTTTGCCCCGGGCAGCCTCTACACCAGTATCGCGCCAATCATGCAGGTCCCTGGTCTGGCCCAGGCGGTCCGCGCCAACACCCGGGCCATGAAGCTGTTGGTGGCCAACCTCTGGGTGCAGGCCGGCGAGACCGACCTGGCCCACGACGATCCGGCCCGGCGTTTCTATGTCTCCGACCTGATCAAGGCCTATCACCGCAACATCCCGGGCGGGGTCCCCGGTCTCTTTCAGCAAGTCGTGCTCCTGGCCATGCAGGAGATCCCCGGCAACATCATCCAGAGTTACGCCATTGAGGGCAAGAGCCCCATCTACCTTGACCGGTCCAAGGTCCGGAACATGGGCTTTTCACCCATAGAGGCCAGTATCTTCTCCCGGGAGGGGCTGGTGGACCGCAAGGTCAGGCATGACCCGGCCGCCTTTGCCATGGCGCTCAAAGTGCTGTGGGCAGCCAAGGCGCATGTGGCGGAGCAAGGTGCCGAGGCGGCGGAGGCCCTGCCCCTGCCCGATGAGAGGTGCAAGAAGCGGTCGGTGGTGGAACCGCCGTGCCGGCGCTACGCCCGCATCCTCGCCCTGCTTGCCGAGCGCGGTCTGGGCGGGCAGCGGCGGGTGGCCGACATCTTGTGGCACCATGGGGATATCCCGGTCCGCCATCTCGATTGGTTGCGGGGCATGGTGGTGGTCCCCCCTGGGGAGTGGGCGCGGGGGCAGGAGTGGGACAATCTCTACTCCTTTTACGACCCGGACGACGGCATGATCAAGGTCCGCCAGGACTTGGCGCGGGGGAGCCGTTTTGAGGTGGCCTTCCTGGTGGCCTTGGGCCAGTCCCTGCTGGGCAACTACGCCCTGGCCAAGGAGGTGCGGCCCTTGCTCCACGAGGGTGATCAGGTGGGCAAGGTCTATCACCTCACCCTGAGGCCGGAGGCGGAGCGCTCGTGTTATCTCTCCGCTGGGGAGTTGCTCCACTACCTCACCTTGGCCCGCATGCGCCAATCACCCCACGACCCGGCCCATTTCACCAGGGTGGTGAATGCCGATGAGGGGTTCACCCCGCCGGGGTTGCTCTTTGGTCTGTGCTACGCCTGGTACCTGGATAACCGCTTTGCCAGCCATATCGAGTACAAGATGGCGGTGGTCCGCTCCGAGGTCTCGGACCTGGTCCCGGCCCAGGTCAAGAGTCAAGCCCTGCGCCGGGAAATGATCGATTTCTTCAGGAGCGTGGTCTTCCGCCTGTAGGCGTGAGGGAAGAGCGGCGGCTTACACCCCCCGGGCGCTCGCGGGCCAGAGGAGCTTGTGCAGCTGGAGTTGGAGGCGGATGGGGAGGTTGTCGTGCAGCAGCCAGGCCGCCAGTTCGGCCGGGGGGAGGGCGCCGGTCACCGGCGAGAAGAGGAGGGGGTGACGGGCTTGGCCGCTTGCCGGGTCGATCAATCGGTGCTCGCGGATGCAGGCCTTGGCCCAGTCGTAGTCGTCACGGGAGGAGAGGACGAACTTGATCTCGTCTTCTCTCTTCAGCAGGGCGAAATTCTCCAGGCGCAGGGCCTGCTCCATGCCGGAGCCGGGACACTTGACGTCCATGATGGTGACCACCCCGCTGGGCACGGGGGAGAGGTCCAGGCTGCCGTTGGTCTCCAAGAGCACGGTGCGGCCCCGGTCAACCAGGGCCTGGAGCAGGGGGATGCAGTTTTTTTGCAGCAGGGGCTCGCCGCCGGTGACCTCCACCATGGCGCCGGGGGTACGGTCGACAAAGGCGAGCAGGTTTCCGATGGTGTACTCCTGCCCCCCTTCATTATAGGTATAAGCGGCGTCGCAATAGCGGCAGCGGAGGTTGCAGCCGGCGAGGCGGATGAAGAGGCAGGGCAGGCCGGCATGGGTCGACTCGCCCTGGAGGCTGAAGAAGAGTTCCGAGACCGAGAGGCCGGCCTCAGGCGGCACGGTAGGTGACCCCGGTGCTCTCGGTCTCGCCCACGGTGACGCTATAAAGCTGGTAGCGGCTGGTGGCGAGGCCGGGTTTCAGTTGTTCGTAGATGTAGAGGGCCAGGTTCTCCGAGGAGGGGTTTTTGACGAGGAAGGAGGGGTGGTTGTTCAGGTCGCAGTGGTCCAGGTCGTCCATGACCTCCTTGACCGCTGTCTTCAGGGTGCGGAAGTCAATGCCCATGCCCAGTTCGTCCAGTTCCGAGGCCCGGACCGTGACCGTGACATTCCAGTTGTGGCCGTGGGGCCGTTCGCAGTTGCCGGGATAGTTGCGCAGGTGGTGGCCGGCGGAAAAATGGGTCTTGATAAAGACGTCGAACATGATGGGCTCCAAGGATTTAGGGTTGCAAAATTTATTGCTTCGGAGTAACAGCACAGGGGAATTGAGTCTGCAAGAGTATCAAATTTCGCCCCATTGTAATGAAGATTTTGCTGTTTGGCCACGGAAGTTTTCTCGCGGCCGACAAGGAGAGAAGAGTATGGCCCGTATCGCCCCGCTACGCGGACTTCGCTATAACCCGGCACGCATCGCCCGCATGGAAGATGTGGTCTCGCCGCCCTATGACGTGATTGACGAGCATGCGCGCATCGCCCTGTTCAAGAAGAACCCCTACAACATGGTGCAGCTGGACCTGACCAAGAGCGTGGACGCCGGCACCCTCGCCTCCGACGACCGTTATCAGCAGGCCCGCGAGACCTTCGAGCGCTGGCAAGGCGAGGAGGTCTTGATCCGGGACCGGGAGCCCGCCCTCTATCTCTACCACACCGAATACTCCATCCCCTCGGGCAAGCGTTTCCTGCGTAAAGGCTTGGTGGCCCTGGCGGGGCTTGCCGAGTTCAGCGAAGGGGTGGTCAAGCCCCATGAGAAGACCTTCCGTGGGGTGACCACCGACCGCCTGCGCTTGATCGACACCTGCCAGGCCCAGTTCTCGCCGATCTTCTCCCTCTACTCCGACCCGACCGGGGGCATCTTGGCCCTGCTGGAGGCGGCCCGGCCCGCCGCCCCCCTCTACTCGGTCTCGGACCCGGACGGCTGCCGCCACACCCTGTGGGCCATCACCGACCCCAAGGTGTTGGCCGAGGTGCAAGCCCGGTTCGCCGACAAACCGCTCTACATCGCCGATGGCCACCACCGCTACACCACTGCCCTGCAGTTGCGTGAGGTGATGCGCGAGCGCCAGGGCGCGGTGGCCACGGACAGCCCGTACGACTACACCATGATGTACCTGTGCGGCATGGAGGATGAAGGCCTCTCGGTGCTCCCCACCCACCGCCTGGTGCGCTTGCCCGGGGATGATACGGTGGAGGGTTTGGCGGCACGGCTGGCAACGGGCTTCGTGGTGGAAGAGATCACGGGCGGTTCCCGGGAGCTCCTGGTCTCCGAGGTCTTGGCGCGCATGGACGAGAACGACGATGCCAACGCCACCCTCTTTGGCCTCTATCACCCGGGCGAGGACCGCTGTCTGTTGTTGACCCTGCGGCCGGGGGTCATGGCCGAGACCTGCGCCGGTCGTTACCCCGAGGCCTTGCAGGTCCTGGATGTGGTGGTGTTGTCGGAACTGGTGCTGGATCGGCTCCTGGGCCTCAGCTACCAGCGCTGTGAAGAGGAGAGCCGGATCCACTACTTCCCCGACCCGGACGAGGCCTTGGACGCGGCGGTCAAGGAGAGCCTGGGCGGCAGCCCGGGCACGCCGCTCCTCTTCCTGATGAACGCCACCCTGGTCAGTCAAGTGCGGCGGGTGGCGGACGAGGGGCTGGTGATGCCCCACAAGTCCACCTATTTCTACCCCAAGGTGTTGACCGGTCTGTTGCTCAACCCCCTTGACCCCACGGACCGGGTCGCCTGACTCTTTGCTTGTCCGCCGGGATCACCCAAGATACCCTGTTTGCCGGCCGCATCTCCTGCGCCCAGTCCCGGGACGGCTACCGTTTCTCCATTGATGCCGTCCTCCTCGCCCACTTCGCCGCCCCTCGCCCCCAGGACCGGGTCCTTGACCTGGGGGCCGGCTGCGGGGTGGTCTCGCTGATCCTCTCCTTCCGCCATCCCGCCATCTCCCTCACCTGCCTGGAACTCCAGCCTGCCATGGCGGCGTTGATCCGCGTGAATATCGCGGAGAACGCTCTTGACCACCGCATCCGGCTGGTGGAGGGTGATCTCCGCCGGATCAAGACCCTGGTCCCGGTGGGCGGCTTTGATCTCATCGTCTGTAACCCCCCCTATTATCCCTTGGGCCGCGGCCAACGGAACCCCAACAACGAGCAGGCCGCCGCCCGTCACGAACTGACCGCCGGGCTGCCGGACATCGCTAGTGCCGCCGCCTTTGCCGTGCGCACCAAGGGACGCTTGGCGATCATCTATCCGGCGGCCCGGGGCGCGGCCTTGATGGCTGCCCTGCGGGCGGAGCGGTTGGAGCCCAAACGGTTGCAACCGGTCTACCCCTATCCCGGGGCGGATGCCACCCTGCTGCTGGTGGAGGCGATGAAAGGGGGAGGCGAGGAGTTGACCATCATGCCCCCCCTCTATATCCATGAGCGGCCCGATGGAGAGTACACCCCCGAGGTGGCGGCCTGCTACTCGTAGATGGAGGACTTTAGGTGAGTTAGGCTATAGGCTGATGCGCTCTGTCACGTTCCAACCCCACCTGGACCCTCCCCTTGCCAAAGGGCATGAAGCTCCCCCTCCCTTTACGGGAGGGGGTTGGGGGGTGGGTGAAGTGGCAAAGTGCCGGGCAGCGGCCAGCTTCCCCCCCACCCTAACCCTCCCCCGCAGGGGGGGAGGGGACTATTTGCCGTCCAGATCATCCGCGCATTTTTTTGGCCGGACAACACTGAAACACAGGAGAAGGGGTCGGTGAGGCAAAGATCCAGGTCGCGGGAGTGCCCAAGATGACGCATCTGTTGTGTCTTTGGTGTTTTGCTCCGTTTAACAGAGGCTGGAGAGGTGCTTTTTTTGTTGCCATCGGCCCCAATTCCTATAGCCTAAGGAGTTGATGCGTTATCCATTAGGAGGCAACACCCCATGGGCCAACACTACTTAAATCCCCTCTTCGCCCCCAACTCCGTGGCCGTCTTCGGGGCCAGCGACCGGCCTGACGCCATTGGCCAGATCGTGTTCAAGAACATGCTGGCCAGCGGCTTTCACGGCCAACTCTACCCCATCAACCCCAAACATGCCGAGGTCCAGGGGCAGGAGGCCTTTCCCTCCATCGCCGCCATCGGCCGGCCGGTGGAGCTGGTGGTCATCGCCACCCCGGCCCCCACCGTGCCCGACATCATCCTGGAGTGCGGCCGGCATGGGGTCACGGCGGCGGTGATCATCACCGCCGGTTTTGCCGAGAGCGGCGAGGCGGGGCGCACCCTGGAGCAGGAGGTGTTGGCCAACGCCCGCCGCTACGGCATCCGCCTGCTCGGCCCCAACTGCCTGGGGGTGATGCGGCCGTGGATCGGTCTGAACGCCACCTTCAATCAGGGTGGGGCCAAGCCCGGCGACCTTGCCTTTGTCTCCCAATCCGGGGCCTTGTGCACCGCCATCCTCGATTGGGCCGAGAGCAACGGGGTCGGTTTCTCCAGCGTGGTTTCGCTGGGCTCGTCGGTGGATGTGGATTTTGGCGAGATCCTCGATTTTCTGGTGTCGGACCGCAAGACCAAGAGCATCCTCCTCTATATCGAAGGGATTCGCCACGCCCGTAGCTTCATGAGCGCCATCCGCGCCGCGGCCCGCATCAAGCCGGTGATCCTGGTCAAGGTGGGGCGGCATGCCGCGGGCTCCAGGGCCGCCATCTCCCACACCGCCGCCTTGGTGGGGGCCGACAACGTCTTCGATGCCGTGATCCGGCGCGCCGGTGTGGTCCGGGTGCAGACCATCACCCAGCTGTTCGTGGCGGCCAAGGCCCTCTCCTCCGGCTTCCGCCCGGTGGGCAACCGCTTGGCCATCGTCACCAATGGCGGCGGGCCCGGGGTGATGGCCACCGACCGGGCCGCCGACCTGGGGGTGGTCATGGCCTCCCTCTCCGCCACCACCATGGCCGAGCTGGACCGGGTCTTGCCGCCGTGCTGGTCCCATGGCAATCCGGTGGACATCATCGGCGACGCGAGCCCCGAGCGCTACCGCCAGGGCGTCAAGGCCTGCCTGGATGACCCCGAGGTGGATGGGGTCCTGGTCATCCTCACCCCCCAGGCCATGACCCGACCGCTGGAGACGGCCCGGGCGGTGATCGAACTGACCAAGGAGTCGAGCAAACCGCTCCTCCCCTGCTGGATGGGCCAAGGCCAGGTGGCCCCGGCCCGGGCTGCTTTTGCCGAGGCCGGCAAGCCCAGCTTCCGCACGCCGGAACCGGCGGTGGAGGTCTTCTCCTACCTCTCGGCCTACTACCGCAACCAGCGCTTGTTGATGCAGGTGCCGGGTCCGCTCTCCCACCACCTGGAGCCCGACGTGGAGGGGGCGCGCATGGTCATTGAGGCCGCGCTCATGGAGCGGCGCACGGTCCTAAACGAGATGGAGTCCAAGGCCCTGCTCGCCGCCTTCCACATCCCGGTGGCCCGGACCATGGTGGCCCACAGCCCCAACGAGGCCTTGCTTATTGCCGAGCAACTGGGCTTTCCGGTGGCGATGAAGGTCAACTCTCCCGAAATCAGCCACAAGACCGATGCCGGCGGGGTGCTGCTCAACCTGGCCAATGCCCAGGCGGTACGGGCGGCCTACCACGAGATCATGGAGCAGGTGGCCATCCATCGCCCCCTTGCCACCATGGCGGGGGTGGCCATTGAACCGATGATCGTCAAGGCCAATGGCCGGGAAATCTTGGTGGGGGTGGTGAGCGATCCGGTCTTCGGGCCGGTGATCACCTTTGGCGCCGGCGGCACCACGGTGGAGGTGATGGAGGATTGCGGCGTGACCCTGCCGCCCTTAAACACCCTCTTGGTCCGCGATCTCATCGCTGGTACCCATGTCGCCAGGATGCTGGGGCCTTTCCGCCACATGCCGCCGGCCAACATGGAGGCCTTGGAGAGTCTGTTGCTGCGGGTGTCGGAGATGGTGTGCGAACTGCCCCAGCTGCTGACCATGGACATCAACCCGGTGATCATTGACGAGGAGGGGGTGGTGGCTGTAGATGCCCGGGTGGAGGTGGAGCTGCGGCCGCCCAGTTCCGACCGCTACGGTCACATGGCCATCCATCCCTACCCAACGGACCTGGTCAGCCACTGGCAACTGGCGGATGGCCAGGACATCATCATCCGCCCCATCCGGCCGGAGGATGCCGAGATCGAGCAGGCCTTTGTTCACGACCTCTCCGCCGAGTCCCGCTATTTCCGCTTCATGCATACGGTGCAGGACCTGACCCCGGAGATGCTGGTGCGCTTCACCCAGATCGACTACCACCGGGAGATGGCCTTGATTGCCGTGATCATCGACAACGGCCGAGAGAAGGAGATCGGGGTGACCCGCTTTGCCATCAACCCGGACGGGGAGAGCTGCGAGTTTGCCTTGGTGGTGGCCGACAACATGGGGGGCAAGGGGTTGGGCCGCAAACTGACCAGCGCCTTGATGGATGCGGCCCGCGCCAAGGGGCTGAAGCGCATGGAGGGCGAGGTCTTGAGCAACAACGAGCGCATGCTGCGCCTCATGCGCCGCCTAGGCTTCACCATTGCAAACGACCCGGAGGATGGCACCATCAAACAGGTGAGCAAGGTGCTGTAAAGCCGGGGCAGGTGGGGACGGGCGCGAAACCCAGCCAGACCAACGAGCGGCCCATCCCGTGTAGGGCGGGCAAAACGGTTCACCTTGCCCACCGCATTCCGGTGCAGATCGAGATGAAGGTGTTTTTGCGGTTTCGCAAAAAACAACCGGTGGGCAGGAAATTGGCCAATGCCTGACATGCTGCCTCTTCACCCACCCCCCAACCCCCTCCCGTCAAGGGAGGGGGAGCGAGTAGGTTGGGTTAGCGAAGCGTAACCCAACGCCACAGGCTTCATCCGTTGAAAATCTATTGCGACCACGAATGGGATTGTCTTTGCCGGGTGCCCGGTTTATAGTGGCTGCGCTTTGTCCTTGTGCAATGGCCACCACCCCCACAGCCTAGCCGTCGTCAGGCTATCGATCTCAACCGCCACCTACCCAGCATGAGCAAAATCGACACCCGGTTTTTTGACATCGGCCGACTGGACCACATGGCGCAGCTACACACGCCCATCCATCGGCTGGACCCTCGGGCCAAGGTCCTGGCCACCGGGGCCTTTTTGCTGGCCGTGGTCTCGTACCCCAAGTACGAGATCTCGGCCCTGCTCCCCTTCTTCCTCTATCCCATCGTGCTGGTGACAGTGGGCCAGCTGCCGGTGGGGTTCTTTGTGCGCAAGGTGATCATCGTCTCCCCCTTTGCCATCATGGTCGGCATCTTCAACCCCTTCTTCGATCAGGCGGTCCTGGTGCACTTAGGCCCCTTGGCGATCAGCGGCGGCTGGATCTCGTTTATCTCCATCATGCTCCGCTTCTTCCTGACCATCGGCACCGCCTTTCTGCTCATCGCCACCACCAGCTTTCAGGGGTTGTGTCTGGCCCTGTTGCGCCTGGGGGTGCCCAAGGTGCTGACAGTGCAGCTCCTCTTTCTCTACCGCTACATCTTTGTGTTGGGGGGGGAGGCCATGCGCTTGGTGCGGGCCAGGTCCCTGCGCTCTTTTGGTAAGCGGGGCTTGGGCATGAAGGTCTTTGTCTCGGTGGTGGGTCACCTCTTGCTGCGCACCCTGGACCGGGCCCAGCGGGTGCACCGGGCCATGCTCTGCCGCGGCTTTGACGGCGAGATGCGGGTGCTGAGGCCGGTCAAGCTGGGGGCGAAGGATATCCTCTTTACCTTGGGTTGGTGGCTGGTGTTCGCGGCCATGCGCTTCTATAACGTGCCCCAGCTGGTGGGCACCTTGGTTACACGGGCCATATCATGAGTCATCATATCGTTGAAGTCACCGATCTCCGCTACAGCTACCCGGACGGCACCAAGGCCCTGCGCGGGGTCTCCTTCCGCATCACCCATGGCGAGTCCGTGGCCGTGGTGGGTGAGAACGGCGCGGGCAAGTCCACCCTGTTGCTGCATTTGAATGGCTACCTCACCCCCCAGCACGGGACGGTGCGGATCGGCGACTACCCCTTGACCAAGGAGACCTTGCAGGAGGTGCGGCGGACCGTGGGCATGGTCTTTCAGGACCCGGACGACCAGCTGTTCATGCCCACGGTGCATGAGGATGTGGCCTTTGGCCCCTTGAACCTCGGGCTGCCCATTAAAGAGGTGGAGGAGCGGGTGAAGGCGGCCCTGGAGCGGGTAGGGGCCAGCGCCCTCAAGGAGCGGGCCCCGTATCATCTGTCCGGGGGGCAGAAGCGGGCCGTGGCCATTGCCACGGTGTTGGCCATGTCCCCGGACATCCTGGTGATGGATGAGCCGAGTTCGAACCTCGATCCCGGGGCCCGGCGGCGGTTGATCAACCTCCTGCTCTCCTTTCAACACACCAAGATCATCGCCACCCATGATCTGGATATGGTCATGGACCTCTGCCCACGCACCATCGTCTTCCATCAGGGCAAGATCGCCGCCGATGGTCCCACCGAGGAGATCTTTCGCAACGGCGCCTTGCTGGAGGCCTGCGGCCTGGAGACCATCCAACGGATGCACCCCTGCCCGGCCTGCGGCCATCGTTAGTGAGGCGATGACGGGGAGGAGATCTCCCTGAATGCAAAAGGCCCGTGAAGCAATTCACGGGCCTTTTGCATTTAGGGGGTAAGGAACCGCTGGTCGTGATGGGGCAGGGCATGGCTATCCCCATTCTCCATTGGAGTTTCTCCCTACGCCATCTCCCTCCCATGTCCTCGCGATATGGATTTCCTGTAACCACTCGCAACCAGGCCGTTGTAGCCTTTGCTCGGCAGGGCTTGATGACCCCGCGCCGCAACCGGAAAACAGCCCGTTCCGGCCAAGCCCACTATTTCCGCATGATTGCCAGCGTAAAAGGCGACTGCCAGACACCCTTATTAAAAATGGTTGCTTTTCACTAGGTGGTAATGATAGATTTGCCCGGGCTGCCAATGGCAAGCGGTTCGACTGGCAATGGAGGCCATGGGCCATCCATGCCTAAATGGATGCGTTCCAGTGCTGGGCATGAGGCGGTGGGGCCGTGGGAAATGATCAAGGAACCGTGTCATGGGGTTGTGCCTGGGGCGTCCCTTGACTTGTTTGCAAGCCCATCAACATTGGCGGCTTTGCCTCCCATGCTACGCAACAATCGAGGCAGTGATGGGAATTTTCAGAATTCCACACATAACGTAGAAGAGCCAAAGCCTATTGGCTTTTATGAGGGAGGGCTAATAATTATGCTGCAATAAGTCTATTTGTCTTGCGATGTTTTGGAGGATTGTTTTGATGTTTTTATATGGACACTTGAGAATAATATGTGGAGCATATATATGCAAATACAAAAAAATATGAAAATGATGGGCATAGAAATTAAAGTTCAAGCAACTAAAGTTTTTTGTTGTTCATTGTTAGTTTCCTGTATGGCTATTTTTATTTTTCAAATTATTTTCGCAAATAACTCTTTAGCTCAGGATTTATATTGGTCTAAACAAGAGTCGATGCCTATTCCACGGATTGAATTTGGTGCTGCCACTGTAAATGACAAAATATATTTATTCGGTGGATATTCTGGGTCAGTTCTGACAAGAGTTGATGAATACAATTCAACTACAGGGGTTTGGACTAAAAAATCTGACATGCCAACTCCAAGAAGGATACTGGCAGGTGCAGCTGTCAATGGAAAAATTTATGCTATTGGAGGGTGGAACTTTACAGGCATGACAGAAAGTTGCAGTGGCACTTTTTTCTATGCAACAGAAGAATACGATCCACAAACAGACAGCTGGACAAAAAAGGCTGATTTTCCAATGCCACCACCTGTTAATAGCTGTGTTGGAAATACATATATCGGTTCTTCTGGTGCGAATGGCAAGATTTATGTGTTTATTTTTAATACTAACATCGACGGTACAAGTGCAACTTATGAGTTTGACCCAATTTCTAATGTTTGGGACACAAATAAATCGCCAGTTCCATTTTCTTACACAAGGTATGCTACTGCCAATTGGAATGGTAAAATTTATGTTTTAGGAACTAAAAACGGGGGGAATGGAATGCAAGCATGCCAGTTCGCTGAGTATGATCCAGTTAATGATTTATGGACCATGCTGCCGAGTACATCAACAGTAAAAGAACATATGCAATTGGCGGCAAATAGTGCAGGACTTTATTCGATAGGAGGGAAAAAAGGATATAGTGCCGACACGACAGTGTCAACTGTTGAATATTATAATCCAGAAACTAATAATGGTTGGCAATCAACATCAAATATGTCAACTCCAAGATATTCATCTGGTGCAGTTACTGTAAATGACAGCATCTACGTGCTAGGAGGAGGAGGAAAATATGGAGAGGTATTGTCTTCGGTAGAAAAATGGAGTGTAAAATCAATAATTTCTGCAAATTCAGGTATTGATCAAATAGTCTTTGATAAGATAACATTAGACGGATCTGGTTCTTCAAATCCTGAAAATGACACATTGACATACTCATGGCAAGCAAAGCATAGAACTAATTCGACTTACGATCAAACTGCCACAGGTATTTCGCCAACTCTATCCAACCTCCAGCATGGATTTTATGATGTTACACTCAAAATTACAAACTCGAAAGGATTGTCTGCCACTGATACAATGATGTTCGCTGCCACTGGTCCAGTTGAAAGCGTTACGGTTCCCGAGAATATTTTTCTCCCTGCCGTGGCGGGCTGGAATCTCTTAGGGCTGAAACAGACGGAGCCGGTGAATGTTGCCGATTTGCCTCAGATCATCAATTGGGATGGGGCGATTGCCTCGGTTTGGAAATGGGGAGGCAAAAAATGGGCGGTCCATTTGTCGGGCAAGGATACCGTGACCTTTGCCGCCGCCAAGGGGTTCGATGTTTTGGAAACAATCTACCCCGGTGAAGGATTTTGGGTTAACGCCAGTTTGTAGGGCTCCTCTCTGTCCCTGGCCACGATCGACCTCAACCTGGCCGACGAGGAGATCATCCGTCTCTACGGCAAACGGTGGGGGATAGAGGTGTTTTTTAAACGGTCAAGCGCCTGCTCAATCTTGAACGTGAGATGCAGGCGCGCGACTACTAAGGAAATTTTCCACAATGGACATCCCACGGATATTCAACATCACTGAAAGTGCTCACCGCATCCACAACCCGATCACACCCGAAAAGCTCGCCACTCTCGGAGCGGCGCTGCGTCTGGAATCGGGGGCCCGAGTGCTCGACCTCGGCAGCGGTTCGGGGGAGATGCTGTGCACCTGGGCACGCGATTACGGAGTCATCGGCACCGGCATCGACATGAGCCAGTTGTTCACCGAGCAAGCGAAACTCCGTGCTGTAGAACTCGGCGTCGCCGATCAAGTCAAGTTTATCCATGGCGATGCTGCCGGCTATGTCTCAGACGAGAAGGCCAGTGTGGCAGCCTGTGTCGGTGCCACTTGGATCGCCGGGGGAGTTGCCGGCACTATCGCGCTTCTGGCGCGGAGCTTGCGCACCGGAGGGATCATACTCATCGGCGAGCCCTACTGGCGGCAGTTACCGCCGACGGAAGATGTTGCCAAGGGGTGTCTTGCCAACTCAATCTCCGACTTTCTCCTGCTTCCAGAACTTCTCGCGTCTTTCGGCCGCCTCGGCTACGACGTCGTTGAAATGGTTCTGGCAGACCAAGACGGCTGGGACAGATACGAGGCGGCCAAATGGCTCACCATGCGCCGATGGCTTGAAGCCAATCCCGGCGACGAGTTCGCGAACGATGTTCGAGCCAAACTGACCTCGGAACCCGAGCGCTACGCCGCTTACACGCGTGAATACCTGGGCTGGGGTG
>OBOI01000100.1_pt1 | contig 33219 bp, 31 predicted proteins | sample 1670151 | NCBI WGS metagenome assembly OBOI01 (sample SAMEA104232303, study PRJEB22302) | sediment metagenome | biome: forest; feature: aquifer; material: sediment | place: USA | collected 2011-08-07 | depth 0.01 m | reverse complement strand
CGGCGGCGCACCGCATGCGGTGCGAAACCCCGCCTCGCCCCCTCGCGGGGAGGCTTCCAATTAGCTCGCTGCGCTCGAACATTACCCTGCGCGCTTGGCGATGTATTTCATCGCTAACCGCCCTTCAGGAATCGCCATGACCCCATCGACCGTCATCGATATCGGCCGCCAGGCGGTGGAAGTCACGCTGCTGATTTCCGCGCCTTTGTTCATCTCCGCGCTGGCCACGGGATTGCTGATCAGCATTTTCCAGGCGGCGACGTCGATCAACGAAGCGACCCTGTCCTTCGTGCCCAAGCTCGTCGTCATATTTACCGTACTCATCGTCGCCGGCCCCTGGATGATCACGACGATGACCGATTACATGCGGCGTCTCTACGAATCCATACCCATGATGATCGGATGATCTCCGTTTCTTCTGGCCAGCTCGACGCCTGGCTGGCGGCCTTCATGTTTCCGCTGGCCCGTATACTCGGGCTGTTCTCCACCGGTCCCATTTTCAGCAACATCGGCATTCCGCAAAATGTCCGGGTACTGGTCGGGATCGCCATTACATTGGCGATCGTTCCCACCTTGCCGGCGATGCCGGCCACGCCGGCCGCCTCCTGGGTCGGGCTCGCCATCCTCGTCCAGCAAGTCGTGATCGGCGCGCTGCTGGGCATTTCGCTGCGCATCGCCTTCGTCGCTGTCGAGCTTGCCGGCGACCTGATCGGCCTACAGATGGGGCTGTCGTTCGCCGTCTTTTACGACCCGACCAACTCGGGGCAAACCGCGGTGGTCACCGAGTTCTTCAGCCTTCTGGCGGTGCTGCTGTTCCTGTCCCTCAACGGCCACCTGCTGATGCTCTCGCTGCTGGCGCAAAGCTTTACGCTGCTGCCGGTTTCCATCGTGCCGTTCGCCGCCAAGGGCTACTCAGTGCTGCTGGCATGGGCGACGACCATGTTTGTCGCCGGCGTACTGCTCTCGCTGCCGCTGATTGCGGCCCTGTTGATCGCCAACATCGCCATGGGGGTGCTGTCGCGCGTGGCGCCGCAACTCAACCTGTTTGCGGTGGGCTTCCCGGTGACGATCGTCGCCGGATTTGTGGTCGTCGCAATCTCACTGCCCTACTTCGCGGCGGCACTGGCGAATCTCTACGAGCAGGGCTTCACGGCAATGACCGTGATCATGAAAGCCGGCGGGGTCTGAGTTCCGCCACCGGCGGAAATGCACACCTAACCGTTTTTCCCGGTCAGTTGGATTACGCCCTCGGCAACGCGCTGGGCCCCCAGCACCGAGGACTCCATGCCTTCCGTGTACTCCAGAACCCGGTAGCTCTCATAGCCGCCCTCGCGCATCAATTCCTTGGCACGACGATGGAAGACGACACGCGCCTCGCCGGCACCGCCCGAGTAGTAGCGTTTCATTTGCAGGGACAGCGAATACTGACTGTCGGGAAATGCGGCTTGCTGGATTTCCCAGTTGGGTGCCAGCGGATCGATAATCAGGTAGGCGACGGCGACGTAGCCGCCGAGGTACACGAGCTTGTCGAGCGGAACGCTGAGCGTCGGGGTCAGCTTCAGGTTGGTCGTCGGTATCACCGACCCCTTGGCGGGCAGGTTCCCCTCCAGGTCGGTCGGCACCCTGAAGCTGCTGCAACCGGCGAGCATGATCGCCGACAGCAGCATGAGCGGTTGTGCTTTCATGATTCCCCTCATTACAGGTAACTGAAGAGCGAGAGCTGGGCAACCATCTGGAAGGACTTCTGCGCCGCCTGGAGCTCGGTTTGTTGCCGCGTTAGATCGGTAATCGCTTTCGCATAGTCCAGATCCTGAAGGCTGGACAGCGTTTTGCTAAGCTGGACGTCGAGGCTTTGACCGGCACTGTCGAGGCTGTCGATCTCGGACAGATTCGAGCCGATCTGCGCGCGCGCAGTGGAAATGCTGTCCTCGTTATGAGAGAGATTGGTCAGGAAGAAGCCAATGTGGTTCTGCAACTGGGCGTTTACCGAAGTCGCGCCTACGGGAGCGGCGGGGCCCTCAAGGGCGGTGATCAGGTTCGCGATGTTGTCGAATACGCTGGTGCTCTCGCTTTTGTCGACGGTGAACACATCGCCGTTCTCGGGGCTGCCGTTGATAGAAACCGATATACCGAAATCGCCGTAGGCCGAGGCGAGGCCGGCGAAGGAAATGCTGTCGCCCGAATGGAACTCGCGCAAGTAGGTGTTTGCAGCGCCGCCGGACGATGAATTGGTACCGGTCAGCAAGGACTTGTCGGTTTGGGTATCGACCAGGTCGTAGTAGAGCTTGGTGGGGACAACCGTGGTGTCTTTCCGGAAGCGGATTTCCAACTGCCGGCTGTTGGCCGAACTGTTCCACTTGGCTTCGTCCAGCACTTCGCCCTTGCCGATAATGCCGCTGCCCAGATTGCTCGCCGCATTCGTCTTTTCATCGGTGACGAAATAGCCATTGCCGCTGGCCGTATCGCTGCTCGACTTGATGGTGAAGATATCGCCGTTATTGGGCGTACCCGCGACCGTCACCGACGCGCCGAAGTCGAAGGCCGGCGACAGCGAACTTGCCAGGGAAATCGCCGCACCCGGCGTGTAGCGATGGGTATAGGTACCCGTTGCGCCGGTCGTGGAGGCGGTGTTGGTAAACATGCTCGTGCCGGTGTCGGCATCGACCAGATCGTAGAACACGGTACCCGGCGTGCTGCTGGTTCCTACGGTTGGCTGCGGAACGCCGAACAAGCCGGACAGCCCTGTATTCGCCCCGGTAGCGGTCAAGGTCACCGCCGATGCGGCTCCCGTGCTGTTGGAGGTCACCACAAGGCGATTGGACGCATCGACGCTCACGGTTGCCGCGCGCCCGGCGGCGGTGATGGCGGCCTGCACCGCAGTTTTGAGCGCGGTCGGCGTGGTGAACGGGCCGCCGACCAAAGTCGCGGTCGCCGCGACACCGCCATCGACGGCGATGTCGAACTGATCGTTGGTGCCGGCGGCCAAGGTGTAGGGGAAAGTCGGCGCCACCGAGCCGAGGGCATAGCCGGGCGTCGTGACCGGCGCTGTGAGCGTTCCGGGCGTGGAAGCCGCAGTTGTGAACAGTGTGCCGAACCCTGTGTCAGCGCCGAACGCGCTCAGCGCGACACTCGACAGTGTTCCCTGCGTGGTCGACGTCACGACCAGGTGGTTGCTGGCGTCGAGGCTCACGGTAGCGAGACCGACGCCGCCCAGGGCGGTGTCGACCCCTGCCTGCACAGCGTCGCGCAACTCGATCGCCGTCGTGTAGGCAACGCCCGCTCCGACGGTGACCTGGACGGGCGCGCCAGCGCCATTGAGGGTCAGGTTGAAGCTGTTGTCGCCGCCGGCAAAGGTGATCGGGAGTACCGGAATGGGGCCGGAGCCGGTGGCATATCCTGCCGAGGTGGCGCCGCCGCTCTGATCGGTCCAGAAACGCAACTCAAGGTTGCCACTGTTCGCTACCTGCGACCACTTGGTCGGATTGGTAACGGTGCCCGCATCTATCGTCGCGCCGACATGCTGTGCGGCAACGCTCGTTGCGGCGGTTGCGATCAGCCCGGCACTGGGACGCGTAATGGCGAAAGTATCGCCATTGGCGGGAACGCCGGTCATCGTTATCCTGGCGCCGAAACTTGCGGCGCCGGCCGGCGCGGCGGACGGATTGGCATAGGCCGCATCCAGCCCGGAGAAGTCCAGCGCGGCACCATCCTGATAGCGCGGCATGCCGGCCTGTGCCGACGTCGCGGCGGCGTTGCCGGTCAAAAGGGATGTACCCGTACTCGCGTCGATGAGATCGTAATACACCGCGCCGACAGCATTGGCCGGCGCCACCGTACCGTTGGTATCAGCCCAGAACTTCACCTGCAAGTTGCCGCTGTTGATGGGATCGTTCCAGGCGTTGGCATCCGTTACCGTGGCCGCGGCGACCGCCGCCGTATGCTGGTTGATCGACTTGCCGCTCTGTATGCCCGAGACGAACACGCCGTTGCCGTTGGCGACGTCCATGAAGATCTGGTTGCCGGAACTGGAAACCGTCATCTGCCGGCCGGTTCCGACCTGCAAGGCCTGTTGCCCGTCGTCGCCACTATAGGTGACGCCGTTCTCCACCGACCCAGCGAACGGCCTGTTACTGCTTTGGTAGCCACCGAACAACGAGAATCCGGATCCATCGGACGTATTGGCGATGCCGATCAGCTCCGTAAAGCGTTGCCGCAACTCCGTCGCCAAGCTCTTGCGATCGGTAGGCGAGAGCGCCGCATTGCCGGCTTGTACCGCCAGTTCATGTACGCGCCCCAACAGATCGGTGGCGGACTTCAACTGGTTATCGGCGATGCCGAGTGAATTTTTCGCGCTGTTGCGGGTCTTGTCCTGGGAATTGTTGACCGCCTGGGATTGCTCCAACACAAGCGCCTGAGCGGCCGCCACCGGATCGTCCGAGGGCGCCAGGATGCGCTTGCCGCTGGATACCTGCTGCTGCGTACGCAGCAGGGTCTGGGTGCGATTTTGCATCGAGCTAACGCCCGAATCGTAGATCATGCCGGTACTGACGCGCATGGTAATGCCCCTTCCGTGTTAACGCAGCAAGCTCATTAGTTCATCGAACAGCTTGCTCGATGTTTCGATCATTTTCGCCGCGGCCTGATAGGCCTGCTGATAACGCATCAGGTTGGCCGCCTCCTCGTCGATATTGACGCCGGACAGCGACTGGATCGCGTTCAGGTTCTGTTTGACGAGATTTTCCTGCGCGGTTTGCGTGACTTCGATTTCCCTGGCCTTGTTGCCGATACTGCTGACGATCTGAGCATACGCAGAGGCATAGCTCGTCGTGCCGTTCAGCATGTTGTGGGCCGTTTGCATGCTGCTGAAGCTCAGCGCATTGCGGTTGTCGCCCGACCCGGAGGGATTGGAAGAAACCTGGAAGCGGTCGCCCTCCACGGGAGCGCCGCCGACGGCAAAGGAATAGCCGTTGAAGGAAAGCGTCGCGCCGGAGGTAAATGGGACATATTCGCTTGCCGGTGCCGTATCGTCCATCGCGTAGTCCCTGACATCGCCATTGGGCAAAGTCACGCGCACCGTGGTGCCCGACGGAAATCCGGTAAGCCGCGCCGGCAGCGCGCCGCTGGCCTGCCGGTAGGTAAGATCGATAGGGCCGGCGGGCATGCTGGAGGTGGTCGTCGGCAGCGTCATCAGCGGCGACACCGCCTGGGCGCTGGCCGGCGTGCCGGCCACGCGCACCGTCGCGCCGTCGAAACTGAATATGCCGCCGCCGGCAGGCAGGGTGAATTCATCGGTGATTGCGGCGACCGTGAAAGGCGAACCGGCCACGGCGGCGCCGGAAAAATCGGTCACCGTCAGCGTGCTGCCGGCGGGAAAGCCCGTAAGCGCGGGGAATCCCGATACCGACGCCGATGCCGGCAAGTAATTCAGCGAACTGATCGTACCGGTCGCGCCCGTCGTTTCGGAAGAACTGATAATCAGGTTGGCGCCGTTGCTGGCGCTCAGATAGTTGGGGCCGACGACAAAGGTATCGTTGTTGATCGGCACCGTCGGAATCTGGAAACCGACGCCCTGGAAACTGATATTGCTGCCGGCAACGAAGGGGACGCGCTGGTTGGGCGCCGTGATGTCGTAGCTGGTGGCGCCAACCATGACCCTGGCGCCGACCGGAAAGCCGACCAGGCTCTGGCTGGTTCCGGTGTCTTCATAGGTCAGTTGGACTTTCGACGACAGCTGAACATCGGTGGATTCCACGCTGCCGGCGCTGATGGTGCCGGTTCCGGCATTCGCGGCGTTCGCACTGGTCCGCATCGGCAAGGCGACGGCAATGTTGCGCGCGTCGGTGACCGCCAAGTCGATGTCGCGAGCGCCGTAACGGGTCGGCCGCAACAGAAAACTGTCGCCGACCGTGGCCGCGCCGGAAATGGCGAGATCGAAGCCCAGCGGAGCCGCCTGCGTCGTCAAGTCCTGCAAGGCGGCCGCTTGGCTTATGCCCCGGCCCGTCCACACTTCGCCGTCGGACATGCGGGTCAGGGAAAAGGTATTGGTCGCGGTGACGACAAGGCGATAATCGCTGTCGGACAGGGTCTGGAGATTGGAACCGGAGGAATCCAGCTTCGCCGACCCGGTATTCGTACTCAGGGATACCGCCCGCTGGCTGTTCGGCAGCGCCGGTTTGATAACGAAGATATCGCCGCTGGCCGGAGCTCCGGAGGCCAGCGAAATCCTGACGCCGTCTACCACCTGGGGAAGTTGCGTGAAGGCTCCCATCAATTCGTTGTCGGCGAGCCGCACGATACTGTATTGCCCGGCGGCATATGTCACCTGGTAATCGCTCTCGGTGACCAGCGTCGACACCGTCGCCGTCCCGACGTTGGCGGGCGCGCCAAGAACGTCCAGCGTCATCGGCTTGAAGAAGTCTCCGCCCTGTACGCCGGTCAAGTCCTGTCCGAGACGATGTTGCGCATTGAACTGGGTGGCAAAAGAATAGGCGATGCGGCCGAGGCCGTTCTGGGCGGTATCGAGCGTCTGGCTGCGGAAAGTCAGCAAGCCGCCGAGCTTGCCTCCGCTGATCAGCGATTCGGGAAGTTGCATCACCTGTCCGCTCGGCGCTTTCAGCGCGACTTCCATTTGGCTGAGGTCCTCGGACGACGGCATCGCCTGGAGCTGGTAGGTCTGCGCGCCGACGATCAAAGGCTGACCGCTGCCGAAGAACACGCTATAGCTGCCGTCGGACTCGACTTGCTTGCTGACGCGGACTTCCTTGTTGAGGTCGGCCAGCAGTTTGTCGCGCTGGTCGTAAAGGTCGTTTGCCGGCTGGCCGTCCGATCCGGCCTGGGCAACGATGATGCGCTGATTGACGTCGCTCAGTTCCGTAACCAGGGAATTGACGGTGCTGATTTCGGTAACGATCTGGGAATTCGTCCCCTCGCGTATCCCCGTCAGTTGCTGGTCGATGGCATGGAAACGGGCGACCGCCGACTGGGCAGCGGACAGCATGGCCTGGCGCGACGGTATCGACGCCGGATCGGACGAAACTGCATCGATGGCGGAATAGAGGCCCTGCAAGGCGCTGCTCAGCCCGGCGGACGGATCGGCCAACAGGTTGTCGATCTGGCCGATCTGGTCGGAATAGGCTTGCAACTGTGCGACATTCGTCTGCGACGTCAGCGCCTGGTTATTGAGGAAATCGCTATACACCCGGCGCACGCTCTCGACGCTGGTGCCCTGGCCGATGAATCCCGCCCCGGAAAACAAGGGCGTATTGGCGGTCTGGACATTCACCTGACGGCTGTAGCCCTCCGTCGAGGCGTTGGCGATGTTGTGGCTGGTCGTCTGGATACCGAGTTGAGCGGCGTTCAGCCCTGTAACGCCGACGGTGAAGAATCCCGATGCCATGTTTTGCCTTCCGTTTCTGTCTGTGGGTCAACGGCAAGGATTGCCGGATATTGAGCGCCCACCCTCAATCCAGCAACTCGCGTGCCAACAGACAGAAAGGCCTTCAGCCGGCCAATGCGGTTCGCAGACTTTGCCCGCCGATAATGCGGGTCAACTTGTCGGCATAGACGGGATCGGTCGCATAACCGGCCCGTTGCAGGCCGCGGGCGAAGGTTCCCGCATCCTGCGTTCCCAGCACGCCGGCGTAGCGCGGGTTGGAAGCCAGCAGATTCGCGTAATCCCGAAATGCCTCGGCGTAAGAACCGTAGGCGCGAAAACGCTCCGACTGGCGCTGTGCCACGCCATCGACGTATTCGGTGGTTGACGCCTCGACCGTCGGGCCGCTCCAGGAGCGACCGGCCTTGATGCCGAGCACGTTGTAGCTGGGCCGGCCGTCGGCAAAACGCGGTTCGGCGCGCCCCCATCCGGTTTCCAGCGCCGCCTGGGCCACGAGGAAATGGGCGGGAATACCGGTCGTGCGGCCGGCGTCGACCGCGCCGGGCCAGACGCGATCGACAAATTCGCGCGAAGATTGGGAAACCTGGGCATCGCCGGATACCGGGGCGACCACTGCGCCTGGGGCCGTGGGCGTGTCAACGTTCGCTGGCACAGGCGAAAACCGGTCGAGCGGCAGCGGCCGCAGCGGCGCATTTTGTGGCGGCAGCGGCAGGGAGCGGACACCCCCTTCCTGTCGATAGCCGGTGGCCGCGGGGGGCACCAGCGGGAGTCCTTCCGGGAAGTCCATCGCCTCCGCATTGGCGCGCATGAGCTGCCGCTCGATCACCTTGGCCAGGCCGATGCTGCCGTTGGACGACATGACCTGCGACAGTTGTTGGTCCAGCAGCGATTCGTACATACGGGTCTGCTCGGAATCGAACATGCCTTCGTGCGGCGTGGCGTCACGCATCGACTTGAGCACCATCTGCATGAACAGCGCCTCGAACTGCTGCGCCGCCGTTTTCAGCGCCTTGGGATCGTCCTTTTTGACCGCGCCCTTGAGCGCAGCCAGATTATTGACGTCGAAAATCGAAGCTTGGGTGGCGGACGCGGTCATGGCAGGTTCAAGCCTCTCATACGGGTCCTGGCGCGAATCGGCAGAACAGGCCGGCAATTTCTGCCGAATTCCCTGCTCAGATGATTTCGAGTTCGGCCCTGAGCGCACCGGCCGCCTTCATCGCCTGGAGTATCGCGGTCAAGTCCTGCGGATTGGCACCGATCGCGTTCAGGGCCTTGACGATATCCGCGAGATTTGCGCCCGACTTGATGTTCAGCAGGCCGCCGCCTTCCTGCTTGATGTCGATCTGGGCATTGGTCACGCCTGCCGTCTGGCCACCGGACAAGGCGCCGGGCTGACTGACCGCATTGTCGGCAGTCACCGTCACCGACAGGTTGCCGTGAGCCACGGCGCAGTTGTCCAGCGTCACCGCCTGGTTCATCACCACCGAACCGGAACGAGTATTGACGATCACCTTCGCCACCGTTTGCATCGGCGTCACGGCAAGGTTCTCGATTTTGCCGAGGAAGGTGACGCGCTCGTCGGCGCTCATCGGTGCGTGCACACGGACCTGACGGCCGTCGGAAGCCGTGGCGACCGGGCCCATCGCTTTGTTGATGGCTTCGGTCATACGCTGTGCGGTACCGAAGTCGGTGGAGTTGAGTTCGAAATAGACGAACTCGCCCTGACCGACCGGCGTCTGCACTTCGCGTTCGACCGTGGCACCGCCCGCGATGCGGCCGACCGAAAGATGGTTGACCGTGACCTTGGAACCGCCGCCGGACGCACCGGCGCCGCTGACCGCCAGGTTGCCCTGAGCGAGCGCATAGACATTGCCGTCGGCGCCCTTCAAGGGCGTCATGACCAGCGTGCCGCCCTTGAGCGACTTGGCGTTGCCCATGGAGGATACCGTCACGTCGATCTGCTGCCCGGCACGGGCAAAGGCCGGCAGTGCGGCGGTCACCATCACCGCCGCCACGTTCTTCAGTTGCAGGCTGGTGCCCACCGGCATGGCGACGCCCATGTTGGAGAGCATGTTGATGATGCTCTGCACCGTGAAGGGCGTCTGCGTGGTCTGGTCGCCCGAGCCGTCGAGGCCGACGACAAGACCGTAGCCGACGAGCTGGTTGCTGCGCACACCCGCCACCGAAGCGATGTCCTTGATGCGCTCGGCGCGTGCCGAATCGGCAATCAACAGCGCGGCAAACGTCCACATCAGGACAATCAGGAATTTCTGGGTACCGGTCATGATGCGTTTCCCCGATCAGAAGGGCATGAAGGTCAGAAAGAAGCGGCCGAGCCAGCCCATCACCTGGGCCGAATCAAGGAATCCGTTGGCCTTGTACTCGATGCGCGCGTCCGCCACTTGCGTGGATGTCACCGTATTCGACGAGGTCACGGTGTTGGGATTGACGACGCCAGAGAAGCGGATGAATTCCTCGCCTTCCTTGAGTCCGATCTGCTTCTCGCCCGACACCAGCAGGTTGCCGTTCGGGAACACCTCGATCACCGTCACCGTGATGGTGCCGGTGAAATTGTTGGACGAATTGTTTTGTCCCTTGCCGCCGAACTTGTTGGTGTCGGAGGCGGCCAGCGTCGTGCCCTGCGCGCCCTTAAACGGCAGGCCGACGATACTCGGAACCGAGGCATCGATGGTTTGCGTGCGCTCGGCCTTGTTCTCCGAAATCTTGGACGCCGCCGTCTTCTCGGAAATATTGATGGTCAGCGTATCGCCGATATAACGAGCACGACGGTCCTCGAACAGCGGTCGTGACGAAGCCAGATTGTAGATGGCGCCGTTGGTCGGAGCCACATAGCTGCGCGGTTCGGGGCGGGCCGTCATCGGCTGGTGTATCGCGCTGGAGGGCGTCGTGGTCACGCAGCCGGCGAGCGCCGCGGAAAGGCTTGCAATCAGGAGGAGTCTTTTCATTGGGTCACCCATTACATCTGCGTCAGCCGGGCCAGCATCTGGTCGGAAGTGGTCACGACTTTGGAATTCATTTCGTAAGCCCGTTGCGTCTGGATCATGCTCACCAGCTCCTCGGCAACGTTTACGTTCGATGTTTCCGTATAACCTTGATTCAACAGACCGGTACCGTTGGTGCCCGGCGTATTCGGGGTTGGCGTGCCGGACGACCCGGTTTCGATAAACAGGTTTTCGCCCGAACTTTGCAAGCCGCCGACGTTGATGAAACTCGCCAGTTGGACGGTGCCCACCTGAGTCGCCGTCGCGGTTCCGGGCTGCGTAACGGAGACAATGCCGTCGCGGCTGATTGAGACGGTCAGCGCATCCGAGGGAACCGTGATCGCCGGCGAGAGCGGATAACCGCTGGAGGTCACGACCTGCCCGGTGGAATCGCGCTGGAAGGAGCCGTCGCGCGTATAGGCAAGGGTGCCGTCCGGCATCTGTACCTGGAAAAAGCCCTGGCCGTTGATCGCGATATCGAGCGGATTTTCTGTTTTCTGCAAGCTGCCCTGGGTGAATATCCGCTCCGTGGAAATCGGCCGCACCCCGGTACCCACCGTCAGGCCGGAAGGAATCGTCGTCTGTTGCGACGACGCCGCCCCGGGCTGGCGCATGGTCTGATAGAGCAGGTCCTCGAACACCGCCCGCGAACGCTTGAAGCCGTTGGTGCTGACGTTGGCCAGATTGTTGGAAATGACGTCGAGCTGGGTTTGCTGCGCATCCAGGCCGGTCTTGGCTACCCACAGGGATCGGATCATCGTTCAGGCCTCTTCTTTATAGCTGGGTAATCACCTGAGTCGCAGACTTGTCGTTCTGGTCTGCGTTCGTGATCAATTTCATCTGCATTTCAAACTGCCGCGCCAGCGAAATCATGGTCACCATCTGATCGACCGGGTTGACGTTGCTGCCCTCAAGATAGCCGCCGGCCACCGCCACCCGTTCCGAAACCGGGGCGGCACCGCCGGCTTTGAGGCGGAACAGGCCGTCCTCGCCCCGCACCAGATCGGCCGCGGGCGGGTCGACCAGCTTGATACGGCCGACGACCGAAACCGTCTGGGCGCCGGTCTCGGGCACAACGGAAACCGCGCCGTCTTTACCGACAGTGACCTTGACGTCGGGCGGCACGGTGATCGGCCCGCCGTCGCCCTGCACCGGCAGACCGTTGCGCGTCTGCAAAACGCCGTTGACCGACAGTTCGAGGCTACCGTTGCGGGTATAGGCCTCGCTGCCGTCCGGCTGCACCACGGCGATCCAGCCGGGCCCTTGAACGGCAACGTCCAGCGTCCGCCCGGTAAACTGCATGGGGCCTTGCGAATAGTCGGTGTAGGTGCTGGCATCGACCACAAAGGCGCGTGTCGGCAAGGCCTTGGAATCGCCCCGCGCATTGACCTGAACCGCGCGCGCCCGATGTTCCTCGGCGCGGTAGCCGGTGGTGCTGACGTTGGCGAGATTGTGCGCCACGGACGCCTGGCGTCCCATCATCTGGGACGCCCCGGTCATCGCCGTGTAGATCATCCGGTCCATGGCTTATCGTCCTACCGTTAGCGCAGGTTCACCAGGGTCTGCAACACCTGGTCCTGGGTTTTAATGGTCTGGGCGTTGGCCTGATAAACGCGCTGCTGGGTAATCATATTGACGAGCTCCGCCGTCAGGTCGACGTTGGATTCTTCCACCGCCGCCGACTGGATCAGACCCAGGCTGCCCTGGCCGGGCGTGCCGGGAATCGGCTGCCCCGACTCCGCGGTTTCCGCCCACTGGTTGCCGCCTATCGACGACAGGCCGTTCGGGTTGTTGAATTTGGCCAGCACCAGTTGGCCCATGTTCCGCGACTTGCCGTTGGAATACTTGCCGAGTACCGTGCCGTCGCTGGAAACCGACATGCCCGACAGGCGTCCCGAGGTATAGCCGTCCTGGGTCAGCTGGTTCACGCCGAAGGTGATGCCGTACTGGGTCGTTCCGGTCAAATCCAGGCTGAAGCTAAAGGGCGAGGTCGCGCCGTTGGTAAGGGTGAAGGTCTGGGCGATGGTGGGCGTGCTCAACAGCGAACCGGCGGCCGAGAAGTTGATCAGCGTCGGCGTCGGCGTCGTCACGGACGAGGCGGCCGTGCCCGGAACCGTGGTTGCGGTTCCCAGCAGCGCGGCCGCCGTCAAGGTTCCGTCCGTTACCGTGATGCTCGAACTGCCGCCCGTGGCCGCCGAAGTAAAGACCAGTTGCCCGCCGCTGTATGTGACCGTCGCCGCCGCCGGGCCGAAGCCGCCCGGCAGGGCGGCGTTGATCTGCGTTTCCAGGTCGAGGGCCAGCGCCGTCATGTTGGCGGCCACCGTGGGATCGTAAGTCGCCGGCTGGGTCAGAGAAATCGTCTTGGTAGTGCCATTGACCTGCACGTTGATCTGGTTGTTGGCGGCGTTCAGAGTGATAGTCGCGCCCGGGATGCCACTCGTGGTCCCCTGAGTTGCGGCGACTACCGCTGTCGCGCCGGCCACGGTTCCGTCCAGCGCGGTATAAACCTGCCAGGTTTTCGGCTGACCGGTCTTGACGAAATACATGGTCAGGTTATGGGGGTTGCCCAGGGAATCGTATTCGGTCTGCGCCGTCGACGCCGTATAGCTCAGCGTGTTCGCGATATCGAAATTGTCAGTGCCGTTGGCCTGTACCGGTGCGGCACCGAGCAGATTGGTAGCGCCGGCCCCGGCCGTCACGGCCACCGAGGAGCCGGGGGCGATGCCCTGGCTGCCCTGCGTGCCGGCACTGCGGGACGTGATGACGATCTGTCCGGATGTGTCGAGCGTAACATCGGCGGCAACGTTTGCCGCCGCCAGGGTCGGATTGGTGTTGATCGCGGTTTCGACGGCAGTGACCAGATTGCCGACGCTGCTATAGGTTGCAATCGGGATGGTCACGTTCGCCACAAGACCATCGATAGTGAGCGTAACGGCATTATTAGCCGCCGTAATGTCGAGCGATGCCGGACTGGCGCTGCCGGTCAAGGTGCCGGCCGTCATCGCCGCCGGGGTGGTACTGCGCGAATCGAGGTTGACGAGTACGTTCGCCGCCGTGGTCGCATTCGGCGGAATGTTGGTGGTATTCACCTGAAGATCGACGTAGTTGCCGGGCACGATGGTGCCGGTGATTGGATCGGCGGCATAGCCGGTCAGATGCAGGCCGCCGGAGCTGATGATGAACCCGGAACTGTTCACCTGGAACTGGCCGTTGCGGCTATAGGAAATCGTGCCGTTGTTCGACAGGCGGAACATGCCGTCGCCGTTGATGGCGAGATCCAGCGGGTTGTTGGTCACCGTGAGGTTGCCCTGCGTGAATTGCTGGGCGATCTTGGGTACCGAAGCGCCGATGCCGACCTGACCCGCTCCGCCGCCCGACAGGGCCGAGGCATAGACGTCGGCGAAGATCGCCGACGAAGACTTGAAGCCTATGGTATTGGCATTGGAAACGTTGTTGCCGATGGCATCGAGCGCCTTGCCCGAAACGTTGAGTCCTGAAAGTCCTTGTTGAAAACCCATGATGTCCTCCGACCAATAGCTTTACAGAATCTGTTTGATGTCGTTCATGCCGAAGCTGCCCAGGGTGCCGACGTTAACCGTCAGCCCGCCGGCGCCCCGCACGACGCTATCGACTTGACCGTAGCCCAGCGCGGTAACCGTAACCTTGTTGCTGCCTTGGGTGGCGCTAACCGCAGCGGTGTAGTTGCCATCCGGCAATTGAGCGCCGGCGTCGTTTTTGCCGTCCCAGGCGAAACCGGTAATACCTGCCTCCTGCTCACCAAGCTGCAAGGTTCGTACCACTAAACCGCTTGCGTTCTTGATCTCGACCTTGACGGCATCCGCAGGCCCGCTGAGTTCGTAACCGGCGATCGCGGCGCCGCTCGTCAGCCGCATTGCGCTGGACGGAACCAGAACGCCGTGCCCGACCAACATCGCGGCCTGCACGGCCTGCGACTGGTTCTGGCCGTCTATCATCGAACTCAAGGTGGCGTTGAGTCGCTCGATGCCGTCGACCGTGCTGATCTGCGCAAGTTGCGAGGTCATCTGGGCGTTGTCCATCGGATTCAACGGATCCTGATTCTTCAACTGCGTCGTCAGCAGCGTAAGGAAGCGGCTTTGCTGCTCGGTGGTGGCGCTGGTGGTCTCGGTTTTCTTTGTTCCGTTCAGGGACGAAAAAATGGCGCTGGCCGGATCGGTGCTGGAATTCACGGAATTGGTTGCCACGGAAGTTCTCCTTTATTGCTGGCCGATGGCCAGGGTCTTGAGCATCAGCGTCTTCGCCGTGTTCATGACCTCGGCATTGGTCTGGTAGGCGCGCGAGGCGGAAATCATGTTCACCATCTCCTCGACGACATTCACGTTCGGCATGGCGACGTAGCCTTTTTCGTCGGCAGCCGGGTTCTTCGGGTCGTAAGTCATGCGCAACGGCGCAGCGCTTTCGACAACCTGGCTGACGCGAACGCCGAGCCCGCCGCCTTCGACCGGCATCGCCGTGAAAACCACTTGCTTGGCGCGGTAAGGTTGGCCGTCCGCACCGACCGCGCTGTCGGCATTGGCGAGGTTGCTCGCTACGGCATTGAGCCGGGCCGACTGGGCTGTCAGGGCGGAACCGGCAACGGAGAAGACGTTCAGCATGGCGTTCTACCTGGTCAGTTGCTCAGAGCCGTTTGCATGTCTCTGAAATTGGTGCGCAAGAAGGTCAGCAGCGCTTCGACATGCACCGCATTCTCGGCAAACGCACTGCGTTCGATATCCATATTCACGGTGTTGCCGTCCACCGCCGACTGGTATTCGCTGCGGAACTTCACGCTGCCCGAAAAGGCACTGGCGTCCGCGCCGGCAATGTGCTGCCCGGATGTCCGGGTCAGGCCCAGCGGGCCATCGATACGACCGGACATGGCGTTGTCGAGCGCCGACTTGAACTCGATGTCGCGCGCCTTGTAGTGGGGCGTGTCAGCGTTGGCGATATTGGAGGCGAGCAGTTCCTGCCGGTAGGTCCTGAGATTCAGGGCCTTCTGGGTGAAACCTAGTTCGCTGTCGAATCGGTCGAGCACGATGAACCTCACTTATTGCTGTGTCTGACGTTATGCAGCAACCGTGCCATGCCGCGAAATGCCTTGATTTCGCCTGGATATGGCGCCTTTGCCGCCGGCTTGGCCGGAAGCGGCAAAACAACGCGGCAATTGTTGCCGTCGTCGCCAAGTCCGTGGCATCCTGTGCATGATCCAATCCCGGCAACAACTCGCTATCGCCATGCGCCTGATCGCAAAACTCGTCCTCGTCATCGCACTCCTGTCGTCGGCTACGCTATCGGCGCGGCAAGACCCCGCCCCGGTCAGAAAAGCGGTCGAGGATTATTTGCGTATCCAGACCAAGGGCTTGCCGGGCCAAGTCAATTTCACCGTCGGCGTCGTCGATCCGAATAACGCTCTGGCGCCGTGCGCCGCGCTGGAGGTCAGCCAGGCAACCGGGGCGAACGCCTGGGGCCGCACGACGGTGGTGGTGCGCTGCATGCAGGAAGGCGGCTGGAGCATGTTCGTGCCGGTGCAGATCCGGGTCATCGCCGGCTATCTGGTAACGGGCCGCTCGCTGTCGCAGGGCCAGATCGTCACCGAGGCCGACCTCGCCCACCAGACCGGCGATCTGGCGGATTTGCCCGCCGGCGTTCTGGTCGAACCCCAACAGGCGGTCGGCCGCACCGCGGCGATGTCCGTTCCGGCGGGCAGGCCTTTGCGCGCCGATATGCTGCGTCAGGCCCTGGTAATCCGGCAGGGCCAAAGCGTCCGGGTCATCTCCAAAGGTCCCGGCTTTCAGGTGGCCAACGAGGGCCGTGCGCTCAATAACGCCGCGGAGGGACAAGTCGCCCAGGTCAGGCTCGCAAACGGACAGGTGCTGAGCGGTATCGCCCGTACCGGCGGCTATGTCGAGGCCGGTCTTTAGCGGAATGCGCTAGAATGACGGCATCGCAATTTCATACTCAAGTTTCGCTCCGGACGGTCGTTATATCAGCCAGACCCCCCTTGGCGGAAAGGAAATTACCGTGAAGATCAGCAGTGCCAACCCATCGATCGGCAGCGCCCCCGAAAGCGGCCGTCCTCGTCCGGTCAGCGGAGCGGCAACACGTCCGGCCGCTGGTGGCGATGCACAGGTTGCGCTGTCTTCGCTTTCTTCCAGAATGCAGGAGATTGCCACCAACACGTCTGCATCGCCCATGGTTGATGCAAAACGTGTTTCCGAAATCAAACAGGCCATTTCCGAAGGCCGCTTCCAGATCGACCCCGAACGGATTGCCGACGGCCTGTTGAACAGCGTTCGCCAGATGTTGGCCAAGAACAGCTGACCAGAGTGGCAATTACCCCGCAGGCGGCCGCTTCCCTGGCCGCCACGATTGACGAAGAAATCCGCGACCTCAAGACGTTTGTCGAGTTGCTGCGACAAGAGCAAGTCTTGCTTTCCGCCGGCGGCAATGGCGATGCCTTGATGCCGCTCATCGGGCGCAAATCGCTTGCAGCCACCCGGCTGAAAGTGCTTTCCGACCGACGCGACGGCACCCTGACCGCGGCTGGCTTGCCGGCAGGACGATCAGGCATGGAGGCATGGCTGGCCAAACTGCCGCAACGCGAAAAGCCGAATTCCCGCTGGCAGGAACTGCTGGTGCTGGCGGCCGAGGCGAGACAACTCAATGAAATCAACGGCAAGCTGATAGGCCTGCATTGGCAGCACAATCAGGCAGCCCTTACCGCCCTGATGTCGGCGGCAGATTGCGCCACGACTTACGGTCCCGACGGTCAGCAGCGGAGTGGCGGTGGCGGCCGCTCGTTCGGCAGCGCTTAGAACTACACCCCAAGTATGCGGCCCTGACGGACTTCCCGGCGTACTACTCCGGTAGCGTCACTTCGACCGGATTGTCCGGAGTTCTCGACTCGATGGTGATGGCAACGCGACGATTACGCGCTTTACCTTCCGGCGTTGCGTTGTCGGCAATCGGCCGCTGATCCGCGTAGCCGGTCGCCGTGAGGCGGCGCGGATCGACGCCGCTGTCGATGAACAGCCTGACGACGCTCGAAGCCCGCATGCCCGAAAGTTCCCAGTTCGACGGAAACTGGAGCGTATTGATCGGGACATTGTCCGTATGGCCCTCCACGGTAATCGGGAAGTCGGTCGGCGCCAGAATCCGCGCCACGGCCGCCAAAGCCCGTACTGCGGCAATATCGAGCCGTGACTCGGCGGGTGGAAACAGAACATTGGCGTTGATGTCGATGGTGATGCCAAGCGCTCCTTCGGTAATCCGTACCTGTCCTTCCTTGACCATGGGCGCCAGCACTTCATTGACGTCCTTGGCCATGTTGCGCAATTTTTCCTTGTTCTGGCGGCGGCCTTCGTCAACTTTTGGGCTACCGGTGCTGGGCTTCCGCAACTGCATCACACCCGGAATCGGCGCATTGGGATTGATGGCCACCATCGCCCCGGACGAGCTGCCGGGAATATTGCGGAAAGCCGAGGACAAGGTGTCGGACAAGACACGGTACTTGCCTTCGTTCACCTGCGAGACGGCGTACATCACAACGAAGAAGGCAAACAGCAGGGTGATGAAGTCAGCATAGGAAACCAGCCAGCGCTCATGGTTCTCCGGTTCCTCCTCCCGCCTGCGCCGTTTGGACATGGGCGCTCCGCTCAAACCACGTAGCCTTGCAACCGGCTTTCGATGATTCGCGGCCTCATACCACGTACCCCTGCAACCGGCTTTCGATGATTCGCGGATTGTCGCCGTTCGCAATGCCCACCAGACCGTCGACGAACATTTCGCGCATGGCCACCAGACGCGAGATGTTCGCCAGCAGCTTCTTGCCTATCGGCAGAAATATCAGGTTGGCGGAACCGACGCCGTAAATGGTGGCAACGAAGGCCACGGCAATGCCCGCTCCCAGTTTCGAGGGGTCGGAGAGGTTCTCCATGACCTGAATCAGCCCCATGACGGCACCGAGGATGCCGATGGTCGGGGCGTAACCGCCCGCAGATTCCCAGACCTTTGCTGCCGATTTCAAGTGCTGTTCATACGAATCGATTTCGACTTCCAGAACATCGCGCAGCCGATCCGGCTCGGCACCGTCCACAAGCAGTTGCAGCCCCTTTTTCATGAAGGGATCAGCGAGAACGGCGACCTGGACTTCAAGCGCCAGCAAGCCCTCCTTGCGCGCAATAGAGCTCCATTGACCGATTTGCTCGATCAGACGCCCCGGCAGCAGGATCGGCGGCAACACTACCCACTTGACCATGCGTACGCCAGCGATGAAAACCGATACCGGGCTTTGCAGCATCACGGCGCCTATCGTGCCGCCGACGACAATAAAAAACGCCGTCGGCTGCATCAGCGATGCCAGATGCCCCCCTTCGAGCACCTGTCCAAGGAGGATCGCGGAGAGACCGAGGATGAGTCCCAAGAGGCTGGTCAAGTCCATGCGTAACGCCTCCTTAGGGCCTATTCCACAACCGCTTTCGGGCGCCTGCCGCGACGCTTGGCCAGCGGCTTGTCGTCCCCCTCACCGACTACGGAAGCCCGCAAGCGCGCGATGGCCTGGCTATGCAACTGGCAGACGCGGGATTCTGTTACCCCCAACACTTCGCCAATCTCGCGCAGATTGAGATCTTCTTCGTAATAGAGTGCCATCATCGTTTTTTCCCTGTCGGGAAGCTTGTCGATCGCCTTGACCAAGGCCTTTCGCACATCCGCATCTTCGAGAACCGCCAGAGGGTCAGGCTCAGTTCCGGCCAGGTTGCGATCGAGATAATTCTCGTCATCGCCACCGGTCAGGTCTTCAAGATAGATCAGTTGATGGCCCCGCGCATCGTTGAGGAGCTTCTGATACTCCTCCAGCGGCATACCCAGGCAATCCGCAAGTTCCTTTTCGGTCGGCGCCCGCCCGTGCTGATGTTCGAGTTGCTGAATGGCGGTTTCGATGCGCCGCATTTCGCGGCGAACGCCGCGCGGCATCCAATCATTTTCGCGCAAACCATCGAGCATTGCGCCGCGAATACGTTGCACGGCATACGTCTCGAACTGCGCGCCCATGCCCTCTTCAAAGCGGCTCATGGCATCGAGCAAGCCGAGCATACCATTCTGGATCAAGTCTTCCACTTGAACGCTCGCGGGCAACCTCGCCATCAAATGGTAGGCGATACGCTTGACCAACGGCGCGTATTGGGAGACGAGTTGTTCCTTGTTGAGGGCGCCCTGGGCGGAGTACATCGGCTATAGGAAGGGGTCCGTCCGTAGCGCTCTACTATACCATCACGATGCCGTCTAGACTCGTTTGCGGACGGGAGAAGACGAAACCGCCGATACCCGCCATCTCCTCCCGCATCGGCGGCAGTCTGGTCACGAGCGCGTCGGCCAGGTGTTCCGTCACAGGAACCATGGACCCGCCAAGATAATCGAGACGGACACCCAGATGTTCCCTGGCCACGCGCTTCATGTTGTCGAAAATGGCACGCGCTTCCTCTTTGGCCCGTGCGCGGGTGATGACCACCTTGAATCCGTCGCGACCACGTTCCTGGGCCATATGCTTTATCAGCGCATAGGCATGGGTAATCGAACTTCCCTGCGCGGCGACCACGATCGCCAGATGACGTGCCGCAAGCGCAAGGGCCGAAAGATGCCCGCCGCGCTGCGTAGCGCAATCGATCAGCACGAAACTGGCGCCGCGCTGGATTTCTCCCAGACAGTCGGCCATTCTTTGCACCGCATCGTCGTCGGAGGGATCGAGCTCGCGTGCGGCATGCGCTGCCGAAATAATGCGCACGAGCGGCGCCGCCGGCAGCGCCACCTGCCGCAGGGAACGTTCGCCCACGACCGCATGCATGAGGTCGTAACGTGCCGTCAGGCCAAATGCGCTGACGGCATTGTTGGGCGCAGGATTCTCATCCACGATCACCACGGCGTGACCCAGCGCTGCGAGCGCCGTCGCCGTCTGCACCAGCAAGGTGGTACGGCCGCAGGATTCGCGGCCGGAGGCGAATGCGACAACCTGCGGCGCACGCGCACCGAACAGCCGACGCAGCCCCGAGGCCTGATCGCCCGCCAGGTCGATCTCTGATGTATCAGACAAGGGGAGCTCCCTGCGCCTGTGCGCCGCGCTGGGCCATGACCAAACCGACTTCCTCCTCGAGCAAGCGGTGCGGCGAAGCCTCTGCGGGCTGTTTGAAGGCGCGATGCAGCAAATAGTTGCGGTTGGGCAGATGCAGGTCTTCCGGCACGCGCTGTCCGTTCGCGACATACGTCAGCAGAAGTCCATGGCGCACGGCGGCGTCCAGCGCCGGCGCCAGCGATGCCGCTTCATCGACCTTGGTAAGAATGCAGCCGGCCAGATTTTCTCCGGCATAAGAACGGATGACGTCATCAAGCGTATCGCCACGACAAGTCGCATTCAACAGCAGCAGGCGATTGACTTCGCCAGCGCGCGTCAGCATCGCCGCCTGTTCGGCCACCATACGGTCGCGCTGGCTCATGCCCACCGTATCGATGAGAACCATGTGCTTGTTGCGCAGATCCGCGAGCGTTCGGCGCAGATCCTCGCTGTCGCGAACGATATGAACCGGCACGCCAAGAATGCGCCCGTAGATTCGCAGTTGCTCGTGAGCGCCGATGCGGTAACCATCGGTCGTCAGAAGCGCCAGGCGCTCTGCGCCGTAACGTACGACGCAACGCGCGGCGAGCTTGGCGGTGGTCGTTGTTTTGCCGACCCCGGTCGGGCCGACCACAGCGAAAACACCGCCCCGGTCGATGATATCGTTCTCGTTGGTCAGTGTGCGCAGGCGACGGTTGATGCTGCTGCGCAGCCATTTGCGCCCCTCCTCCGCCGACAGTTCCGCAGGCATTTCTGCCGAGAGCTTGCGCGCCAACTGGCCCGAAAATCCCGCTTCCAGCATTTCCGACAGCAACAATGCCTTGGCCGGCGTCTGACGCGACATCTCACCCCATGCGAACCCGGCCAGTTGCCGTTCCAGCATGGCCTTGATGTTCTGCATTTCGGCCATCAGTTGGCCCACTTGCGGACTGTCCGATTCGGCGGCGTCAAGCTCTCCAGCCTTCCGCTGCAATGCCGCAGCGACTTGGGTCGTCGTTGCTACCGGGGTTTCGTGTCGTGGCGGCAGGGGTCTCAGGGGGGGGCGCTCCACCGCCTTCTTCAACGACGGCGGCGGCGCGGCAGCGGGAATCGATGCGCCGACCTGGGCTTGGGCTTGCCAAGCCTGAAACGGCGAGCGCGCCTTGGGCGAGAAACTGACCGTATAGTCATCCTCGTCTGCGACTGCCGGACGGGCGGGTGCCGCCGCACGCCGCGCTTCGGCACGGGGCTCAGGACGCGCAGCGGGCGGAGCGGCAACCGGAGCCGGGGGCGCCGACTGCTGCGATAGCGCATTCAGACTGTCCGCCGACATGGCCATGATTTCGACCCCACCATCGACGGCCCGATTGGAAACGACAATGGCATCAGGCCCGAGTTCCACCTTCACGCGTCTCAGGCACTCGCGGGCAGTCTCGGCAAAATATCGTTTTACGGTCATGTCGTTACCTTCGTTTCGAGAAGCACGCCGGGCCGCCCCAAGTGTTTCTCGGCCCCTTGAGGGGAGAACCGAGCGCAGCGAGGTTTACGGGGTGGGTTCATGGTCATTATCTTGCTCCGATGATGGTGGTCACCTTGAGCGTACGGGACTCGGGAATTTCTGCGTTGGCCAGGACCTTGAGATTCGGCCAGGCGCGGCGCAGGAAGCGTGAAAGCAGCCAGCGCAGATGTCCAGGCACCAGCAGTACCGCCGGCAGGCCGGTCTCCTCCTGACGCTGTGCTGCCGCTGCCGTCTCGCGCAACAACGTGTCGGCAAGCCCCGGCTCGATGCCGGACGCTTCGGCCGTGCCGGCGCCTCCCTGCACGGCTTGGCCCAGAATACGTTCCAGGCTCGGATCCAACGCCATGACCTGCATTTCGGCATTGCCCGGATAAAGTTGCTGGACGATGGCCCGTCCCAATGTGACGCGGACTTGGGCAGTCAGTTCGACTGGATCCTGACTGCGCGTTGCATTCTCGGCCAGGGTTTCAATAATGCTGCGCATGTCGCGGATGTTGACGCCTTCTTCAAGCAGGTTCTGCAACACGCGCTGTACGACCGAAAGCGTGAGTTGCTTCGGCACCAAGTCCTCGATAAGTTTGGGCGCGTCCTTGGCGATATGGTCGAGCAGTGCCTGCGCCTCCTGACGTCCGAGCAGTTCGGCGGCGTGGGAGAGAATGACGTGATTGAGGTGGGTCGCCACCACAGTCCCGGCATCAACGACGGTATAGCCAAACACATGGGCCTGATCCCGCAAATGGGATTCGATCCAGATTGCGGGCAATCCGAATGCGGGATCTTTGGTCACGTTGCCCGGCAAGGCTCCCGATACGCGGCCGGGATTGATGGCGAGGAACATGCCGGGATAGGCTTCGCCCTGCCCCACTTCCACACCCTTGAGGGTAATGCGGTAGCCGTTGGGCCGAAGTTCGAGATTGTCGCGAATATGCACCGGCGCCGACAGGAAACCCACCTCCTGCGCAAATTTCTTGCGCAGGCCGCGAATGCGTTTCAGCAGTTCGCCGTCCTGCCCTTTGTCTACGAGCGGTATCAGCCGGTAGCCGACTTCCAGCCCCAGCACGTCCACCGGCGCGACGTCCGTCCAACTGGCCTCTTGCGATTCCTGCGGCGCCTCCACCGGCGCCGGAGCCTCAGTCGCTGCCTCCGCTTCGGTCTTCTTGCGTCGCAGTCCCTGCCAAGCCAAGGCGCCGATAATCGACGCCAACAGCAGGAAGACGAAGTTGGGCATACCCGGAATCAGACCCATTATGCCGAGAATTACGGCCGTCAATATCAGGACCGTCGGGTTGCCGAATACCTGATCGACAAATTGCTGGCCGATATCCTTGTCGTCGTCGCCAACGCGCGTGACCACCAAGCCGGCCGCGGTCGAAATGATCAGCGCCGGAATCTGCGCCACCAGACCATCGCCGATGGTCAGCAGCGTATAGTTTTTCGCCGCCATCGCGACTTCCATGTCGTGCTGAAGAACGCCGACGATGAGGCCGCCGATGACGTTGATAAGCAGGATCAGGATGCCGGCAACGGCATCGCCGCGCACGAACTTCGACGCGCCGTCCATCGAACCGTAGAAATCGGCCTCCGAGGCGATGTTCGAGCGGCGCTTGCGTGCCTCGTCTTCGCCGATGAGGCCGGCGTTAAGGTCGGCATCGATGGCCATCTGCTTGCCAGGCATGGCATCCAGGGTAAAACGCGCGCCGACTTCGGCGATACGGCCGGCACCCTTGGTAATAACGACAAAGTTGATAACGGTGAGAATAACGAACACGATAATGCCGACTGCGTAGTTGCCGCCGACCAGGAAGTGACCGAAGGCCTCGATCACCTTTCCCGCGGCGCCGGGGCCGGTATGGCCTTCCAGCAGCACCACCCGCGTCGAGGCCACGTTCAGGGAAAGTCGCAGCAGCGTGGTGACGAGCAACACGGTCGGAAATACCGAGAAGTCCAAGGGCTTCAGGGTGTACATCGCAACCAGCAACACCATCACCGATAGAGCAATATTGAAGGTGAAAAACACGTCCAATACGAATGGCGGCAACGGCAACACCATCATCGAAAGGATGAGGATGATCAGTAGCGGCGCCGCCAGTTGGCGCAGGCTGGCGCGCGGGAGGAGGGGCTGGACTACGAGCGATTGCGCCATCAGTCAACGGCCCCCGGATCGAGACCTTCCGGCACTGCGACCGCCGGCAATTGCGGCGCCGCCAGTCTCCCGCCACTGGTCATGAAGTGGTTAAGTTGATAGACGTAAGCCATGATCTCGGCGACTGCGGTGTAAAGCGCAGAGGGAATCTGATCGCCGATATCGGCATGGCGGTAAAGGGCACGCGCCAGCGGCGGCACTTCGATCACCGGCACGCCGTTCTCGGCGGCCAATTCGCGAATCTTCTGGGCAATGACATTCATACCCTTCGCCACCACCTGCGGCGCACCCATTTTGCCGCTGTCGTACTTCAAGGCGACGGCGAAATGGGTCGGGTTGGTTACGACGACATCCGCATTCGGAACTTCGGACATCATCCGTTTCCTGGCCATCTCGCGCTGCTGGCTGCGGATGCGCGCCTTCAACTGCGGATCGCCTTCCATTTCCTTGTATTCCTGCTTGACCTCTTCCTTGGTCATGCGCAGCTTTGAATAGTATTGCCAGAGCTGGAACGGCACGTCAATCGCGGCGATAAGGGCCAAACCCACAATCAGTGCGAGTGCTGCGAACAGAAGCATGCGCCCGAAAGAGTGGAGCGCAGATTCGATCGGCTGCGAGATCAGCGTAAATAGATTTCCCTGTTCGTGACGTACCACCCACCAGATGATGCCCCCGATCAGAAGAGTCTTTAGAACCGCCTTGACGAGTTCTCCCACGCTTTGCATCGAGAACATGCGTTTGAGGCCTTGCATGGGACTCAGGCGATCGAAATTCAGCGTCAGCACGTTGGGCGAGAAGACCCAGCTGCCGAGCAGGAAGGGGGTAATCAGCGCTGCCGACACCGTCAGCAGAAAAATCGGCGATACCAGCGTCAGAGCTTCCCACGACAACTCGACGAAAACTTTTCCCATCACCGCCGTATCGAAACCGGCGTCGCGATCGAACGACAATCCGTGCCGGACGATGTCGCTGGCACGCTGGGACAACCAAGAGCCGAGCGCCCACATGCCGGCGACGCCGGATGCCATGACGAGAAAAGCCATCAGCTCCCGCGATTGCGGAACCTGTCCTTCTTCGCGAGCCTTTTCTATGCGTCGGCTAGACGCTGATTCCGTTTTTTCGAGGTCGCTATCTTCAGCCAAGGGCATGCCCCTCCATGCCGGCAATTATTGCCGCCGGCAACAAGGGGAAAGCGGGAAACAGGACTGGGATTAGGCCCCTATTTGATTAGAGCCCGGCACACAAAATAGCGCGCGCACCCGCACGATTTTGTGAGCCGGGCTCCCGGCCAAAATCAGGCCGCGAGTGTGTTCTCGATAATGAAGGAAGAACGCGGCACGCCGCGGCAGTCGCCGAGACCTTGCAGCAGTTCTTTCATGTCGAGAATGAGGACGATTTGGCCGTTGGAAAGCGTTGTTACGCCGGCAACGCCCTTGGGCCGGAAATCGTCCAGCGACTTGATCACCGCATCTTCGCGCCCCATAAAGCCATCGATGGCGAGGATGAAAGTCTGTTCCGCCGTCTGCATCAGCACGCCGTATTCCGCCACTTGTTCGGGCGCCCAGCCGAGCAGGTAGTTCAGCGGATAGATAGGCATCACCTCTCCGCGCACCACCATGGTCGCGCGACCGCCGACTTCCTGAACCTGCGAAATTTCGATCGGCAAAATCTCGCGCACCATCGACAGAGGCACGGCAAATGGCTGGTGCCCCAACTGCACCAGCAACACCGGCAGAATCGCCAACGTCAGCGGCAAGGAGATGACGAACGTCGAGCCCTTACCCGGCGACGACTTGATTTCCACGGAGCCATTCAGCTTCTGGATGTTGGTCTTGACGACGTCCATGCCGACACCGCGGCCGGAAACATCGGACGCCACATCCTTGGTGGAGAAGCCGGGCAGAAAGATAAGGTTGAAGCTCTGCCGCTCGTCCATGGTGTTGGCCTCTTCATCGGTGATGAGGCCTTTCTCCAGGGCTTTGGCGCGCAGCTTTTCGGCGTTCATGCCGCGACCGTCGTCGGCAATAATCAGCACGATATGGTCGCCTTCCTGGCGCGCTTCGAGTCGCACCGGCGCCTTCTCGGCCTTGCCGGCAATACGCCGGTCTTCGATGGTTTCGACACCGTGATCGACGGCATTGCGGATCAGGTGGATGATCGGGTCGGACAGATCCTCGATCATCGTCTTGTCGATCTCGGTATCTTCGCCGACCAAAACCAGCTCGACGTCTTTGCCAAGACTGCGCGCCAGATCGCGGGCGATACGCGGATACTTCTGGAACAGCCGACCGATCGGCTGCATACGCGTCTTCATGACCGCGTTCTGGAGATCGGAAACCAGCAGGTCAAGCTGGCTTACTGCCTGATCAAGCGCATGCAGGGTGTCCGTATCGTTGCGGCCGTTGAGGATGTCGCTGCGCAGCGACGTCAGGCGGTTTTTGGTGAGACCAATTTCACCCGAGAGATTCAGTACCTGATCGAGGCGCGTGGTATCGACGCGAATCGAGTTGTCGCGCGACTTCTCGTCCGGCCTGCGGCCAACGGCGGGCCCCTGGTAACCGGGCTTGTCGGTGGTACGGCGGCCGACCGCCTGGGTGATGATCTGTTCAGGCGTCTTGCCGGCAACATCCGTATGAATTTCCACGGCGGGCGCCGCAGCTGGGGCGGCGACGGGCACCGACGCGGCTTCGGGCGAAGCTGAACCAGTCACAGCGGTGAAAAGATTATCCCAGTTGGGTCCGGTTGCCGGGACGGCCGCGACGGGCGCAACAGGTGCAGGCGCAGCCGCGGCGGGGGCAGCCGGCTGTCCCGCAATGGCTGCCCTCAGGTTGGCAATCAGGCCGGGGTCTGCGGCAGGTGGCTGCACACCGCGTTCGAGATAGCCAAACATATCGCGCACCGAACCTGTCGCTGCAAGAATGCTGTCCATGTTTTCCTTGGTGACAGCCAATTCACCGTTGCGCAATCTGTCGAAAAGACTCTCCGTCAGGTGGCACAAAGTCACGAGCTCGGAAGCATTAAGAAAGCCGGCACCGCCCTTGATGGTGTGGAAGCCACGGAAAATATCGTTGAGCAACTTCCGGTCGTCCGGACTCCGCTCAAGGTCGATCAGCATATTATCGACGCCCGAAAGGAGATCGGTGGCCTCAACCAGAAAGTCCTGAAGCAGGTCTTCCATACCTTGAAAATCGCTCATACCGCACTCCTTTCAGACCGTCCTACACTTGCAATTTCAGTGGTGGCTAACGCGAGCAAAGCGAACGTTATGTCGTAACCAAAATCGATCATCGTCGTCTCCTTGGCTATTCTCTTACCCTGCCAATCAGCCCTAAAATCCCAGGCTTTCGAGCAGATCGTCCACCTGCGTTTGTGTCGTCACCACATCGGCGCGGCCAGCAGCACTGATGACCGGGCCGTTCATCAATCCCTCAGGCGCGGCAGCCTTGCGTTCCTCTGGCATCACCTCGATCAGAACATTCAGCAACTGGCCTTCGAGTCCCTGCACCATTTCGACGACCTTCTTGATGACCTGTCCGGTCAAGTCCTGAAAGTCCTGGGCCATCATAATCTCGGTCAGTTGGTCGTTGGTCGCCTTGATCTTGCCCGGCGCTTCGTGGAAAAAGCTGCGCGAATCGGCCGCCAGCGCCTTGAATTCATCGACCGAAAGCTGATTGGCGAACATCCGGTCCCAGCGCCCAGACATGGATTCGGCCTGCGCCAGAAGACCATCTTGCAGCGGCTTGGCGATATCGGTGGCATTCAGCACCCGGCTGGCAGCCTGTTCGGTCATCTGGGCAATATAAGTCAGACGTTGGCGCGCATCGGGAATCTGGCGCGCAGTGTCTTCGAGCATCCTGTCATAGCCTAGCCCACGCAGCGAGTCGTGAAGTTGACGCGCCATGTGGCCAATGCGGTTGAATGCAACTTCCTGTGCGGACGACTCTCCCGCCCCGCCAGACATCGGAACGGCCGCGGGCACCTCGGCCACCTGCTCGACGACAGAATCGAACAAGGCTTGCAGATCGTCAGAATCGCCCGAAGCATCGCGTTCCGGCGGCGCAACGGGTGGCGCAGGAGGTTTGCCGGCAGCAATACTGTCGAACAAGGCTTGCAGATCGTCGGAGTCGCTCGACTCGTCGAAATTAATCGGTTTGGCCATTTGCGTGTTATTCCTGTCGGTGGCTCACATGCCCATCTTCTCGAAGATCTTGACCAGCTTCTCGTTCAGCGTCGCCGCCGTAAAAGGCTTGACGATATAACCGGAAGCACCCGCTTGCGCGGCAGCGATGATGTTCTCTTTCTTGGCCTCCGCCGTGATCATCAGCACCGGTAAACTCTTGAGGCTCGGATCGGCACGCACGCTTTGCAGCAGCGTCAGACCATCCATGTTCGGCATGTTCCAGTCGGTGATGACAAAGTCGATACTGCCGCCGGACTTCAGCCGCTGCAAAGCGACAGCACCGTCCTCGGCTTCCTCGACGTTTGTGAAACCCAACTCCTTGAGGAGGTTGCGCACAATACGGCGCATCGTCGAGAAGTCATCAACAACAAGGATTTTGATCTTGCTAGGATCGGCGGGCATCTATATCTACTCCGGGAGAATCAATCGCGGTGGGATCTCATTAACAGCGGGCGCAAGGTCTCGGCGAGCGCATCCGCATCAAACTTGGCAACATAAGCATCGACACCGACACTCTTGCCCATCGAACGATTCGCTTCCGACGAAAGCGAAGAGTGCATGACGACGGGGATGCCATCGAAGCGACCATCCGACTTGATGTTCTTTGTAAGTACGTAGCCATCCATTTCCGGCATCTCGGCATCCACCAGAATCAGGCTCACTTCCTCGCGTAGATCACGCCCGGACTGCTGGCAATGGGCGGCCATGCCGGAGAGTCGCGTCCAGGCTTCCAGGCCATTCTGGGCATGCTTGTGTTTAACGCCAAGTTTGTCGAGCACCTCGGCAATTTTCTTTCGCGCCACCGCCGAGTCGTCGACAAAAAACACGTTGACGTCATCACCTGCCTCGACGCGCTCGATCTGTCCGATAATGGCCTCGCCGAAAGTGTTGGCCATGATCTGCTCGACATCGACGATGGAGACGAGCTTGCCGTCCGGCAACTCGGTAATGGCGGTAATGTAGGCGTGTGAGCCGCTGGTCACCGATTCGGGTGCCCGCACCCGGTCCCACTCGACGCGAATGATGCGATCGACACCATGGACCAGGAAACCAAGCGTGCGCTTGCTGTACTCGGTCACCATCATCGAACCGCCTCGTTCACTCGGTGCGTCAGCCAGCCCCATCACCTTGGAAAGCGATACACAGGGAATGACGTTGCCGCGCAGGCTGATCAGGCCTTCGACGCCATCGGGCATGTGGGGCGCCTTGGTGATCGACGGAGTCTTGCTGACCTCGCGCACCTTGAAAACGTTAATACCGAAAGTTTCGTGGGTGCCGAGAGAGAACAGAAGAATCTCCATGCGGTTTGAACCCGCCAGCTTGGTGCGGGCATCAACATTCTCCAACAGCGAGGCGGGAGCGGCATTTTTCGAGAAGAGCGACTGGGGGGCGTTCATGGAACGGTTCCTCAACGGTCAGTGGGCCGCAGCGGTTTCACCCGGGCGCAATATCAGCCGGGTCAGCGTTTCCGCCAGACGCTGGGGTTCGAACTTGGGCACATATTCATCCACGCCCACCGATTTGCCGAGCTGCATGTTCGACATGGAGGAGAGCGATGAATGCATAATGATCGGGATAACGGCAAAGCGTGGGTCGGACTTGACGTTCTTGGTCAGGATGTAGCCGTCCATTTCCGGCATCTCGACATCGGTGAGTATCAGTTGCACGACATCGGTCACTTTGCGTCCAGCCGACTCGGCGTAAGCGGCAATCTTCTGTAGCTCTTCCCAAGCCACGCGGCCATTGATGGCGGCAATCCCCTTGATACCCAGCACGTTAAGGGTTCGTTCGATCTGACTTCGCGCCACCGACGAATCGTCGGCATAAAGAACGGTCAGGTCGTCACGATTGAGAGGCTGAATAGTGGCGAACTTGTACTCGTCGTCCTGTTTGGCGGTCTCGGCCAACACGCGCTCGACATCGAGCATCATCACCAGACGATTGTCCGCCAGTTCGGTCACCGCCGTCACCAAACCGCCAAGATTGGCGGTCAGCATTTCAGGCGGCACGCGCATCTGCGCCCAGTCGAGTCGCAGAATGGTATCGACGGCCTCAACCAGGAAGCCCTGCGTATGGCCGTTATACTCGGTCACGATCATGATTTCGCGTGGCGACTCCGGCTGCATGCCGACATACTCGGCCAGATCGACCACCGGCACCAGGATGCCGCGCAGGCTGACCATGCCCTTGACGGACGACTGCATGTCGGGCGCAGCCGTAATCGGCGGGGTGCGCATGACCTCGCGCACCTTGAAGACGTTGATGCCAAAAGTCTCGCGCCGGCCAGTACGACCGTCCACGCCGAGCGAGAACAAGAGGATTTCCAGCTTGTTAGTACCCGCCAAACGGGTGCGTGCATCGATGTTCTTGAACAACTCGGACATATCCGAACCTTTCCGCCAGATGGTCCCCTACTAGGAGCCCGGAATATTACGCCATTTTCCGTCTATTTTTCTGCCTCTACGCCCGACAGTCCGTGATTTGCAACGCGAAAACAAAGCCGTACCGACGGCGCCTCACATATCCTGGCGCACCGCCAGGATCACTGTCACGGCGTTCCCCGTTTCATTGAACTCGAAACTCGTCGCCATGGCGCGAATCAGCGCAAGGCCGCGACCGAAAGGCAATTCATCGCCGGCAGAATCACTCGACATGACTTTGGAACAATCAAAGCCTGCGCCCGTGTCCCGGCAGATGATGCGCAGCCAGTTGTGGTCGTCGTGTCCGAATTGTTCGATTTCCAACTCGATTTCGCCCTGACCAAGGGCTGCCAGCCGGATACGTCGCGCCTCAAGATAACGCTCCATCCCTTCCGGACCCAATTTCTGTCGGGAATCCAGTCGGAGCAGACCATGATCGAGGGCGTTATTGAAGAGTTCAGACAGAATTACGAACAATTCCCCGGAATGATTGCGGGCACCGTCGAATTGGTTCGCCAGCCCCAACAGCAACGGCACGACATCGAGTTTACGCAGCTCTCCGGCACCGAGGCGCAGACCGAAATGCCAGTTACCCGGAACCGCACGGGCAGCCACATGCGGAACCGCCGGCGACGTGTCGGCGGCTCCGTCGTGCCGACAATTCACCACCACGATTGAGATATCGTCCTTGGCACTGCAATCGGCCATATGCCGGGTCATTGCACCGACGGCCCTGTCCAGGCTATCGCCGGCCGGAGCGTCTCCCATGGCCTCAACCAGGCGATTGAAGCCGAACATCTCGCCCGTCCGGTTTTCCGCCTCGATTATTCCATCCGAGTAGACGACCAACTGCGTGTCGGCGCCGAAGGCGCGGGTCTCGGATGTCGTTTCAAAGTCGTTATCCCCCAACACCCCCAGCGGCAGGTGGCGCAAGGCAAACTGATGCTCGACATCCCCTGTGGCGGCGAGCATGAAGGGTTCCGGATTGCCGCCGTTCCAAACTCTCACGTAACCTTCCCGGAAATCCACGGCCGCCACGGTAGCCGCGACAAAACGATCTTCGGGCAACAGTTGCCTGACCTTGCTGTTCATCTCGCGCACGATGGCGTCGATGCCGAAACCCTTTTCCGTCATGCTGTAAAACGGGGAAATGATGGGCAGTACATTGATCGACGCCGCCAAACCGTGACCGGTACCATCGGCCAACAGCACATGCAACACTCTACCGGGTGTCCGGGCGGCGGCAACGATGTCACCGCTGAAGAGTTCTGCCGCCGACAGCCAGTAGCGGACAGCAGGATCGTCGAGCTTGTCGACGTTGATCAAGCGCCGCAGCAAATGCTCTGCAATGCGCTTCTCCTCCTCTTCCGCAGCGTAATATCTTTCGAGATCCCGAGCGTGTTGCGCGACGTCGCGCTGCATATTCAGCAAACGCTGGATCACCGTCAGCCTGGCATCGAGCATTTCGGCCGACACGGGCTTGACGATGTAGCCGTCGGCGCCGACCTGGAGCGCCTTCACCTGCAGGTCGTCGTCGCGATAGCCGGAGAGAAACAAAACCGGCTGCCAGTGCGGCAATGCGGCTTGCTGGACCGCGCGCGTCAAAGCGAACCCATCCATGCCGGGCATGAAAATATCGGTAATGACAACGTCGAAATGCTCGCGCCGATAGAGTTCAAGCGCCATGACGCCATTCTCGACGCCGACAACCACGTGGCCGGCGCCAGTCAGTTCATGCTGAGCGAAATACAGGTCGTCCGCATTGTCCTCGACCAAGAGTATTTTCATGGCCGAAAGAATCCGGGTGAATTAGACGATCTGGAACAACTTGCCGAAATTGGCGATTTCAACCACTTGCTTTACCGCACCACGACAGTTTGCCAGCGACACACTCCTGCCCGCGCCACGAGCTCGGTCGCGCAACATCAGCAGCATGCCGAGAGCTGAACTGTCCAGATAATCCACCTCGGCCAGATCCACCCGAACTTCCTGCGCAGCATCGCTTTTCAAAGCCTGGTCAACGGCGTCGCGAAACTCGCGGTGCGCGTTGAAGTCGAACCGCCCCTTGAGGCTGATCACCGCGCAGCCATCCGTTGCTGTTACGTTGGTGTCCATGCGCATTTCCTTCCCGTTTCCTTGAAGGCAGGAAGTATAGCCTGCCTAGCGGACCTGTCGATCCCATTGGCGCAATTTGGCCAGAATGCGCGGCGCCACGTCTGACAAAGCGCACACTTCCTCAACGGCGCCGACATTGGCTGCCTCACGTGGCATACCGTAGACGACGCAACTTTCCTGGTCCTGACCGATGTTCCAGGCTCCGGCTTTGCGCATCTCGAGCATGCCGAGCGCACCATCTTTGCCCATGCCCGTAAGAATGACGCCGATGGCATTCTGCCTGGCTTGATCGGCCACCGAATTGAACAAAACGTCGACCGACGGCCGATGGTGGTTGATCAGCGG